>VOFC01003852.1_pt1 | contig 25482 bp, 33 predicted proteins | sample 5384161 | NCBI WGS metagenome assembly VOFC01 (sample SAMN12384722, study PRJNA508395) | human gut metagenome | isolation source: healthy gut B | host: Homo sapiens | reverse complement strand
GAAGAACATAGTAATCCATATAATTGGGAAAACAGAAGAATTTATCTGCTTGAGACCTGACGGATGTCTGGAACTGCCAAGCACACTCAGCATTGCCTGCCGGTCTGTTGCGAAACAGCTGGACAGTTTGAAAATTTCCTTATTTCCCCTTGCGGATTCCGCATAAGGGCAAAAATAAGGGAAAATACATATCATTTTAATATCTAAGGGGCTGGAAAGCCTGTAAAATAAGGAAAGTTCAGGAAATCTCTCCACAAATCCCGAGTTGTATAACAATAATCTAACACACATTTCTTAAAAACACTACATCCAAACTACTGACTGCAATCATTTTACTTTCACCCTTTGATAACTGATTTTCGCCCCTTACAGAAATAAACTTTATATTTTTTTCATAGACTCCGTAGAAAGATGGCACAGATGAAATATGGAATGTCCTGCACAAGGAACACGGAATATTTCATCGGTACCATCAGCTATATCTTATATCCTATAAAACTATTTTCTCTCCCCTTCCTCCGACGCCTTATAAATCTCCGCGATCAAAAGCCCTGCCACCGGCCCCAAGAAAAACCAAAGACCCCAAACACGCACAGACCTACATAGGTACTGATCAATACCAGCATCGGATGAATGGATAATTTACTGCCGATCGCTTTGGCTCTAAGAATTCTCTGGTAAAGTTGCAGATCAGATAGATGATCCCATACGCACCCGCGAGCAGATACTGTCCACAGAATACCTTGAATAGAAGCCATGGGATAAACACGGTTCCCGTTCCGAAAAAAGGAAGGGCATCGCACAACCCTATTCCGCATCCAACCAGTACCGCATACGAATTTCCGGTCAGAAAAAGTCCGACACAACAAATACTGCTGATGATCAAAAGGATGATAAGCTGTGCCTTTAAATAAGTACCTCCTGCCTTTTTTTTCATATTTCGTCCGTCCGATAGATCAGATTCCCGATCGGATGCTCCACCGCTTTTTTCGGATATTCGGATAATCTGCAAGGATCGGGATGGTAGAAACCATAATGACAATAAAGATCGTAAAGCCTACCAGAAAACCTTTCACATAACCGATCGAATAATTCATCAGCTTTGGTACCACATCTGTCCGGCATTTTTGCCATAGCATTGGCACATAAGAGGAAACACAGCGTTCTACATAACCGTTCTGTATTCCGCAGAGTTCCTCGACACGCTGACAGCACAGATTCCATACCTGCGTTCCCTGTGCGGCAACGGAAATCGTAATTCTGAACCAGTTTTTGGCTTGGCTGATCAGTGCATATCCTGCCATATCGAGCAGTCCACCAGCCACCGCAAATACCAGTAACACCAGTAATGCACTTAAGATTCCCCGTTTGATCCTCCAGTGTCTGTTTATTTTTTTCTAACAGCGGATTGAGCAGCACTGCAATTCCATATGCGATCAGAAATGGGAAAACAAGCCCTAACAGATAGCGGAATGCCAGATAGACCAGTGCCGTGATCACCGCAATTTTTAATAACTGTAACATGGAATTTTTCACTTCGTTTTTCATAAAAAAAGTATGTCAGAAAAAGTCCCTTTTTATTCTTTCTTTTCCAAAAGGTCTGTGTTATAATACCACCCATGTTAGAGATTATTTTTTGAAGATGAATTTATCATTGTATGTAAAAAAATGTCGGGCATTCCGACACAGACTCCAAAATCCGGTGTGACCGATATGGTCAGCCTGTTAAAAAAATTATCGGGTATCCAAAAGGCGAACCACCATATATCGGACTGGTGCACCGCTTAGACCAGCCGGTAGAAGGTGTGATGGTGTTTGCCAAAGATAAAAAAAAGTGCGGCAGCACTATCTGCCCAGATGCAGGCTCACACCTTTGAAAAAATATTATTATGCCATGGTGGTGGGTACTTTTTCTCCTGCCTGCGGCACACTGGAAAATTATCTGCTTCGGGATGGAAAAGCAATGTGTCCAGCGTAGTCCCAAAAAGATACCACTGGCGCGAAACGTGCGGAATTATCCTATAAAACCGTAAAAACAATGGAGGATCGCAGTTTGGTCCGGATACAGTTAAAGACCGGCCGCCATCACCAGATCGCGTACAGCTTGCCCACGCCGGACATCCGATCATCGGTGATAAAAAAATATGGCAGGAACACGCCGGGTTATCTTCCACTCGGACTCTGCTCCTACCATATTGGTTTTATCCATCCTGTTACAAAGAAAAAGGTGGTCTATGAGATCGCTCCTTCGGGTGCTGCATTTCAGCAGGTATCATATGAATGATTATACCTTAAACCGGTAACCGACACCCCAGATGGTTTCAATGTACTGTGGCTTTGCCGTATTAAATTCAATCTTTTCACGGATTTTTTTTAATATGCACGGTCACAGTTGCAATATCGCCAATCGATTCCATATCCCAGATTTCTTTAAACAATTCTTCCTTCGTATAAACACGATTCGGATTTTCTGCCAAAAAACAAAGCAGGTCAAATTCCTTTGACGTAAATGCTTTTCTTCTTCATTTACCCACACGCGGCGGGCATCCTTATCAATCTTGATCCCACGGATGCTCTATGATGTTGCGTGTCTCCACACTGCTGCCGATCGGTCTTTCGTAACGAGCCAGATGTGCTTTGACCCTTGCCACTAACTCGCTTGGGGAAAACGGCTTGGTAATATAATCATCGGCTCCAAGTCCTAAGCCACGGATTTTGTCAATGTCCTCTTTTTTTGCAGACACCATCAGGATCGGTGTATTTTTCTCATCGCGGATCCGTTTGCAGATTTCAAATCCGTCCACACCCGGAAGCATCAGGTCTAAGATAAAGAGGTCAAATTCCTCCTTTAATGCTCTCGCTAATCCTACATCTCCTGTATTCTCAATCTCTACCGTGAAGCCGCTGAGTTCTAAATAGTCACGCTCTAAATCTGCAATTGCGACCTCATCCTCAATGATCAATATTCTGCTCATTTGGTACCTCCTGATATTTACGGATTACAAAATACATCGTTGTTCCGCTTGATTCTTTGCTGGTTGCCCAGATTTTTCCACCGTGATCCTCAATGATCTTTTTTCACAATGGAAAGACCGATCCCGCTTCCGCCTGTTGCAGAATTTCGGGATTTCTCTGCACGATAAAAACGTTCAAAAATATACGGCAGATCCTTTGCTGCAATCTTGCGTCCGTTATCCTCAAATTCAAACTGGACAAAATCCCCGACATCCCGCACACGGATATTGATAAATCCGTTCTGTTTATCTAAATATTTTACGGAGTTGCTGATAATGTTATGTATGACACGCCGGATGCTGCTCCGGGTCCATAATGACTACAATATCATCCTCTGCATAATTGATATAAGAAAAAGACCGATCCTTTTGAATCCAGATCCATGCCAATCTCTTCTACACAGTCCTCAAAATATTCTGCCACATTGATCTTTTACTGAAATTGTAAGGGATTCGGTTGGTATCGATCTTTGAGTAGATCGTTAACTCATTGATCAAAAGATCCATTTCATTGGTCTTATTGTAGATCGTACGGACATACTTCTCCATCTTTTCCGGTGTGTCCGCCACTCCGTCCATAATTCCTTCGACATAGCCTTTGATCGCAGTGATCGGGGTCTTCAGGTCATGGGAAATATTACTGATGAGTTCTCGGTTCTCTTTCTCATTCAACACCCGTTCCTCTGACGACTGCTTCAACTGCTCCCGCATCTGCTCAAAGCTCTGGCACAATTCGCTGATCTCATCATTTCCCTTTACTTCAATCTCAAAGTCCAGATTTCCATCCCGTATCTCCTGTGCCGCCTTTTCCAGTTTACGGATCGGATCAATAATTGCCCGGTAGATCCAAACAGTCATCAGCGCTGCCGTAAATATTAAGATCAACAGTACTGAAAATCCAATATCAACTAACACATCCTTTGCCTGTTCAAACGCATAAGACTAAATATTAAAATACAAAAAGCAATACATAGTCTTGTTCTAAGCTTCATAATATATTTCCTCTCACAATTTTTATTATAACACGAATCTTACGGAATCCTATGGCTATTTTCAAAAAAGAATTCTAAACTTTTTATAAAAAACAGCCCTTCTTTCTGTTTTTAGAAAAAAGGACTGTTCCCGCCTTATATCAACTTTTTTAAAAAATTTACAGATATTTTTTCCTCATCTGCTTTGTCTAATGCTTCCCATGGAAGATTCAAATCATCGTCCAAAGTGTTATGCCTGTCTGTTTGTTTGAATCGGTCTTCTACCATAACAGATGTCCTGGGACTGTGCAACACCGATGATCTCTACTAACTTCTCATAGGAAAGCTGGATCTCACACTGATCTGCAAGTCCTGCTGCTACAATTTCTTTGCTAACATAACGGGCTGCGTATGCTGCGGAACGGTCTACCTTTGTGCAGTCCTTACCTGAAAAGCACCGCCGCCGTGACGTGCGTATCCGCCATAAGTATCTACGATAATCTTACGACCTGTTAATCCTGCATCTCCGTTTGGTCCACCGATAACGAAACGTCCTGTTGGGTTGATGAAGAATTTGGTATCTGCATCTACCATCTCCTGCGGAAGGATCTCATCGAATACATATTTTTTGATATCCTCATGGATCTGCTCCTGAGTCACATCCGGGTCATGCTGTGTAGAAAGTACAACTGCCTCAAGACGTACCGGTTTTCCTGCTTCATCATACTCTACGGATACCTGTGTCTTTCCATCCGGTCTTAAGTATTTTAAAGTACCGTCTTTGCGGACTTTTTGTTAACTGTAAAAGCTAATTTGTGTGCTAAAGAGATCGGATATGGCATATATTCTTCTGTTTCATTTGTTGCATAACCGAACATCATACCCTGATCGCCTGCACCGATATTGCTTCAAGCTCTTCGTCAGACATTTTTGTTCTCTTTTTGCTTCTAACGCCTTATCAACGCCCATTGCAATATCGCTTGACTGCTCATCTACTGCAACCATAACTGCACAGGTATTGCCATCAAAACCGGTTGCTGCATCGTTGTATCCGATCTCGTTCACAGTCTGGCGTACGATGCTTTGGAATGTCGATATCGGCTTTACTTGTAATCTCACCTGTTACCAGTACAAAACCTGTACAGCTAGCTGTCTCACATGCTACACGGCTCATTGGATCCCATTGCCATCAATGCATCTAAAATTGCGTCAGAGACTGCATCGCAGACTTTTGTCGGATGTCCCTCTGTTACTGACTCTGATGTAAAAAGTCTCTTGTCCATCTTTTTCCTCCTTGTCATCGTATCTCTCCTGCGGATTTTCTTACATTACAACACATATCATTTTTTATGTATCTTCAATTGTCAAAACTATATTTCAAAGTGATAACCCATCCTACACAAAGAAGATATGGAAGGTTTCTTTTTGTGCAATGAAGATGAAACTCAAGGAATCATGGAACCCACTGGTGAACATGATTTCTGCTTTCTGAGGTTCATCGGAATGTTCTGCACAGGGAAACATGGAATATCTTCTTTGTGCAGGATGATAAATTATACTATAAAACACAGTTTTGACAATTGAATTGCCGTATAAAAAAAATCCGCTGTGATAAGCGGACACGAATCTTACAATTCCTTCCTCTTATTGTTCGATAGCTCGCTCAGGTTGGCACCTTCCATCAAAGGGGGTTGCCGTGGCTTCACAGGTCCTCTGTACCTCCACCACTCTGAATAAGAGAGATATATATTATTTATGATTTATCTACAGGCGTTACTTTACTCCCCTTTGCAAAAAAAAAAAAGTCAAGCTAATTTGATGTATTTCTGCCTTTTCCTGTCTTTTCCATCATTTCATATTGACAATTTTCTGAAAATATTTATACTTTTTTATATATGAAAGTTTTTTAGGAGCATTTAGAAGAAGGTATTAGCAAATACGAAGGATACTTCGTTTTCGGAATGATAGGAGTTAACCATGGGAGTTATTACAGTACAGGATTTAAAGCCGGGTATGATCACTGCTGCCCTGTAAAGACAAAAAGCAGGTCAGCTGATCATCGGTAAAAACACGGTATTAACAGAATCATTGATCACGCGTATGTCTTTTTACAATATTCAAAGCGTGTCTGTTATTGATAGCAAAGATACCGTAGAAGAAGAACCAAAGAAAGATCGTTGCACCAGAACATGAATTATCATATTCCCAAAAAGTCCGCAAAAGTTCTTCTTTCCAGAAGTTTCAGATTGATTACACTAATCATATTACTAATTTTAATAATTATCTGAAGGAACTGGTCAACACCGGAACCATGAACCACGCAACCGAGTTAGTTGAGATTCCAAAACTACTCATATCAGAGACCAGAACTTCCATTCAGTTCTTTGATATGATCCAAATCTACGTCAGATCGACGATCCGTCTTCGCTCATTCCCTGAATGTTGCAATGATCGCAAGAATGTTAGGAAAATGGCTGAATTTCAGCGAAGAAGATTTAGACACCCTGACATTGGCAGCGCATTGCACGATGTTGGCAAATTCCTGATCCCAAGTGATATTTTAAATAAAAAAGAAAAGCTGACCGACAACGAATTTGCTTTGATCAAACAGCATCCTGTCCTCGGCTATGATCTGTTAAAAGAACTGAATATTGATTATCATGTAAAACAGGCAGCACTGTCCCACCATGAGCGTTGTGACGGAAGCGGATATCCGCTTGGCTTAAAAACAAATGAGATTGATGACCACGCTATGATCGTTTCGATCGCAGATGTGTATGATGCGATGACTTCTGCCAGAAAGTACCGTACTCCGCTTTGCCCGTTTGAGGTCATTGCAGAATTTGAAAAAGACGGTCTTTCTAAATATAAGCCACAGTATATCCTGACATTTTTTTAGAGCACATCGCCAACGCATATCAGAATAACCGTATTCTTTTAAACGATGGCAGAAGTGCAAACATTATCCTTTTGAATTCCAATCATCTGTCTTCACCAATGATCCAGTTAGATGACGGAACCTGTCTGGATCGTACCGTGAACCAAATTTGTATATTAAATCCGTTGTGTAACAAAAAAGCAACTACTGATCATGACACACGTCATAAAACAGTAGTTGCTTTTTTTACTCTATAACATATATAACATCTTCTATTTCATTCTGTTTTTCTGTTTTATTTTATTGGATTCTTATTCTGATGCTGTCCACGACACCACTAATCTAAGATACCTTCAATGTAAATTTCTGGATCTCTTTTTTCCGTTGATACCTTTTCAATCTTCTCACCAACCTGACTGAGTTTTTCCGGAAATTCTTCGTAACCGCGTTCAATAAAATGGATATCATCGATCACGGTAATTCCTTCGGCTGCAAGCCCTGCGATCGCTAAAGCGGCACCGGCGCGTAAATCCGGAAACACTGACCCTTGCACCCATATAATGGTCTACGCCATTGATAATGGCTACATTGCTCTCAACCTTGATGTCTGCACCCATACGGGTCAGTTCATCCACATATTTAAAACGGTTCTCAAAAATGCTTTCCGTTACGGTACTCGTTCCCTGTTGCAATTCCAAGTACGACCGCCATCTGTGGCTGCATATCGGTCGGGAATCCCGGATAAGGAAGTGTGGTCACCTGCGTATTGCGCAGTGGTCCTGCTGCTGATACGCGTACTGCATCGTCAAATTCCTCGATACGGCATCCTGCTTCTAACAGTTTTGCGGAAGTTGCCTCTAAATGTTTTGGAATTACATTTTTTACTACAATATCTCCATGTGTTGCTGCTGCTGCAAACATGAATGTTCCGGCTTCAATCTGATCCGAATGACCGAATAATCGGTCTTATGAAGACTCTCTACTCCGACAATACGGATGACATCTGTTCCGGCTCCGCGGATATTTGCGCCCATACTGTTTAAAAAGTTTGCAACGTCTACCACATGCGGTTCTTTCGCAGCATTCTCGATCATCGTCTTTCCATCTGCCATGACTGCTGCCATCATAACATTGATCGTTGCTCCAACAGAGACTTTATCTAAGTAAATGTGAGTACCCACAAGCTCTTTTGCTTCCACGGCAACTGCTCCGTTCCGCAGTTCCACGCTTGCACCGAGTGCCTTAAATCCTTTGATATGCATTCATCGGACGGCTTCCGATATTGCATCCACCCGGCAGTGCTACCTCTGCCTCTTTGTATTTGCCAAGCAATGCTCCTAACAGATAGTAGGAAGCACGGATTTTTTCATAGAATCATAATCCACGCAAAGGCAATCGATATAAGATCCGTTGATCTTTACGGTATGACTGTCGATACGTTCTACTTTTGCTCCGATTCCCGCAATCGCATCCAACAGTACGTTAATATCACGAACATCAGGTAAATTATCTATTGTTACGGTTTCATCCGTCATAATGGCTGCCGCTAAAATGGCAAGTGCTGCATTCTTTGCACCACCAATTTCAACTTCACCGGAAAGCGGAACTCCACCTTTGATTACATATTGTTCCATCCTGCACCTCTATATTTTCATACAATCAGTAATTATAGTATCCTGTATTCTTATTTGTCAAGAATGTTTCTATTGTAAAATCTTTCCAATTATATTTCTGCTCATACGGTACTATTATAGCATAATTTTCCCATTTGTAAATTTACATAGTTTTACTTTTTATTACATTTCTATGGCAGGGATCATTTCTTACTACTTTACTATATGTGTTTTTCTTTTTTTTTAGTGCATTCTAATCCTGTTTTGTCTCTGTGGTCTCCTTTGCTTTGAAATGATTATCAAATTTGACCTGTTTCCAGACTTTTTATCGATATCAAACTTAAAATCGCTGGTATATTCATCGCATACCTTCTGATAAAGTTCCTGCTGACGCTGTCCGATGATCTCGTCTTTCTTCTCATCCGTTGCTTTCTGGTCGAACTCGCTGTCTAAACGGATCACATAATATCCCTTGTCTGTCTCAACCACACCGGACATTTCATTTGCTTTCAGCTTGTCTGCTGCTTTTAAGACTTTTTATCCAGACTGCTGTTCTCATCTTTTTTGCGGAACCGTAGGAGTCCTGTGCAACGGTCAGTCCTGCTTCTTCTGCTTTGGACTCTAATTCTTCCGGTTTTACTGCTGCTAATGCCTGTGCTTTCTGGCGCAATACTTTTTCTCTGCATCACTGTATGCTTTCTGTTTTCCGTCCTCTGTAGTGGTTCCCTCGGTAGAAACGAAAACATAACTAAAGGTACGCTGCGCTGCTTCCTCGTCACTGACATTGGCATTGACATCTTCTTCTATTTTTGCCTGCATTCTCTGCTGGATCGTCACAAGACGCAGATACTCTTCTACATCTTCTTCTGTGGCACTCATTTCCGTAACGGCATCTTTCGAGTTGTCGGAGATAAATTTCTTTTGCCGCTTTTTCTATTTTCTTTTTATCCTCTTTGGTGATCTTCACACCATAGTCATCGGCATGCGCCGCTAATGCGTAATAGGTCTTTAAGGAATCTATAACCTGACTCTTTACTTCCTCTTCCATGGTCTTTCCTTTTCCCGACATATCCTGTGACCAGTAATCATCCTTGAAATAGGAACCGTAAATACTGTCATAGGTATACTGGGTATACCGTGCCATAAAATTCGCAACACCCAGTCTGACTTCTCCGTCTTTCATTTTTACAACAACTGCATCCTCATCTATCGACTTAGAAGCACATCCGGCTAACATAGATGCTCCCATCACTGCCGCAAGTGCCAATGCCGCAACTTTCTTTTATTTTCATCTGTCTGTTCCTCCTAGTTTTCCTGTCTGCTTGTTTCATTATAGTGTAATACCAGCATTTTTTCAATATCCGTAAGGATCTTCTCGATCGCCTCTGTTACGGGATAACTTCTCCTGTCTGGAATTTTTTCTTAAAGTGGTAGGTAAAATACGGCCCCTTCTGATCCGGTGTAAAATCCAGTGCATAATCATACAGGGCAATAAAATCCGGGATCTTGACCGGGTCTATTGCTGCATGTTCTAAGAACACAAAGCGTATATTTTCGCCTTTTTGCGTTACTTCTTTTAAAAAAAGCATGAATGTGCCTTGGCTTTGACTTTTGCGATCCAGAGCAGATTTTCCACGGACTTCGGCGGATCTCCAAACCGGTCGATCAGCTCTTCTAACATCTCTTCGCTCTCTTCTTCGTTTTCAATTCCCGCTATCCTCTTATAGATATCCAGCTTTTGGAATTCGTTCGGGATGTAGGAATGCGGAATATATGCATCTACGTCCACATCCAATGCCGTATCGAAGTTCTCTTCTTTTTTGCTCGCCTTTTAAATGGCGGACAGCTTCATTTAACATCTTGCAGTACAGATCATAACCAACCGCTTCCATGTGACCATGCTGTTCTGCACCCAAAAGATTTCCGGCACCGCGGATTTCTAGATCACGCATGGCAATCTTAAAACCGCTTCCCTAAATCCGTAAATTCCTTGATGGCTGCTAAACGTTTTTCCGCATCCTCCTTTAACATCTTATCCCGTTTATAGAGCAGGAACGCATAAGCTGTCCGGTTCGACCTTCCGACTCTTCCGCGAAGCTGATACAGCTGGGAAAGTCCCATATTATCCGAATCATGAATAATCATGGTATTTACATTGGAAATATCCAGCCCTGTCTCTATAATGGTCGTGGATACCAGTACATCAATCTCTCCGTTGATAAAACTGTACATGATATCTTCTAACTCCCGCTCCTTCATCTGACCATGGGCAAAAAGCGACAGAGGCTTCCGGCACCAGTGACGCAATTTTGGCTGCCACATCCTCGATCTGATTGACACGGTTAAAGACATAATAGACCTGACCATCTCTTGAAATTTCCCTGACGATCGCCTCTCTGACTAATTCTTCGTTGTACTCCATAACATAGGTCTGGATCGGCATTCTGTCCATTGGAGGTTCTTCTAAAACGCTCATATCACGGATTCCGATCAGACTCATGTGCAGGGTTCTTGGGATCGGTGTCGCAGTTAATGTCAGTACGTCCACGTTTTCTTTCATTTTTTTGATCTTTTCTTTATGAGTAACGCCAAAACGCTGCTCCTCATCAATGATCAAAGTCCTAAATCTTTAAACGCAACATCTTTTGAAAGAACACGGTGCGTTCCTATGACAATATCGACCATTCCTTTTTTCAGATCCTCGATGGTCTTTTTTCTGCTGCGCACTCGTCCGGAATCTGCAGAGCAGATCCACCCCGTACCGGAAAATCTTTCATTCTTGACGCAAATGTATTGTAGTGCTGTTGTGCCAATATCGTTGTCGGAACTAAATACACCACCTGTTTTCCTTCCTGCACGGCTTTGAATGCCGCACGGATGGCAACTTCCGTCTTTCCATAGCCGACATCTCCGCAGATCAGGCGGTCCATGATCTTCTTGCTCTCCATGTCCTGCTTGGTAGCTTCTATGGCAAGCAGCTGATCCTGCGTCTCTTCAAACGGGAACATTTCCTCAAATTCCCGCTGCCATACGGTATCTTCGCCATATACATAACCTTCCCGGTTCTGACGTTTTGCGTAAAGTTCAACTAAATCCTGTGCAATATCCGCGACTGCCTTATGCACCTTTGACTTTGTCTTAGACCACTCCTGTGTTCCTAATTTATTCAGCTTTGGTTTTTTGGCATCCGCACCGGCATATTTCTGGATCAGATCCAGCTGGGTTGCAAGGATATAGAGATTTCCGCCTTTCGCGTACTCGATCTTGATATACTCTTTGACCGTTTTGTCCACTTCGACTTTTTCAATTCCGCGGTAAATACCGAGCCCGTGATTTTCATGGACCACATAGTCGCCGACATGCGAATCGGAAAAGCTCTGTATCTGCTCTCCTTCATAGACTCTGCGTTTTTTTTCTTTTTTTCTTTTCCCTGCCAAAATATCACTTTCCGAAATGACGACGCACTGCAGATCCGGGTACTCATAGCCCTTTTTGATTTTTCCATAAGCAACCATGACCTCGCCCGGTTTTACTTCATGCTCCTCGTCCTGTGTATAAAATGCACTGATCCCTTCTTCTGTGATATCCTGTGCTAAACGATTCGCCCTGGTTCTCGAACCGGATAAAAAGAATGACATGATAGTGGTTCTTTTTATATCGTTTCAAATCCTTAATTAACAGTTCAAAACTGTTGTTATACGGATTGACGGTCTTCATCTGGATGGAAAAATATTCTTTCGCCGGCAGTGCCTTTTCCTTCATCTCAAGTGCTGCTAAGCCAATGACTTTATGTGCCGCAAGTCTCGCTGCGATCTCCTCATAGGAATAGAGGGAGTCCATCTGCCCAGGCAAAATGTATCCCTTTTTCTAAACGCTGTTTCATGCTTTCCTGAAACTCTTTTTCGATGACCCTTCCTTTTTCAATCACCCGCACCGGTTCATCTAAAAATACGAGTGCATCCTCTTTTTGAAAAATAGTCTAAAAGCGAAACTGTATCTTCTTCAAAATAAGTCAGGTACGCATCCATACCCTCGACACTTCCAAACTGCTCGATGCTCTCTTTTGCCGTTGACGCTAACATGCGTACACGATGAGCCTCCTCGGTCTTCATCTCTTTCTGATAAAGTTCACTGAGTTTTTTGGCATCCGCCTCAATCTTCTTTAACCCTTTTTTTCTAAAACAGCCTCTTCAAAGATGATCTCTGCTGCCGGATAAATCCGGACTTCTTCGAGATTCTCAAAGGGAACGCTGGCTCTCTGCCGAAAAGCTGCGGATAGAATCAATCTCATCGCCCCATAATTCAATACGATATGGATTTTCTTCCGTCAGTGGATAAATATCTATAATACCGCCCCGGACTGCAAACTGTCCGCCTGGCTCTGCCTGATAATTTTTCTCATAGCCCATGGCTACTAACTGCTTTGTAAAAATCCGTTAAGATCAGTTCCTCTCCCAGCGAGAGCTGTAAGATGAATCGTTCCAGTTTTTCAGGACGTATCAGGCGGTTCATCAAACCATCAAATGTCGTAACTAAAGTCATCTGCTCTTCTTCTAACAGTACCTTGATGGCATTCATCCGCTCTTTGGTCAGCTGATTTCCCCGTAAGTCTGACTGGTAAAATAAAATATCTTTCGCCGGATAATACACGGTATTGGCATCAAAAAAACGACAGTCCTCGTATAATTCCCTGGCTTTTTGTTCGCTAAAAGTAGCAATGATCTTCTTTCCAAAACCATTGCCAACTCCGTATACCATATGTGCTTTTCCTGCGTCTACGCAACCGGAAATCTGAATGATCCCCTTTTCTTTCTTTAGGAATTCCCGGATCTTTTCATAATCCGCCCAGTCATTTAAGACTTCTTCGATTGCTTTCATTCTAATCTGTTACCTTCTTATTATATTCATTCATTGCTTTTGCCACTTCGCCGTTTACCATATAGCAGACCGCTTCCGCAGCTCTTTCCATGGCACCTTCTAAATGCTCCCGCTCCTCTTTTGTGAATCTTCCTAATACGAAGTCTGCTAAATCCCAGTCTTTTTGGTTTTTCTCCGACTCCGACTTTGATCCGCATAAATCTCTGCGTATTTAAACACTTGATAATGCTCTTTTTACACCATTGTGGCCGCCTGCACTTCCGCTCTCACGGATACGCAGATTCCCCGGTGAAAAACTGATATCATCGTAAATGACGATCGGTTCACTCTCCGGATCTAATTTGTAATAGTTCACCAGTTCCACAAGACTCTCACCGCTTAAGTTCATATAGGTCTGTGGCTTTGCGAGTATTACCTTCTGTCCGTTTATAACTCCCTTCCCCAGCAGAGCTTTGTGTTTTTTTCATTGATACTGATATGATACTTCTCTGCTAACGCATCAATGACATCAAATCCTACATTATGTCTGGTATGTTCATATTGTCTGGTAGGATTTCCCTAAACCTGCAATTAAGTACATTTCGTGTATTTCTCCTGTTAAGAATGTGTCTGCTTTCTCTTTTCAATGATCTCTGCTGCTTCTGCAAGCTGCTGCTGATCATTGACTCCTGTAATATCTTCAGCATTTTTCTAATGCAAATGCATCTGCCTTTAATCCTTTATCCTTTATGATCGTCAGTGTATCCGGCAGATAATATTCGCCCTGTGCATTATCCGTGGTCAATAGATCCAATGCCTGTCGCAGCTCTTTTGTATCAAAGATGTACATGCCGGAATTGATCTCATGTGATGCCAGTTCTGCCTCATTTGCATCTTTATGCTCTACACTCTTAATAAAGTTCCCATTTTCATCGCGGATAATTCGTCCGTATCCGGTTGGATTGTCGATCATCGCAGAAAGTACCGTAACTGTATTTCCTTTTTCTCTGTGATAATCTTTTAATCTCTTTAATGTATCTGCCGTGATCAGCGGAGTATCGCCAAACAAGATCAGGGTTTCTCCCTCTCCGGTCAGAAAATCTCCTGCACATTTTACTGCATGACCGGTTCCAAGCTGCTCTGTCTGCAATGCATATTGAACATCCTTATGAGAAATCTCTGCCTCTACCACTTCATGTTTGTAACCGACTACCAGACAGATATCCTTCGCACCTGCACCTTTTGCGTCGATCACATAATCCACGAGACATTGTCCGTCTATACGGTGTACCACTTTCGGAAGATCTGATTTCATCCGGGTTCCTTTTCCTGCTGCCAGTATAATGGCTTTCAACTGTTCCATAATATCCTCCGCGTTTTAATTTGCTTTTCCCATTATATTACAATACTTTATATTTTACAAAAAACTTTTTTTGTATATTTTTGTGGCGAAAATGTAACCTTTTCCCATTTTTATTTCACTACTTTTTAAAACACAGACAGGACAGTCCCGACTTGCGAAACTGCCCTGCTGATATGTTCTCTTTATGAATACTTATCTATGTATCAGGCATCCTAGAACACATATCTTTCATTATGTTCTACAACCACTTTCACACCATTGTCACCGCAATAGTATGTGTTTGCATTAAGTGTTCCTCTGCTCTCTACGATACAATTCTCTATATGTGTATTGTCGCCAATATAAACATCGTTCAGGATGATGGAATTCTTGATCACACAATTCTTTCCGACAAAGACATTCTTAAACAATACAGAATTCTCTACCTTGCTGTTTAAGATACATCCACTCGATACCAGACTGTTCTTTACAACGGAACCGGTATTATATTTTGCCGGCGGCAGATCATCGATCTTAGAATAAATCTTTGGTTCACTGCGGAACATATAGTTACGCACATCTTCTTTTAAGAAGTCCATATTGGTCTTGTAATAAGATTCTACGGTTGCGATGTTGCTCCAGTAACCGGTCATTTTATATCCATAGATACGTTTCAGATTCTTATAGCGGATCAGGGATATCCGTAACGAAGTCCCAACGTGCTTCTTCTGCACACTTTTCTAACATCTCGATCAATGCTCTTCTGCGGATGACATAAATGCCGGTAGATACGGTATTAGAACGTGCTACCATCGGTTTTTTCTTCAAACTCTACGATCCTTGAATCCTCATTCATCCGAACGATTCCGAAACGGCACACATCATCTTCTTCCGGTCCCATATCCCTGCATACTACCGTGATGTCGGCTTTCTTGCTGATGTGGTAATCTAAGACTTCATTGTAGTCCATCTTGTAGACACAGTCACCACTGGTAATGATCACATATGGTTCATGGCATCTCTTTAAGAAATCAATGTTTCGGTAAATTGCATCTGCTGTTCCACGATACCACCAGCTGTTATCGGATGTAACCGTTGGTGTAAAGACATAGAGTCCTCCCTGTTTTTTCCGAAATCCCACCATTTTGAAGAACTTAAATGTTCGTTCAGAGAACGGGCATTATACTGTGTCAGCACTGCCACTTTCTGAATATGTGAATTTGACATATTGCTCAGTGCAAAATCTATACAACGGAAACTTCCTCCGACCGGCATTGCCGCGATCGCTCTCTTTATTTGAAAGCTCTCATCCGGTTATTGTTTCCGCCTGCTAAAATTAACCCTAATGCTTTCATTGTATCTCACCTGCCTTAATGATGTATTCGCCTGCCTTCAACTCTCCTTCTGTATAATCGGAAAGTTCTGTTACACCGGAAATTGCCGTATTCTTACCAATCTTTACTCCCTCCGGTATATAGGAATTCTCTCCCTACCGTAACAAGTCCGAATGCATAAATACTCTCATTTAATTTGCTCGGTGCTTCTTCGCCTTCACCTAAAACCACACGGTCTGCAATCTCGGTATTCTCTGCCACGATGGATTTATCGATAATGACATTCTCGCCGATCGTGGTATTTGCCATAATAATGGAATCACGGACAACACTGCCTTTTGCCGATCCGTACATTTGCTCCGATCACGGAACTATGTACTTCTCCGTAAATCTCGCTGCCTTCCCCGATGATACTCTTTTCCACTACGGCATCTTCTGATAAATACTGTGGTTCAAAAATCTCACTCTTGGTATAGATTCTCCAGTATTCCTCATACAGGTTGAATTCCGGGATCGATCGATCAGTTCCATATTGGCTTCCCAATAAGAGCCAAGCGTTCCAACATCCTTCCAGTAGCCGTTGTATTCATATGCAAACAGTCTCTGCTGCTTGCTGTGGCAATACGGAATTACATGCTTTCCGAAGTCACAGTTGCTCTGATCCTTCATAGAGATCAGGGCTTCCTTTAAAACTTTCCATGTGAAGATGTAGATTCCCATGGATGCCAGATTACTTCTCTCGGCTTCTCCGGTTTTTCCTCAAATTCCGTAATACGTCTTTCTTCATCTGTAATAACGATTCCAAAACGGCTTGCCTCTTCGATCGGTACCGGCATTGCTGCAATGGTTACATCTGCATTGTTTTCCTTATGGAAATCCAACATAACCTCATAATCCATCTTATAAATATGGTCACCGGATAAGATCAGCACATATTCCGGATCATAGGTATCAATGTAATTCATATTCTGGTAAATGGCATTCGCTGTTCCTGTATACCATTCACTGTTATTGCTCTTTTCATATGGAGGAAGTACGGTTACTCCACCATTGTTCCGGTCTAAATCCCACGGAATACCTATTCCTATGTGAGTATTCAGCCGCAACGGCTGATACTGTGTCAGAACTCCGACTGTATCAATCCCTGAGTTGATACAGTTACTTAACGGAAAATCTATAATACGATACTTTCCTCCGAAAGTTACCGCCGGTTTTGCCACTTTGGCTGTCAGAACGCCTAATCTGCTTCCCTGACCTCCCGCTAATAGCATTGCTATCATTTCTTTCTTTGCCATTCTCATCACCCCTTTTAACCTTGCTTTTATTTTTTAATAATTATACCATACCCCGTCTCGGCATTTCAACAGCTTTCACAATTCTTCTGATAATTTGTGTATATTTTTTTGTAAAATTTAGTATAATGTAGATTTATTTTATAACTTTTTTATGATTTCCTGATATTTTTTTAACTTCGCTCAAATTCGTTTTGCAATTTTGAAAGATAGGGTTATAATATATTAGATAAATATGCACTAAGATTTCTAGATAGAATGGACAGGTAAAAATGTATCAGATTAATTTTAAAAAACCAATTCATATTCACTTTATCGGCATTGGCGGTATCAGTATGAGCGGTCTTGCCGAGATTTTACTTGAAGAACATTTTACGATCTCCGGTTCCGACTCGCAGAAGTCACCTTTAACCGAAAAAAACTTACGAATGCCGGAGCGAAGATTTTTACGGACAACGCGCTTCTAATATTGAAGAAGGTACGGATTTAGTCGTCTATACGGCAGCGATCCACGAAGATAACCCGGAACTTGCCCCGCGAAGGCTGCAGGCATTCCGACACTGACCAGAGCTGAGCTGTTAGGACAGATCATGGATAATTATTCGGATTCTGTTGCGATCGCAGGTACGCACGGAAAGACCACTACGACTTCTATGGTCTCCCAGGTCTTTTTAGATGCCAGAATGGACCCGACCATTTCCGTTGGCGGTATCTTAGATGCGATCGGTGGCAACATCCGCGTTGGAAAATCCAACCTGTTTGTGACGGAGGCATGTGAATACACGAACAGCTTTTTGAATTTCCGCCCAAAATACTGTCTGATATTAAATATAGAAGAAGACCATTTAGACTTTTTAAGGATATCAACGATATCCGTCATTCTTTCCGTCTGTTTGCAGAAAATACGGCTCCTGACGGTGCGATCGTTCTAAATGGTGCCATTGAACAGCATGAGGCTATTACAGAGGGACTTTCCGCGAAGATCGTTACCTATGGTCTGTCTGCTGACAATGATTTCTATGCTTCTGATATTTCTTATAATGAAAAGGGATGTGCAAGTTTTTCTTGCTCATGAAGGAGATACGACGATCGGACAGATCACGCTTTCCATTCCTGGAGAGCACAATGTACAGAATGCCCTTGCGGCGATCGCTCTTTGCACACAGATGAAGATTCCGGTTACTTCTATTATAAGTGGTTTGTCTGCTTTCCATGGAACCAAACGCCGTTTTGAAAAAAAGGTACGGTCGGCGGCATTACGATCGACGATTACGCCCATCATCCGACGGAATCCGCGCAACCTTAGAGGCTGCAAAGAATTATCCGCATGAACGTATCGTCTGTGTTTTCAACCACATACCTATACGCGTACCAAAGCCTTTTTAGAGGACTTTGCCGATGCCCTGTCTTTAGCGGATATCGTTGTGCTTGCAGATATTTATGCTGCAAGAGAAACCGATACGTTAGGGATCAGCTCCGGTGATATCCAGAAGAGACTTCAGGATGCCGGAACAACGGCTTATTATTTCCACTCCTTTGATGAGATTGAACAATTTTTTATTAAAAAAAATGTATGAACGGAGACCTGTTGATAACTATGGGTGCCGGAGACATTGTAAACGTGGGTGAACATCTGCTTGGGCAGTAGTTATCCACATTGTCCACATGGAGTAGCGAATAATTTTCCGCTCTTCCATGTGGATTTTTTTTATTTACATAATATTTTTTGCGAGTTACGGTTTGTCCCGATTTTTGGGGAAAAACTATTTTTTGTGAGTTAACCATAACGGTTTTGCACAAAATTATCCACATTATCCACAATCCCGAAACCCTTGATAAACAGGGGCTTTGTGGGAAATATAGCACTTCTCTTTTCAAAAAAACTGTGCTATAATTCACAACATATCAAATTGAGAGAGAAAACGAAAGAGGGAGCTTTCATGTCAAATATTACACTACACACAGATAGTCCTGCTACGACTACCTGTGTTCCTAATGTCTTTATTGACCGGTATATGGTTCACGCGAGTGGTGAGTTCGTGAAGATTTATCTCTATCTGCTCCGCTGTATCAGCGGCAATAAAAGCGAACTGTCCATCTCTAAAATGGCAGACAAATTTTGATCATACGGAAAAGGATATCAAACGTGCGCTGTGCTATTGGGAAAAAACTAAACCTTCTCCGCTTAGCATACGCTAACGAGGGAGATCTGTCCGGTATTTATTTTTAGATTCCGGAAATGTGCCACAGCCACAGGAGGTAAGTGCTCCGGAACTTGCCACTGCACAAAGGATTCCGAATACTGTAACCGGCAGCACAACGCATATGCCGCAAAATGCTGCAACAGACAATACCGCAGCACCTGCCACAGAGGAAAAAGAGAACGGCAGACGCGAATATTCTACTGATGAGATGGACAATTTCCGCGAAAAAGAAGATGTCCGCACGATGCTGTTTGTTGCAGAGAAATATTTAAAACGTCCTCTGACTCCGACCGATATGCAGATGATCCTCTACTGGTACGATAGCCTTGGATTTTCTGCCGAGTTAGTAGAATATCTGATCGAGCACTGCATTGTAAAAGGTCATCCGAGTCTCCGCTATATGGACAAGGTCGCTCTTTCCTGGGCAGACTTAAAGATCCACACTGCGGAACAGGCAAAGCAGCTTTCTACCGTACATAATCAGGCTTATTATGCAGTGATCAAATCCCTTGGCATCAGCAACCGCAACCTGGTACCGTATGAGATGGATTTTATTGAAAAATGGATGAAGGAGTATGGCTTTACCCTTGATATTATCACGGAAGCCTGCAAACGTACCATTCAGGCGATTCACCAGCCGAGCTTTGAATATACCGATACGATCCTGCACAGCTGGAAAGATAATAAGATCCATCATTTAGAGGATATTGCAGTTTTAGATGCTTCCTATAAGGATAAGAAAGCAAAGAAGCATCCGACACCACCGAAAAATACCGGAAGTAAATTCAACAATTTCTCCCAGAGAAATTATAACTATGACCAGTTAGAACGTCAGCTTTTAAACCGTTCAATTCAGTAAAGGAGAGGCTATGGCTTTAACAAATGCTCAATATGATGAGATCATGCGGGGTTATGAACAGCGTCAGACCGAAAACCGGCACAGATTAGAACTCCGCACCAAAGAGATTTATGAAAAAAAACCACGGCTGACACTTTTAGATGACGAGATTTCTTCTACTTCTGTTTCGAGTGCCAGACTGTTGTTATCCGGTGATGAAGCAGAATCCCAAAATTACGGGAACGTCTTACCCTTTTGCAAAAGGAAAAATCCGGTCTGATCGCATCCCTCGGATATCCGAAGGACTATCTCGCACCGACTTATACCTGTGCAGACTGCAAGGATACCGGATATATCGGCAACGAACGCTGCCACTGCTTTAAGCAGGCAGCCATTGATCTAGTGTATACACAGTCGAACTTAAAGTCGGTGTTAGAAAAAAAGAGAATTTTTCCACTTTTTCTTTTTCCTATTATTCCGATGAGCAGACCAATCCTGCTACCGGACTTTCCGCAAGAGAGACTGCACAGAATGCCGTTGCGGAATGCCGGAATTTTATTGCCGGCTTTACGAAAGAGTTTTCTAATCTCTTTCTGTATGGTGATACCGGTGTCGGCAAGACTTTTTTATCTAATTGTGTTGCAAAAAGAATTATTAGACCGCGGTCATTCAGTCATTTATTTTACGGCGTTTGAACTCTTCCATGTTTTTGAAAAAATGTTTTTGAACGCGCACAGGATATGGCACTTCCGTATCAGAATATTTTTGACTGTGATTTACTGATCATTGATGACCTTGGCACGGAGCTTTCGAACTCCTTTACGGTCTCTCAGCTATTTTTATGTCTGAATGAACGTATTTTAAGGAAAAAATCAACCATAATATCTACAAACCTTGGTTTAAACCAGCTTGCAGAAATTTATTCCGAACGGACTTTTTTCGCGTATTTCTTCTAATTATACGACGATCAAACTTTTCGGAGACGATATCCGCATTAAAAAAGAAATTGCAATAACAGTATATCTTTGCTATAATCTTTTGTGGTATTTTTTTAAGAACTTATTATAATTACAATAAATGAACATATGGAGGAACTCTATCATGGCAAATGATGAAAGAAACTTGAAACGATTCCAACCGGTGCTCTCGGTCTGATCCCGTTAGCAAGCTGCACGGAACTTGGAGAAAAGGTCAACCAGTATCTTGTAAAATGGAGGGACACACGTCACAATGCACACAAGGATAACATTGCATTCAAGGATTATCACCGCGCATCTTATATTGTAAATGCAGATACCCCTCGTTTTGGTTCCGGTGAAGCCAAAGGTGTGATCAAAGAATCTGTCCGTGGATATGATCTTTATCTGATGGTAGACGTAACCAACTACAGCCTCACTTACTCTCTGTGCGGACAGACAAACCACATGTCTCCGGACGACCACTACGCTGATGTAAAACGTATCATCGCAGCCGTTGGTGGTAAGGCACGCCGTATCACGGTCATCATGCCATTCCTGTATGAAAGCCGCCAGCATAAGAGAAATTCCCGTGAATCTCTTGACTGTGCAATCGCTTTACAGGAACTGACTGCTATGGGTGTTGACAATATCATCACTTTTGATGCTCATGATCCTCGTGTCCAGAACGCGATCCCTCTCAAAGGATTTGAGACTGTTCAGCCGGCTTACCAGTTCATCAAAGGTATCTGCAAACACATTAAGGATTTACAGATCGATTCCGATCACATGATGATTATCAGCCCGGATGAGGGTGGTACCAACCGCGCCGTATATCTTGCCAACGTGCTCGGTCTGGATATGGGTATGTTCTACAAGCGCCGCGACTACAGCAAGATCGTAGACGGCCGCAACCCGATCGTTGCACATGAGTTCTTAGGTTCCTCCGTCGAGGGCAAGGATGTGATCATTATCGATGATATGATCTCCTCCGGTGAGAGTATGATCGACGTTGCAACAGAGTTAAAGAAGAGAAAGGCAAACCGTATCTTTACCGTTGCAACCTTTGGTCTGTTCACAAACGGATTAGAAAAAAATTTGACAAGGCAGTAGAAGATGGTATCATCTATCGTGTCGTAACGACCAACCTCACTTACCAGACACCGGAACTTCTTTCCAGACCATACTACATTAACTGTGATATGAGTAAATACATCGCTTACATCATTGATACTTTAAATCATGATACAACGATCGGCGATCTCTTAGATCCATATGAGAGAATCGATAAACTTCTGAAAAAATACAGAGCCGGCGAATACTAAAATTCCCGGTTCCCTTTCCCAAAGTGCATCTTTGCCCGAGGGGCTTTTACTCTATAGGAAACACAGTTTTCATACTTTAACGGAACATTGTATTTTCGATAGAGCAAAAAAGGATTTCCGATAGTCGTCCTACGACTTACAGGAAATCTTTTTTATCTTACGATCATTATGATGATCCTATACTGATTTATCCGTTCTCTTAGAACAATGGAACCCGTCCTGCGAACTTCTCGTTGATCACATAGTATGCAAAACCATCTTCCGGTTTCAGATACAGCTTTAAGGGATTTAATGGTAGATACTCTGTGTCCCTCTGATACAAATACTTCTTTTACCTTATTTGTAATCTCTTCTACAGAAGACTGCTGTCCGTAATACTCTACAAATACTTCGGTCTCGCTTTCGCTCTCTTTCTTAAGCGGCTGCCTTGCGTGTGGCTTTTTTTCTTTGGAGCTTTCTTTACTTCTTCTTTTACAGCCTCTGTTGTCTCTTTTACGGTTTCTTTTACATTCGCTAACTTTTCTGTTGCCTTTGCTTCTACTGCGCTGGCTGCTGCTTTTTACTTCTGCTGCCTTTGCCTCAAGAGTCTTTGTCTCTGCAGGTTTTACTTCTGCTTCCTTTGTTTCAGCAGGCTTTACTTCTGCTGTCTTTGTCTGTGCAGTTGTTACAACTGGTTTCACTTCCGGCTTCTTTCCTGATTTTGCGTTCATATGCTCCTCCTATTCACAAACTAAGAACTTTTCCATTGCATCTAAAAAGCTTCCGCTTCATCCTCTCCATTGCTACGATATTTACTTTCATACCGTTGGAAGGATTAAATGCCATAATTCCCATAATACTCTTGGCATTAATCTTGCGGTTATTGCTCTCTCTAATATGATCTCACTATCGAACTTACAGGCTACCTGTACCAGTTCGGCAATCAGGTTATCATGTTCTTTTTTCAACATCAGAAACTACAATCTCTTTTTTACTCACAGTCCCAATACCTCGCTTCACTTCATTCCGTGTTCTAACATATTGCTACATTGTATAGCTTATTCATGTAATATAGCCTATTCGCAGAGGTTTTACAATATGTTTTTTTTCATTTTTGGCAATTTCCAACAAGGATTCCAACAAAACTACATTTTTTATGCAACTTTTCTATTTTAAATATGCATAGAAGCAGCTTCCGATCCTTCCAGTGTATTCTTGGCTTCTTCCATATTTTTCCTTTGGATTGCTCCGCTTCCCGGTTCATAAATACACACACTGTTCGAATCGTACCCTGTGATCAGCACCGCATCTCCTGTTCCTCTTACTGCAAAGACCGGATTTCCTTCACTGACATAATAAAGCACCTGCTCTACTCCACATCCGCTTAGATCCAGTACCGTACTTTCCTTTAAGGCTTCCTGCAAGATCTGTTTTACGGTTTCACCGTTTTCTAACAACGCTCCTGCATCTAAATTCAGTCCTTCTTTTTCAAGATAACATTCAGACATTTTGCGGCAGTGCTATTGCCCTGTGCCTGTGTTCCATCTGCTATGACGGTTTCTCTTGAAGCCCTCCGTGAACGCTTCCAGATGTACTGCTGCTTTGTTCCTACAACCACTCCCATTTTTTCATCGGCTGCTCTGACCGCTTCAGCTGCATTCGCTGTTCCAAGCACGACCTTTCCTGCTGCATAAGCGTAATACTGCTGCTCACCCGAAATATCTAACTGCACCTCTTTTGATCTCTCATGGATGATCTCTTTTTGAAACCAGAGTCTGCAATTTTTTCTCTTCTTCTGCCGCCTTTGCAAGCTGTATCTGCACCTGTGTCTGGCGTTCTTTTGTCGAAGTTGTATGCAGCTCGGCTTTTGCTCCGCTCTCTTCCTCGCTGTTTACGATCGTATCCTCCGAAGCATCCACATAGGCTCCGCCCTCCGGACGGACTCTGCTCAAATAGATGGTATTTTCATCTATACGGACATCTGTAATATAATATCCGCCTTTTCATAGGTCTTTACTACTTTATAATCTTCTTCCGGTGATAAGATCCGGATCTGATACATTGGAAATACCTGATTTCCTGCTGCATCCTTAACGCTGTCTGCATTTCTCGCCTGTCCGTATATAAAATCTTCTCCGATAAATCCGATGGCACGCGTCTCTTCTCCACCGCTGCTCTTGACCGGATGTGTATTTCCCCGTCTCTAAATCTTCCACTAAAGCTGTCCTTCGCTATCTTTATATGCAAGGTAGCGTCCGCTTGCTGACACCTGATAGGTTCCTGCCTTTAAATCCTTCCTTTTTTTGGTAACTTTCAGGCTGTCTAAATCGATCTGATAAAGTGTCTTGCCTGCGATCAGGTAGAACTGTTCCTGATTGTTCTGATATGCCAGCTCTCCTAAATCTTCTTTCATAACCTGATAAGAAGTCGTTACCGGTAAAAACAGCTGCTCTTCTACCGTATTGGTTTTTAGAGTCATAATGGCACACACCGATCCCGGTCCTGCCCTCATGGATTCCCCGGTTCATGTAGCCATAGACTAAAAAGTCCATACTTCCACGCTCATCAATGCTGACAATACGGATATCATGTTCGCCATAATTTTCCCTGTCATCCACTTCTTCCATATCCGAACGGAAACTGAATACCTTTGTCGATCTGATCGGTGTCCTGATTGTACATCCACAGATCTCCTTCCTGTACAAAGGCTGCAACGCTTCCATTTTCATTTGAGATATAGTTTACATCCTTAGAACGTATTCCCAACTGGATATAGTTATCATAAATACTGTCTTTTCCACCTGAAAAACGCGGTTCATCGATCGCTCATAGCTGAGCAGATACGGTCTTGCACTGGTGTATCGTATTCTATAGTATTC
>VOFC01006734.1_pt1 | contig 25515 bp, 43 predicted proteins | sample 5384161 | NCBI WGS metagenome assembly VOFC01 (sample SAMN12384722, study PRJNA508395) | human gut metagenome | isolation source: healthy gut B | host: Homo sapiens | reverse complement strand
CTCATTGCTTCGTTCGGTTTGTGCCCCACATGGGGGGCTGCTGCAGTCTTCCGATTTTGTCAGGAAAGAATGGCTTCCGACATTACCCACAGAATGCCTCAACCTGATCGCCAAAAGGTGATGCATTTGCAGAAATGCGTATACGATGAGATAGATTATGAAAAAGAACCCCTAATGTTCCAAAGATTTTGGGCTTTACTATACTTCCTGGCTACTGGATAGACGAGCCCCGAAAGTAAAAACCGATTGGAGAAACAGTTACTGGATGTGCAGCATCTTTGCGCTTATGTTTCACCCTGAAGAGAAAAATGACAGTAAAAGCGATAGATGATGTATCTTTTCAAATAAAAAAAAGGGGAATTTACGGACTGGTAAGAATCTGGATCAGGGAAAATCTACAGTGGCACGCTGTATTATGAATATATATAAACCTTCTGAAGGAGAAATATTTTTACAAAGGGATCCCAATCTGTAAAAACAAGAGTTTCGAAAAAATCGGAAAATGCTGCAGATGACACGGCAAAAATGATTTTTCAAGTTCGCATCAGTCTGAATCCGAAATGAAAATCGAGGGACATTGTAGCAAGAACCGCTGCGTATTTATTCAGGAAAGACGAGGCCAGGTAAAGAGATGAAAAACGGTTAGAACTGTCGGACTGGATCGCAGTTATGGAAGAAATATCCTGCAGGCCTCTAGGTGGACAACGGCAGAGGAAGTAGCGATTGCACGGGCACTCTCCACAAAACCGGAGCTGATCGTGGCAGATGAACCGGTGCATAACTGATGTGTCAATTCGAACTGGGTGACAATCTGTTTCGAAAATTACAAGAAAAACAAGATTTCCATTTTCTTTTATTGCTCATGATCTTTCAATGGTGGAGTTTCTGTGTGACAGGACAGGTGTTATGTATCACGGGAAACTGGTGGAGGAAGGAGAACACAAGATATTTTCGCCCATCCGGAACATGAATACACCAAAGCACTGTTAGCGGCAGTCCCAATACCGGATCACGAATAGAAAAGACAGAAGGTGAAGTGTTATGAGGAGGCGAACGAATGCTGTATTATCATAGCAGGTGGATTCATCAAGGTCTTTCATAAAATTTCGGACGTTCTTATAAATATAAGATGGATCTTTTTCTGGATGTGCTGAAAAGCAGACTTGTGTACCCTGCTTCTTGGCGGTACTGGCTTTTTGATTGCTGTTGCATAAGGTGCATTGCTGCTGGGAGTCATATGTGCCATGGAGCAGGGACGATCATAAGCTGTGTCCTGGAGTTCTCATTGGCACCGGTGCTGATTCTGTATTTCTGTTCTTATTATGATGGCTGCCAAGTTCTGGGCATATGCAGCTCCAGCAGGAAAAAAACATTTCCGACCGAATCTTACATATGATCCTGCCTTTGACTGTGATCGTGACAGAACATCTCTGGTATTATGGCTACATGGTCCGAATAAAATGCTGGATGAAATCCGTGCAGATTATGTGCTGCTGGCAAAAGCAAAGGAATAAAAAATCCTGTATTATGCTGGTACATTGTATGAGAAATATCATGCCATCATATTCCGGGAGCAATTATGAAGGACATTTCGGTAACGCATATCATGGGGAGGAAACTTCTATGTGGCAGAGACTGTTTTTTCTTATCCTGAATAGACAATTTGCATACGCTTGCTCGTCATGACTAGTGAATTTACTTCGATGATCATCAGTCTGATGTCAGGGATCATAATTCATTATTTGGGCGATGGCTGCGCATGAAGATTCTTAACAGTGATCAGATCCGGAGAATGCGCGTATCAGCAGGCAGTCGGAAATGCAGAGGTGGATAACTATGAGTGACCTGTTTGAAATTGTTGAGTAAAACCAGAGCTTGCAGAACAGCAGTACAGAAAAAGAAACAGATGGTGAAGGATACATTCCATGGCTGTCTGTCATCATTCTGATACTGATCGGGTGGCTGTCTGTTCTGCAATCGAATCAGACAAAGATCCGTCTTACATGGATCCTGAAAAAATTACAATTGCTCCATGTAAAGAATTTTTGTTTGCATTCCCGAATCTTCTGACAGTTTATTTTAAAACAAAATGGCAGAAAGTAACAAGATGAAGGATATGCCGGTGAATAAGCTGATGGTCAGGATGGGGGTTCCGATGATCTTATCCATGGCATTGCAGGCGGTCTATAACATAGTAGACAGTGCATTTGTAGGAAATATGAAAGTGGGCAGTGAAGGCAGCATTAAATGCATTGACACTGGTATTTCCGGTACAGATGCTTATGGTGGCAGTGGGAATCGGAACCGGTGTAGGAACTAATGCGCTTCTTGCAGCAAGGACGCTTGGACAGGGAAACGGTAAAAAAGCTGCAAAGGTAGCGGGAAACAGTCTGTTTCTTGGTGTGATCATTTATGTGGTCTGCTATTATTTGGTATCTTTGGGGTGAAAGCATATATTTCATCGCAGACAGTAGATACAGAAGTACTTGAGATGGGGGTCAGCTATCTGAGGATATGCTGCGTGATTTCTTTTGGTATTATTTTCTTTTCTTTGTTTGAAAAGTTATTCAGGCAACTGGCCGTTCTCTTTACTCTACGATCGGACAGGTGGTTGGTGCGGTTGTCAATATCATCCTCGATCCGATCATGATCTATGGTATCGGACCCTGCCCGGAAATGGGGGTGAAAGGTGCAGCTTATGCAACGGTAATTGGTCAGGTAGCATCCGCAGTGTTACTGTTCATTTTCCATATGAAGATGAACAAGGAATTCGAGCATGGAGCGGAATACATGAAGCCGGATGGCGGAATTATCAAAGAAATCTATGCAATCGGACTTCCGGCAATCATTGCACAGGCTCTAATGTCCATTATGGTTTATGTGATGAATCTGATTTTGAAATTCAATCCGTCAGCACAGACTTGTTTCCATCAGCTTTATTTTTGCCGGAATAAATGTGGCATATCAGGGTATTTACCAGGCGCTTGATGGTGGTATGGAATCGCTTGTGATTTCACTGCTCAGACAGCTTATAATTATATTACCTTTGGCAGGCATCTTCTCATTTTTTGTAAGAGGCGGATATATTGGAGTTTCGCTGATCTGGTGGGCATTTCCAATCACGGAGGTGACTGCTTGTATTGTAGGATATTTATTTTTAAAGAGAATCAAAAACAAAGTGGAAAGCTTAAATTAAGGAGGCATAAGCCATGACAAAAAAATCATTACGATAAGCCGAGAGTTTGGAAGTGGCGGACGTTCACGTTTTTGAGGCGAAAATATTTCTGGTTTGTCGAAAACATCCCAAGTTCTCAACAGCTCTTTTTAATGTGTTGAGAAACTGTGCATTTTTTTATGCTTTGATGATTGTAAATAATATAATTACAACTATAATAAAATTTGAAGGAAAAGTCAACACAGATACTATAAATGTTCGCAAAGGAGAGGTTATGGAATACAAAAAAGAATTTATCAAACAGAAAATCGTGCATTTCAGGAAATGCTACAGGCAGCAGTAAAACGGCTGCAAAATCGTTCCGGAGAGGATCTTGCTGCAAAAAGTGGGGCTGTTTTTCATAGCAATCGAAATATACTTGAGAGTACCGAGTTTTCATGAAGCGATTGAAATTCAACTTCCTGAGTTTCGCTATTAACTCAAATATAGACGAATGGCATTACTTGACATTGCTGCATTATCTGGACATGGCAGATGGCACAGAAGGCTCACAGAAGCTCATTACTTTTGGTAACCTGAAAGATGGATTGATCCGAGGAACCAAGTTTGACCGGACTGCAGAGCAGAAACTGGAAAAACTTTTGCAGGACAAAGAGCCTGAGAAAATTCAGAAAGCATGTACAAGTCTGGGTGCAGAATTCACAGAGACAAAGGCGGATCTGTGTGCTGTTTTTCCAGTTCTGCCAAGATATCCGGTAACTTTAAAGATATGGTTTGCGGATGAAGAATTTCCTGCATCTGGAAAACTATTTCTTCAGGATCATGCCGATCATTATTTGTGTGTAGAAGATGCGGTAACAGTTGGAGAAATCTTGTTGCAAAAATTATCGGAAGCATTTTCTTCTCTCTGATCATGAATCAGAAAACTTTCCAGTCCGGCTTTGATAAATTTGTCAATGGTTGTCTGGATCTGTTTCCAGTCATTACAGTGATTGCGGAGCATCAGTCTGTTGATGGAAAGGCAGCCATTCATTTGAAAATAAAAACCGATTCTGCCTGCTCAAAGGTCAGGAGGCTGTGTGACATAAGCCAGGTCACATAGCCTTCTTTTGTATTTTCTGCTATTTTTTCCAGAAAAATGGGGCAATTGCATCATCCAGAAACAGTGCCCTGTATTGTGATTCCATCTGTATTTTCTGACAGAACGGATAGGAATAGTTTTTTTGATTTGGACAGAATAAATGATCCACAGTTGTTAACATATCCTGAGTCATATCATTAAGAATATCTGATAATACATCATGGATATCGTAGTAATGAAGATAAAAAGTACCACGGTTGATTTCAGCATTTTTGCAGATTTCTGTAACTGTAATTTTCGTGAAACTTTTCTGTTTTAACAATTCTAAGAACGTATCTTTTATGGTCTGTCTGGTATAGCGGGTACGGCGATCTTGTTTTCTCATTTTTTCTGACATGATATACTCCTGTATTATTTGGAATCATATGATTCCTCAACAATTTTTCTTATATGTTGAGTAACCATACAAATCTCACAGATTGATTATTGTAATTTATATAGTAACAACTATAATGAGGTTTAAAGAAAAAGTCAACAGATTGTTCAGAAATTTAGGAGGAAAAATATGGGACATGTAATTGCAGTATCAGGAAAAGGCGGTGTAGGGAAAACAACTCTTTGTGGATTGTTAATCCAGTATTTATGTGAAAGCGGAAAACGTCCGGTCCTAGCGGTGGATGCAGATGCAAATGCAAATTTGAACGAAGTGCTCGGTGTTGAGCCGGAGGTCACACTTGGGGGAGCTGAGAGAAGAAATTGAGCGGGCAGGCATAGACCCACGATATCAGATTCCCGCAGGAATGACAAAACAGGCATATCTGGAAATGCGTCTTTCTGATGCAATTGCAGAAGAAGACGATTATGATTTGATGGTAATGGGGCGAACCCAGGGACAGGGCTGCTATTGTTTTGTAAATGGCCTTGTGCAGACCCAGGTTCAGAAACTGCAAAGTCATTATCCATATATTGTGGTTGATAACGAAGCAGGTATGGAACATATCAGCAGAGGAATCCTGCCAATGATGGAAGTTGCCATTCTTGTAAGTGATTGTTCCAGAAGAGGTGTTCAGGCAGCCGGACGTATTGCAAAGCTGATGAAGGAGTTAAACTTTAAACCACAGAAAACTGGATTAATCGTGAATCGTGTTCCGGATGGAAAACTGGATGCCGGAACTCTGGAAGAAATCCGAAATCAGGGACTGGAACTGTTAGGGGTTGTGCCACATGATGACCAGGTATATCAGTATGACTGTGATGGAAAGCCAATCATACAGCTTCCGAAAGATTCTCCTGTAAGAAGTGCACTGGGAGAAATTATAAAGAAGTTAGGGATTGTGAGTTGGGGGATTGAAAGTTTGAAGATTGAGTAAACAGAAATATTATCTGATTTGATATAACTAATTGTAAAGAAAGGAAAATCTTCATGAAAAATCATTGGACAGAAATAGAAAAATATTTAGAAGACCAGAAGATAGCGCAGGAACTAATTGGAGAACTGAGAGATTTTCACATGCGTTATACGGTGGAGGATCAGGTAAAGGAACGAGTAGAAAAACCGGATATCTTATTTTATGGGAAAAAGATTCTGGAAATGTCAATAGCAGCGCTTCTTCAGGAAGATAACCTTTTACTTTCCGGCGCGAAAGCTACAGGGAAAAAATGTACTATGTGAGACACTGGCATGGATATTCGGAAGACCGGAATATGATATTTCTTTTCATGTAAATACAGACAGTGCCGATCTGATTGGAACGGACACCTTTATAAATAATGAGGTTCGCCTTCGGAAAGGCTCCATCTACCAATGCGCGGAATTTGGAGGATTTGGAATCCTGGACGAAATCAATATGGCAAAAAATGATGCAGTTTCTGTACTGCATGCCACACTGGATCATCGGCGCAGAATTGATATTCCAGGATATAACAGGATTTTACTTCATCCGGCAACACGATTTATCGGCACGATGAATTATGGTTACGCAGGTACCAGAGAGCTAAATGAAGCTTTGGTTCAAGGTTTATGGTAATTGATATGCCTGAAATGGATGAGGATAGTGTCCTTTTTATATTAAGACAACATTTTCCGGATGGGGAAAAAAGTGCACTGAAAGCTTTTGCAGGACTGTTTCTGGATTTGCAGATCAAAGCTTACCATGGAGAAATCTCAACAAAATCTCTTGACCTGAGAGGATTGATTTCTGCTGTAAAAGCCACAAGAAGCGGACTTTCTCCAATTGATGCAATCCAGATGGGAATCATAAATAAAAGTTTTGATGTATTTGAAAAAGAGATCGTAGAAGATGTGGTTTCTACCAGAATCCCATCTTCCTGGACCGGAAAAAGACATATGGGGGTAAACTTGTATGGAGGATGTCAGATGGCCGGCGGAACAACTGGAAGAACATCGTCTGGAGGTCAGCAATCGTATCAGAAATCTTTTTGGACAGTCAGTGGTGATTATGATATGGAATTTAAACCGGACACAGAAAAATATGTTTATTCAAAACAAACGGTTCTATATGAGGCAGTGAAGCAGGGTGCCTTTGCACGATATTTTGATCAGAAGAAACTTGGCATGTATTTGATGAAAAAATTACATTTTTCTGCTGGAGAAGATATGCTTTTGCCTCTTGCTGGATTATGCATGGATGCTGCAGTGAATCGTTTTATCATTCGAGAACGTTTGGGAACAAAGGAAATCAGAGAACAGGCGTTCAGAGAATTGGAAAAGGCCGAGGAAGAACAGGTATCAGACAAAGCTGGAACAGACCTGATTCACAGGATTAGGCTTCTGTATATAAGGCATGTTCTGGAGAACACAGACGATAAGGGAATGGATCCACAGGCAGAGATTGCATTGTACAAGATTCTATCTCTGAAGGATGCAGAAAATACGGAAGATGTCATAAACGTGATAGATGAGATTTATAATCATGTTCTGGATCCCTCTTTTGAAAAAAAAGAATGGAAATCTGGAGAAGATTCTGAATTTACCGGATATGGCATTGGCCAATGACGCGTGGCAGGAATGCATGACGGATGAACAGATGGAAGACATCATTCAAAAATATCTTTCTAATATCAAAAAAAAGATGATGAGTCTGGATATCAGAAACAAAAAGAAAAAAAGATCTTATTTTTCTCCGGAAAAAGAAGAAGTTCCGGAAAGCCCGGAGAATATAAATCCACAGGCAGTGCGACGGATACGGGAATATGTGGAACTGAATTACGGAAAATCGTATCTAAGTGAATCGGAGCAGGCCAGAGTCAACCGGAAATTTTGTACAGGAATCCATAAAAACTGTAACCTGTATCTTACAGATGGAATATTACAGAGCCCTGTGATTAAAAATAATCAATACCGTTTTTCTCAGCTTCAGTTTGAAAAAAATAAAAGCCTATTATGGAAATAATCACTGGATCATTAAAAGAAATATTTCTGTGTTGGCAGAATCACTGAAACGGGCCTTTATAATCCGAAAGGATGATTTTGTCAGCAGATCTGATGCAGGACAGCTTGTTCCTGAGAGATTATGGAAAATTGGAAGAACAAACGATGACAAGTTATTTAATAGAAAAAAGAGATCTGACGATTCTGAGTTTGTAATAGACGTCCTGATTGATTCCAGTGGTTCCCAGGCTGACAGACAGGCTCAGGTAGCGGCGCAGGGATATATTATCAGTGAAGCATTAAGCCAGGCAGGAATTCCTCATCGGGTGACAGGATACTGTGCTTTCTGGGGATATACAGTACTTCAGAGATTTCGGGATTATGAAGATCCAAGGGAAACAAATGAAAGAATCTTTCAATTTCGTGCATATGCCAATAACAGAGATGGGCTTGCACTGAAAACAGTCGGTTCCTCTCTCATGGAGCGACCGGAAAAAAAATAAGATTTTAATCGTATTAAGTGATGGAAAACCCTGTGATATGAGCATACAACGACCAGGAACCCGCCAGCCCAAGATCTATGACGGAGAAAAAGCTGTGAAAGATACTGCATATGAGGCGTCGGGCCAGAAATCAGGGAATTTTCGTAATTGGTATTTTTGCAGGGAAATGAAGAAGAGCTCTCCGTGGAAAAGAGAATCTATGGAAAAGACTTTGCCTATATTCGTAATATCAGCAATTTTTCCCGTATAGTAGGAACTTTTTTACGAAGACAAATTGATATGGAATGAAAATGGAGGAATCACTATGGGTAAAATTGAATTTTCCAATTGCCAGGATGTAAGAAATCAGAAAAAGATACAGGAATTAGATTGTCCACGCTGTCATGAACCGGGAGGCATTGAAGCCTTTGTGAAAGACGGGATACTTGCAGAGGATGGAGTATGTGATAACTGCGGATATATTCTTCCAGACAGTCTTTTGGCTAAGGCTTTAGCCAGACGAGGAAAAAAAATTTTGGTAATTGATTCCGATGAATCTAATTATGGTCTACACCGACAGCTGGGTATGAAGCTTCCCAGAGATTTTACAGACTATTTCGGTGGTAAGCAAAATGTTTTAAATGATATGATGTTATCAAAATTTACTCATCAGTTTTTGAGGAAACCTGGACTATAGATGATATACCGGAAGATTATTATAGTCTGAAGGACGGTAAAACTGATGACCAGTGGAAAAATTCATCAGGCAAATGAAGGGTGTTCTTGTGCTATGGGAACTGTTATGACTCAATTTATCCAAAATTCAGGCTTACAGAAGACCAATTTGCGCTAATGGATATGGAGGCTGGTATTGAACACTTTGGACGTGGAATTGATAACGGTGTAGATTTGATATTGATAATCATAGATCCATCCTATGAATCCCTACAGCTTTCCAAAAAAAATCGGGGGAATTATCGGAAAGTATTCAAAAACCATTTTATTACGTTCTCAATAAAGTAACAAAAAGAAAATCAGGAAATGATGTATGAAGCTGTATGGAATTCAAGTCGAGTCGCTGTATCTCTTAGTGCGGATTCTAGTATTATGGGAGAGGGACTGATTGGGAAAGAACTATCAGAAAAACCAGATGCTATTGAAAACTTAACAGAATTTCTACTTTCGATTTAACGGAATAAAGAGATTTAGGTGGGTATAGGATGATACAGATTGCAATTGTGGAAGATGAAGAAATTTACGTAAAACAATTAACAGAGTATATCCGAAATATCAAACGGAAAGGGGAAGATCAATAAAGGTTACGGTATTTGGTGATGGAGAAGATATAGATGATCAGATTAAAAAATCAAGAACAAACAAATATGTATATTCCATATTGGGCATGATTTAAGTTTCGCTAAGTTTCACTTATATAGGTTTGTGCACAGTTCGGGAATAATTCCCTCGCTGTCGGGGCTGTCGCCCCATAAAATGAAAAAAGCCCTCTTTATCAAGCAAGTTTGAACACAAAATAATTAGCACTCACCTCTTGACAGTGCTAATAATAAGTGTTATATTACAGCTAGAACAAAGGAAGAGAGATACAAAGAGAGGAAAAGAAGAAAAACCTCCGGTATCCGGAAGCCTTTCCGTTCCAAAGAAACAGGTAAACAAAAAGATCCGGTGAAAAGAAAAACCGGAGAAAAAGCATGGATCAGGTTCCATGAGAAGAATAAGAAGGAGCGATGACTTATGTTGATGCCTAGTATTTTTGGAGAAAATTTATTTGATGACTTTTTCAACGATTTTCCGTTCTATGATTATGACAAAGAGATGAAGAATACAGAAAAGAAACTGTATGGCCGCAAAGCCAGCCATGTGATGAAAACAGATATTCGCGAGCTGAATAATGGCTACGAGGTAGTGGTTGACCTTCCGGGCTTCACAAAAAGATGAAGTTCAGGCCACACTGGAAAATGGTTATCTGACCATCAGTGCAGAGAAAGGTCTTGACAAAGACGAGAAAGAAAAAGAGAGCGGCCGCTACATCCGTAAAGAGCGTTACGCAGGTGCATGCAGCAGAAGCTTCTATGTAGGTGAGGATATTACCGAAGAGGATATCAAGGCTGAATTTAAACACGGTCTGCTGAAACTCTTCGTACCGAAGAAGGAAGCAAAACCGGCTGTGGAGCAGAAAAAGACAATCTCCATTGAAGGATAAAAGAAAAAAAAGCAAAAGCGTTTGCCGCCCGGGAATTTTAACATTCCCGGGCGGCAAAATTTTTATTTTTTCCGGTACATCCCGAAGGAAAGAATCCGGAATACGCGGGGCGGATATACGTGATTTTCAGATTCGGAAAATAAATTGTATACAATAATGTACTTGCTATTTGGGAACAGGTCGGATACAATAGGCGTGACAATTACAAAATGAGAGAACTCGTATCAAAAGGAGAAATCATGAAGAAAAGAAGAAGCGTACTTGCGCTGCTTTTAGTTGCAGCTCTTACTGTTGTACTTGGCGGATGCCAGGATGGCAAGGATGGGAAAGCAGATTCTTCCGATACCACAAGTTCTCAGGTATCAACGGAATCAACCCAGACAGGGGAACCTGTTATGGGAGGTTCCATCACGGTAGGAATTCCTCAGGACATTGAGGATAGTCTTGACCCACACAAATCTGTTGCGGCAGGAACGAAAGAAATCCTATTCAATATTTATGAGGGCCTTGTAAAGCCCGATGAAGAAGGAAATCTGAACGATGCGGTGGCAGAGAGCCATTCGATCTCGGAGGATGGAAAGGTTTATACCTTCAAGCTCCGGAATGGTGTCAAATTCCACGATGGAACGACCGTCACTGCAGAGGATGTAAAATATTCAATCGAACGCTGTGCGGGTATCAACGGAGACGGAACGCCTCTGGTAGAGGCATTTTCCAATGTAGACAAGGTTGAAATTCCGGACGAGAGCACGATCGACATCTATTTAAAAGAGCCAGACACCGAGTTTCTTGCCTATCTGACGGTGGCGATTGTACCTGAGCATGTGGAAGATCTGGAAGCAGATCCGGTCGGAACAGGCCCGTTCCACTATGTATCACGGTCCCCGCAGGAAAACATTGTCCTTGAAAAATTCAGCGATTACTGGGATACGGAAAATCAGGCGTATCTGGACAAGGTAACATTTCGAATTGTCAAGGACAGCAATGCAGTCGTAACAAACCTGAAATCCGGTACACTGGACATGTATGCACGTCTTAGTTCCACACAGACAGCGCAGCTTGCCGAAGATTCCGATTTTACGATTTATGACGGCGGTATGAACCTGGTACAGGCGCTGTATCTGAACAATGCCGTGGAACCGCTCAACAATGTGAAGGTGCGCCAGGCGCTCTGCTATGCGGCAAACCGTCAGGAAGTGCTGGATATGATTGCGGACGGAAAAGGAACGATCATCGGAAGCAGCATGTTCCCGGCATTTGGAAAATATTATGTGCCGGAACTGTCAGAGCGATATAATCAGATATTGAGAAGGCAAAAGAACTGTTAAAAGAAGCCGGATACCCAGATGGATTTGAGCTTACGATTACAGTGCCGAACAATTATCAGCAGCATATCGATACAGCCCAGGTTCTTGTAGAGCAGCTTAAAGCGATCGGTGTTACTGCCAAAATTCAGCAGATCGAGTGGGACAGCTGGCTGTCGGATGTATATGCAGACCGGAAGTTCCAGTCCACGGTTGTCGGCGTTGATGCGGCATATCTGACCGGACGCGCGTTGCTGGAACGGTTTACCTCAACATCATCCAAGAACTTTATCAACTACAGCAACGAAGAGTATGATAAACTGTATCAGCAGGTTAAGACCAGCACGGATGAAGAGGAGCAGGTTGAGCTTTACAAAAAATGGAAACACTGCTCTGTGACGATGCGGCAAACCTGTATATCGAGGATATGGCATGCGAGGTTGCACTTCGGAGCGATTTGCGGGCTACCAGTTCTATCCGCTGTATGTACAGGATATGGCGAAAATTTATAAAAAAATAAAATAAAACGGCTCGATAGGGGACTCGGTGGCAGAGGGAAAAGGCAGGAAAAAAAAACTCTCATTCAATTGTCAAATGCTGCCGGAAGAGTCCCCTGTAATTAAAACAGAGAAAAGCGGCGAAAATATGTTAAAAGGCTTGACTTTTTTTTCCGACACTGCCTAAAATATAGAAAAACACTGACAGAGAAAAAACGTAAGAGCCCGCGGCAATGCAGGAGGCCTTTTTTAAAAAGAAGGGGAACCATGACAGATTTTCTGGTAAGACGTTTTGTAAAAGAGTATGAGAAAACCGACAACGCGGATGTGCGCACGAGCTACGGCATTTTGTCAAGCATCATTGAATCTGCTGCAACATTCTGCTGTTTACGGCAAAGCTGCTGATCGGTGCCGGAATGAACTCTCTGGCGATTATGGCGGATGCGTTCAACAACCTCTCGGACGCGGCATCGTCTGTGATCAGCTTCGTCGGTGTGAAGATGGCAAACAAACCGGCCGACAAAGAGCATCCGTTCGGGCATGGGCGGATCGAGTATATTGCAGCGCTGATCGTTTCGTTTCTGGTTATTGAAGTCGGCTTTACGTTTTTAAAGAGCTCCCTGGAGAAAATCCGCAATCCGGAAGAGATCACATTTCAGATGGTTCCGTTTTTGATTCTGGTGCTCTCGGTTGGTGTAAAGCTGTGGATGGCGCTTTTCAACCGAAAACTGGGAAACCGCATTCAGTCGAAGGTGATGCTGGCAACGTCGGCGGATTCCATGGGCGACGTGATCACGACGAGCGCAACGATCGCTTCTACATTGATCTGCCATTTCCTTTCGGTTAATATCGACGCAATCGCAGGACTTGTTGTGGCGGTACTCGTTATGTGGTCCGGTATTTCCATTGCAAAAGATACATTGGAACCGCTGATCGGGCAGGGCGCGGATCCGGATCTGTATGCACGGATCATGAAAGAGGTTGCTTCCTATGAAGGAATTGTAGGAACCCATGATCTGATTGTCCACAACTACGGGCCTGGCAGAAGTATGGCATCGATCCATGCGGAGGTGCCGCGAGATGTCGATATCGAGGTATCGCATGATATTATCGACCGCATTGAACATGAGGTCGGTGAAAAAATTGGGAATTCTGCTGGTCATCCACATGGATCCGGTGGAGATCCACGATGCGACGGTTCTTGCGACAAAGGAGAAGGTAAGAAACGTAATTTCCATTCTCGATCCGGAGCTTTCCTTCCACGATTTCCGTATGATCAACGGGTCGGAGAAAAAGAAGCTGATTTTTGATCTTGAAATCCCGTATTCTTATAAGAAGAAAGACTGTGATCGCGTGATCGGGCAGATCGGGGCGCTGATGAAGGAAATGGATGAGAAGTATGAATGCGTCGTCAACATCGACAAAAAATACGTGGCGGGAGAGTGACAACGGCCGGGTTGAGCCGTCAAATCCCTTCCAAAATGTTCCAAAAGTCAGTTTTTTGAAAAAAAAAAAAATTTCAAAAAAGGTGTTGACTTTTCTCTTGCGATAGTGTATTATACATCTTGTCGCAAGGCAATGGGCTATCGCCAAACGGTAAGGCAACGGACTCTGACTCCGTCAGTTCCTGGTTCGAATCCAGGTAGCCCAGCTCATTGAAAGGTCTCAGGTCTCGTACCTGAGGCCTTTTTCGATTTGTGCAGGCAATGAGCCAAAGTCTGTGTTTGCTCGAAACTTTGGCGAATATCCGCTTGACAAAACATTTTCGGTCAAAGATTAAAAATACAGCAGGAGGAACGAAACGATGAAGTATTCCTTTACGAGCAGAATCCGCTACAGCGAAATCGGTGAGGACGGAAATCTCACCCTGCCGGGGCTGATCAATTACTTTCAGGACTGCAGTACCTTCCAGTCGGAAGCGATCGGCGAGGGCGTTGCGGAGCTCAAAAACGAGGCTGCGCCTGGGTGCTGTCCGCGTGGCAGATTCATGTGCGCCGCAATCCATCCCTCGGTGAAGCGGTAAAAATCACTACATGGGCGAGCGGCTTCAAAGGATTTCTTGGCATGCGTAACTTCACGATGGAAACAGAAGACGGCGAAATGCTCGCCTGTGCCAACTCCATCTGGTCTTACGTCAATATGGAAACGGGTCATCCCGTCCGCGCACCGAAAGAGACGACAGACGCCTACGGCATTGACGATCCGATCGACGAGGATTTCGGCGAGCGCAAAGTGAAAATGCCGGAAGCAGATTTCATCGGCGAACCGTTCCCGGTGCGGCCGCACAACCTCGATACGAACCACCACGTCAATAACGCACAGTTCATTTCCCTTGCCGGTGAATGCCTTCCGAAGAACTTCACCGTGCGCCGGATGCGCGCCGAATACAAACAGCAGGCGCACCTCGGCGATGTCCCTGCATTTGCGCGCCGAGACGGAAAACGGCTGTTTTATCTCGCTGAACGATGAAAAAAGGACAGCCATACGTAGTTGTGGAATTTCAATGATTGTGGTACAATCGGAAAGAATAAGATACGATACGAACGTAAAAACACAATGAGGAAAGGGGAATTTGCCATGAGAGCGCAGAACCTTACACTGTTAACCGATTTATATGAACTTACCATGATGCAGGGCTACTACGAGAACCCGTCCGATCAGATCGTGGTATTTGATGCATTTTACAGAAAGAATCCATGCGGCGGCGCATACGCCGTATGCGCAGGACTTGAGCAGGTAATCGAGTATGTCCGCGATCTTCACTTTTCGCCGGATGACATCGACTATCTCCGTTCCCTCCATATTTTCAACGATGATTTCCTGGAGTATTTAAGAGGCTTCCATTTCACCGGAGATATTTATGCCATCCCGGAAGGAACCGTCGTATTCCCAAGAGAACCGCTCTTAAAAAGTTGTCGCTCCGATCATGGAGGCACAGCTTGTAGAGACCGCGATTCTGAACATGATCAACCATCAGAGCCTGATCGCGACGAAAGCATCCCGCGTTGTTTACGCGGCAAAGGGCGACGGCATCATGGAGTTTGGACTCCGCCGTGCACAGGGACCGGATGCCGGTATCTACGGCGCGCGTGCTGCCATGATCGGCGGCTGCATCGGAACCTCCAATGTCCTGACCGGACAGATGTTTGATGTTCCGGTCAAAGGCACCCACGCCCACAGCTGGATCATGAGCTTCCCGGATGAGTACACCGCATTCAAAACGTATGCGAAAATGTATCCGGAAGCCTGCATTCTTCTCGTAGACACCTACGATGTTCTCGAATCCGGTGTTCCGAATGCGATCCGCGTCTTCAAAGAGATGAGAGCAGAGGGCTTACCGATGAAGGGCTACGGAATCCGCTTAGACAGCGGTGACCTGGCTTACCTGTCGAAAAAAAGCATATCAGATGCTCGAGGCAGAAGGTTTCGGCGATGCCATCATTTCCGCATCCAGTGATCTCGATGAGTACCTGATCGACAGCCTGAAAACCCAGGGTGCGAAGATCAATTCCTGGGGCGTCGGCACCAACCTGATCACATCCGGTGACTGGCCGGCATTCGGCGGCGTTTACAAGCTGGCAGCAGCAAAAGATAAAGATGACGCAGAATTCACACCGAAGATCAAGCTGTCCGAGAACTCCGAAAAGTAACAAACCCGGGCAATAAGACGATTTATCGTATTTATGATAAAGAAACCGGAAAGATCCGTGCCGACCTGATCTGCCTCGCAGACGAGACCTTCGACGAGAGCAAAGATATGATCATCTTCGACCCGATCGAGACCTGGAAAAAGACGAAGATCAAGGGCGGAACCTATACATTAAGAGAGCTCCTTGTTCCGGTTTTCCAGAAGGGCGCATGCGTCTACACTTCTCCGTCTGTGATGGAGATCCGTGACATCTGCACCAGAGAAAAAGATACTCTCTGGGAGGAGTCAAAACGTCTGGTCAATCCGCATGAGGTTTATGTGGATCTGTCCGACAAGCTGTACCACATCAAGAGCGACCTGCTCGAGGAGATGAGCATGAAGGCTCTCGGCGAGCAGTAAGAAAAGGAAGTCAAATGTTAAATATAGGAAGAAAGCAAAAGCTGGTAGTAGTAAAGAAAGTAGAATTCGGTATTTATCTTGGGGAGACCCGGGAAGCAGGCGAGAAGGAACGCGTTCTTCTGCCGATCAAACAGGTGCCGGAAGGAACAAAAGAGGGAGTTGAGCTGGAAGTATTTCTGTACCGCGATTCCAGCGACCGTCTGATTGCGACAACCAGAGAGCCGAAGCTGGTGCTTGGAGAGCTGGCTGTCTTAAACGTAGCTGCTACCGGAAAGATCGGAGCATTTCTGGACTGGGGTCTGGAAAAAGATCTGTTTCTTCCGTTTAAACAGCAGACCCGCCGCCTCCATCCAGGTGACGAGGTTCTGGTTTCCCTCTACATCGACAAGAGCGACCGTCTCTGCGCAACGATGAAGGTTTACCATTTCCTGAAAACTAATTCTCCGTACGTCGTAGGCGATATCGTAAAGGGAAGAATCTACGAGATCAGCGGAAACTTCGGCGTTTTCGTTGCTGTTGATGACCGCTACTCCGGCCTGATTCCAAAGAGAGAAGCACAGGCAGACTATCATGTCGGCCAGGAACTTGAGTGCCGCGTTACAGAAGTCAAAGAGGACGGAAAACTTTCCCTGTCCGCACGCGGAAAAGCGTACGAGCAGATCGCAATCGATGCAGAGAGCGTTCTTTCTGTGATCGAGGAATTTGCAGGTGTCCTTCCGTTTGATGACAAAGCATCACCGGAAGTGATTCAGAGAGAATTCGGCCTCAGCAAAGCAGCATTTAAGCGCGCGGTCGGCCATCTGATGAAAGAAAAACAGGTTGTCATCCGCGACGGTAAAATCTGGACGGCAGAAAAAGCAAAATAAGAAAAGATCGGGCACTGGACAGGAAGCACATCCTCTCCGGTGTCCGTTTTTTTGTGTCAGACAGCAGATAAAATTTTGAAATTTTTTCTGCGCCCGGTTTGCGGTTGCGCGAAGAGAGGATTGCGCTTATAATATGATCTATATGACAAAAAATGACACAGGATCTGATGGAGAGCGATGAAGAAAAAAAAAGAAAAGTAAGAAAAAAAACATCCTTTATTTCCAAAACCGCAATGACGGTTTTGACGATCATTCTGATTATTCTGTTTTTCTGCATTATGTCGATGGTCGAGAAAATACAGGGAACGGCCCGCGTTGTCAACTATGCCGGTCTGGTACGCGGAAAAACGCAGCGGATTATCAAGCTGGAGGATGCGGGAGAACCGCAGGATACGATGATTGCAGACATCAACGCTTATATCGACGGTCTGCAGAACGGAAGCAGCGAGCTGGATCTGGTACGCCTGGATGACCGGGATTTTCAGGATAAGATGACTGAGCTGGCATCGTATTTTGAAGAGCTGAAGGCAGAGATTCTGCTGGTGCGTAAAAAGGATATGAGAATACCGCGATTATCGAAAAGAGTGAGACCTTTTTCAAAATTTGTGACGAGGCGACGGGCCTTGCGGAAGCGTATTCGCAGAGAATGGCGTCTTCGCTGAAGAAGCTGGAGCAGGTGGTAGTAGGAGATATCATCGGTCTGGTGTTTGTCATCGGCATGGAGCTGATCAAGGCCGTCCGCTATGCGGCGATGAACCGTATTCTGCATGCGAAGAGATTCTGGAGGGAAGCGACGGAGGAGAAGAAATTTCCGGCGTGTATGCGGTCTGCGTGTTTGACCTCAACAATCTGCGCACGATCAACAACAGTCTGGGTCACGACAAGGGAGACGAATATATCCGTTCCTTTGCCGTTCAGCTTCGAAAAGCAGTCCCGGAGGAGTATTTCGTCGGAAGAAACGGCGGAGATGAGTTTCTTGCCATTCTGCGCGGACTGAACCGTGAAGAAGTGGAAGCGTGCATGAATCACATCCGCACGCAGACGGCAGAATATTCCCGCCAGCACCCGGAGATGCCGATCAGCTACGCCGGAGGCTATGCACTGTCCACGGAATTTGAAGACTGTGATATCCGGGAACTGTTCCGCCATGCGGACCAGAACATGTATATCGACAAAAACCGCGCGAAGATGGAAGAAGCCGCCGCAGAGCGGAAGATCAGCCTGGAAGCGCTGGACGTCGTAAAGAAAAAAGGGATACCATTTTTCCAACTGTATTTACTGCAATGCAAGACAGGACCAGTACCGGATTCTGCGCGCCGTTTCGGGCTTTTTTCCTTGCCGAGGACGGCAGCTATACCGGTGCGGCCGAGCATATTGTGCAGGGCATCACGGATGAGGAAAAGAGAAAGGAAATGCGTAGAATGCTGATCTTTACCCATCTGAAGGAGTGCTATCAGAAGGGAGAAGAGAGCGTAGAAATTCTGTGCGAGTATCGGGAGGGCAGCGAAGGGAAGCGCTCTGCCGGGGAAAAGTCACTATTCTGTTCTACGACGCGGCCGAGGACGGCGGACTGCACCATTTTCTGATGGGCTTTGAGCGGTTCCGCTCCAATGAGGAAGCTGCTCGGAATGAAAAAGAACAGCTCGACCAATACTATGAACAGATGAAACAGTCGATCATTGAAAACAGCCACTACGCCGAGGCATTCTCGAGACGGCCGAGGCCGTGTTGGCCGTTGATCTGACGAATGATTCGCTGGAGCAGATTCAGCGGGCAGAAGAAATTTACCACAGCGGGCAGAAGAAATTTGACCTCAATATAGATCTGCCGTGTTCCTACGAGAAATACTGCGGGGAATGCAGTGCGTTTGTCGCGGAGGAGACATTGGAATCATACCGCATTGTGGATTCCTCGAAGAAACTGCTGCAGCGCTTTGAAAACGGAGATAAGCAGGTAGTCGTGGAGTATCAGGAAACAGATGAGTCCGGCAGAAGAATATGGTTGCAGAAGACGGTTCTTATGTCACAGGATACCGTCTACGACCGAAAGACAAAGCGGGAGAGCGTTGTGGTACACGGCATGATCCTTTTCCGTGATACGTCAGAGTTCCACAGCCGGGAAGAGAGGAGAAGATACAGCTTCAGGATGCCTTTAGAGCTGCAGACAGTGCAAGTCGTGCAAAAACAGAATTTATGAACCGCATGAGCCACGATGTGCGCACGCCGATCAATGGCATTATGGGCATGCTGGATATCATCCGCAAAAACCGGCAGGATGAGGCAAAAGTGGACGACTGCCTCGATAAAATCAATCTTGCCGCAAGCCATCTGCTGGCACTTATCAACGATGTGCTCGATATGAATAAGCTGGAGTCCGGAAAAAGAGACGATCGAGAGCGCTTCTTTTGACCTGACGCATCTGATGGATGATGTGGCATCCCTTGTCAATGCGCAGATTACGGAGATGGGCATTACCCACTGTACGCACCGCGGTGAGCTGACGCACACGAGACTGATCGGCAGTCCGCTGCGCCTGCGGCAGATTATGCTGAATCTCTTCAGCAAATTCTGGAAAAGTATCACGAGGGCATTATCGCGCTTTCCGCCTGCCTTGCAGGTGAGGTGGCGCGTGCGATGGTGCGGAACCAGTACGAGATGGGAAAAAGAGGCCGCACTGCGGTATGAGAACATTTTTGGAAAAGGCAATTTCTTTCTGGAATTGCAGGACCACGGCATCTCGGAGCAGCGGATGGTCAATCAGCAGCTGATGCGCCTCTCGGCAGAAACCGGCATCGAGCTGGTGGCGACGAATGATATTCACTACACGTACGCAGAAGATGCGGATTCCCACGATATTCTTCTGTGCCTGCAGACCGGAAAGAAGATCACGGATGAGGACCGCATGCGCTACGAGGGCGGCCAGTATTTCGTGAAATCCGAGGCGGAGATGGCATCGCTCTTCCCGTATGCACCGCAGGCAATCGAAAATACACAGAAAATTGCAGACCGGTGTAATGTGGAGATCGAATTTGGTGTCACAAAACTTCCGAAATTCGATGTGCCGGAAGGATTTACCTCATGGGAATATTTGAATAAGCTCTGCTACGACGGCCTCGAGGAACGGTATCACCCGGCGACGGATGAACTGAAAGCGCGGCTGAAATACGAGCTTGATACGATCAAAACGATGGGATATGTCGATTATTTCCTGATTGTGTGGGATTTCATCAAATTTGCGCGCGACCACGACATCATGGTCGGACCGGGACGAGGATCGGCGGCCGGAAGTATTGTTTCCTACACCCTTGGCATCACACAGCTGGACCCGATGCGGTATCAGCTCCTGTTCGAGCGTTTCCTGAATCCGGAACGAGTTTCCATGCCTGATATCGACGTCGATTTCTGTTTCGAACGGCGCCCGGAGGTCATCGACTATGTAACGAGAAAATACGGCAAGGACCGCGTTGTACAGATCGTCACATTCGGTACACTGGCGGCGCGCGGTGTCATCCGCGATGTCGGCCGTGTGCTGGATATGCCGTATGCACAGGTCGATTCGATTGCGAAGATGATTCCGAATGAGCTGAATATCACGATCGACAAGGCACTGCAGATGAACCACGAGCTGCGGGAGCTGTACCAGGGCAATGAAGAGGTTGCACATCTGATCGACATGTCACGGAGACTTGAAGGTCTGCCGCGCCACACGTCGATGCACGCCGCCGGTGTTGTCATCGGCTCGCGTCCGCTGGTGGAATTTGTGCCGCTCTCGCGAGGAAGCGACGGAACGATTGTCACGCAGTTCACCATGACGACCATAGAGGAACTGGGGCTTCTGAAGATGGACTTCTTAGGACTTCGGACCCTGACCGTCATTCAGAATGCGACAAAGCTCGCAGAGCGTTACAGCAATAAGAAAATTTATCTGCTTCACATCGATTACAACGATCCGAAAGTGCTCGGCATGATCGGCGCATCTAAAACGGTCGGTGTGTTCCAGCTCGAGAGTGCGGGAATGAAAAACTTCATGAAGGAGTTAAAACCGCAGAGCCTCGAGGATATCATCGCCGGAATTTCCCTGTACCGGCCGGGCCCCATGGACTTTATTCCGCAGTACATCAAAGGAAAAACAACCCGGAATCCGTTACGTACGATACACCGCTCTTAAAAACCGATTCTGGAGCCGACGTACGGCTGTATCGTCTACCAGGAACAGGTTATGCAGATCGTACAGGCACTGGCGGGCTATTCGCTTGACGGGCCGATCTGGTGCGCCGTGCGATGTCGAAGAAAAAGGCATCCGTCATGGAAAAAGAGCGCCAGAATTTCGTTTATGGAAACGAGGCCGAGGGGCGTGCCGGGCTGTATCAAAAATGGCATTGATGAGAAGACAGCGAACAAGATCTACGACGAGATGATCGACTTCGCGAAATACGCCTTCAACAAATCCCATGCGGCGGCGTATGCGTTCGTATCGTACCAGACGGCATGGCTGAAATACTATTACCCGGTTGAGTTCATGGCGGCGCTGATGACCTCCGTCATCGATAACCCGGGAAAAGTCGCAGAGTATATCTTGAGTTCCCGCCAGATGGGCATTTCCATTCTGCCGCCGGACATCAACCGAAGCGAAGGAAAATTCACGGTGGACGGCCAGGCGATCCGCTATGGCATGGCGGCGGTCAAAGGCATCGGAAAGCCGGTCATGGAGGCGATCGTGGAGGAGCGGAGTGCAAACGGACCGTTCCGCTCGTTAAAGGATTTCGCGGAGCGCCTGAGCGGAAAAGAAGTCAACAAGCGGACCGTCGAGAACTTTATCAAGGCGGGTGCATTCGACTGCTTCGGCGTGACGAGAAAGCAGCTCATGTTCGTCTACGCCAATGTGCTCGATGATGTGGCGCGCGAGAAAAAAAGATTCGTTAAGCGGCCAGATGAGTCTGTTTGACTTCGTAGATGAGACGACCAAACGGTCGTATGAAAACGGTGTACCCGGATGTCGGAGAATACGAAAAAAGAGTGATCTTTTGGCGCTCGAAAAAAGAGGTGCTCGGCATCTACGTCAGCGGTCATCCGCTCGAGGAGCAGGAGGAGTGCTGGCGGAAGAACATTTCCGCGGTAACGACAGACTTCCAGCCGGATGAGGAGACGGGTTTCCCATCCGTCACCGACGGCGCGAAAGAGATTGTCGGCGGCATTATCACGGATAAAAAAAATCAAATATACAAAGAATAACAAGACAATGGCATTTCTCACACTCGAGGACCTCGTCGGCAGTATGGAAATCGTTGTATTCCCGCGCGATTACGAGAAAAACGCAGCGATGATGCAGACCGATGCGCGTGTCTTCATCCAGGGCCGTGTTTCCGCGGAGGATGATAAGCCGAGCAAGCTGATCTGCGAGAAAATTTTCCCGTTTGCAGGCATCCCGAAAGAGCTCTGGATCCAGTTCCCGGACAAGGAAACGTACGAGAGAGAAGTGGCGGATCTGTACCAGATGCTGCATGAATCTGACGGCAAGGACAGCGTGATTCTCTACATCAAATCGATCAAAGGCAATGAAAAAACTGCCGCCGAGCCGCAAAAAGGGCCTGAATGCTTTAAAATAAAAACTGTGTGTGATTAATAAATAAAACTACTCGTTTATTAATGTGTGTGATGAGATGGAGGAATTCATATGGCAACGACTAACAAGGTAAAGACAATCGGAGTGCTTACCAGCGGTGGTGATGCACCAGGTATGAACGCAGCAATCCGTGCAGCCGTAAGAAGAGGTCTGCAGAAGGGCGTTCAGATGAAAGGTATCCTGAAAGGCTACGACGGACTGATGAACGAAGAAATCATCGACATGACAGCCCGCGATGTATCCGACACCATCGAGCGCGGAGGTACGATGCTTTACACCGCCCGCTGTGCGGAGATGCGTACACCGGAAGGCCAGAAACGTGCTGCAGATGTCTGCAGAAAACACGGCATCGACGGACTGGTAGTTATCGGCGGAGACGGATCTTTGCAGGAGCACAGAAACTGGCTGCTCTCGGTGTCAACACCATCGGTGTTCCGGGAACCATCGACCTGGATATCGCCTGCACCGAGTACACCATCGGTTTCGATACCGCAGTAAACACTGCAATGGAAGCCATTGATAAAGTAAGAGATACTTCCACTTCCCATGAGAGATGCTCGATCATCGAGGTTATGGGACGTAATGCCGGATATATCGCTCTGTGGTGCGGTATCGCAAACGGCGCAGAGGATATTCTTCTTCCGGAGAAATACGATTACGATGAGCAGAAGATCATCAACAACATCATCGAGAACCGTAGAAAAGGCAAAAACATCATATCATCGTAAATGCTGAGGGCATCGGCCATTCCACCAGCATGGCGCGCAGAATCGAAGCTGCAACCGGAATCGAGACCCGTGCAACGATCCTTGGACATATGCAGCGTGGAGGAAGCCCGACATGTAAAGACCGTGTATATGCGTCCATCATGGGTGCTTACGCAGTTGACCTTCTTCTGGAAGGCAAAACAGACCGCGTTGTTGCATACAAGAACGGTGAGTATGTAGATTACGATATCGATGAGGCACTGTCCATGACAAAGACTCTGCCGGAATATCAGTGGGAGATCGCAAGAGCTCTTTCTTATAACTATACGAAATAAAAAATATCACGAAACAGACTGTTTTTAGTAAGCAGTCTGTTTCATTGGTATAATAGCGGGAATAAAAATGTTTCCGCAGACGGAATAGAGAGACAAAATAAAAAACAGGAGGAACTTAACAATGGTTACCTGGAACAATCTTGATAAACTGGCTTCTTTTGAGGAGCTGAAAAAAGTGGAGCGTGTCAATCTTGCCGAGGTTATGTCCGGTGAAAACGGAGCAGAGCGCGTAAAATCTTACAGCGTTCCGATGGCAGAAGGACTTGCGTATAACTACGCAGCAAAACAGGTGAATGAGGATGTCCTTGCCACACTCGTAAAACTGGCAGAAGAGGCACAGCTTTCTGAAAAATTTGAGGAGCTTTACAACGGTGCTGTCATCAACACCGGAGAGAACCGTCTCGTGCTTCATCAGCTGACCCGCGGCCAGCTCGGAAACACCGTTACGGCAGACGGCGTAGACAAACGTGCTTTCTACGTAGAGCAGCAGAACCGCATCGCAGAGTTCGCGAACAAAGTACATGCAGGTGAGATCACCAACGCAGCAGGTGAAAAATTCACCACCGTTGTGCAGATCGGTATCGGCGGAAGCGACCTTGGCCCGCGTGCGATGTATCTGGCTCTGGAAAACTGGGCAAAGAAAAACGGCTGCTTCAAAATGGAAGCAAAATTCATCAGCAACGTTGACCCGGATGACGCAGCAGCTGTTCTGAATTCGATCGACGTAGCACATTCCATCTTCGTTCTGGTATCCAAATCCGGAACCACACTGGAGACTCTGACCAACGAGTCCTTCGTAAAAGACGCTCTGAAAAATGCAGGCCTGGATGCATCCAAGCACATGATCGCCGTTACCAGTGAGACTTCTCCGCTGGCAAAGAGCGACGACTATCTGGCAGCATTCTTCATGGATGACTACATCGGAGGCCGTTATTCTTCCACATCCGCAGTCGGCGGCGCTGTTCTGTCCCTGGCTTTCGGACCGGAAGTATTCGCAGCATTCCTCGAGGGCGCTGCAGCAGAAGATAAACTTTCTGCAAACAAAGACGTATTACAGAACCCGGAGATGCTCGATGCGCTGATCGGTGTTTACGAGAGAAACGTTCTTGGCTATCCAAGCACTGCAGTTCTTCCGTACTCCCAGGCACTGAACCGTTTCCCGGCTCACTTACAGCAGGTAGATATGGAGTCCAACGGTAAATCGGTCAACCGCTTCGGCGAGCCGGTCAATTACCCGACCGGTCCGGTTCTCTTCGGCGAGCCAGGTACCAACGGACAGCATTCCTTCTATCAGCTGCTGCATCAGGGAACTGATATCGTTCCGCTGCAGTTTGTAGGCTTCCGCAATAACCAGATGGAGACCGATGTCGACATCCAGGGCAGCACCAGCCAGCAGAAACTCTGCGCAAACGTAGCAGCTCAGATCGTTGCATTTGCCTGCGGTAAAGCAGATGAGAATAAAAACAAAAACTTCGAAGGCGGCCGTCCGTCCAGCATCATCATCGGAGATCAGGTAAATCCGAAGACGCTGGGAGCACTGCTTGCACACTTCGAGAATAAGATCATGTTCCAGGGATTCCTGTGGAACGTAAACAGCTTCGACCAGGAAGGCGTACAGCTTGGTAAAGTCCTTGCAAAACGCGTTCTGGCTCACGAGACAGACGGAGCACTGAATGTGGACGGCTGATGCTCCTGCCGGAACTGCCGCGGGGTGATCTGGACTGATGCTCCTGCCGGAACTGCCGCGGGGTGATCTGATACCGGAACAGTGTCGAAAACAGCGAAT
>VOFC01004755.1_pt1 | contig 25517 bp, 33 predicted proteins | sample 5384161 | NCBI WGS metagenome assembly VOFC01 (sample SAMN12384722, study PRJNA508395) | human gut metagenome | isolation source: healthy gut B | host: Homo sapiens | reverse complement strand
GCTGCCGTATTGCTTTTCGAGGAGATCTCCCTTTACAAGATCCGGTTCGACAGGCCAAAATGAGAAGCGTCGGCAATGTAAATCTGCTTCGATGCCGCCACCGCGAAGAGGATGTAAGGGAACTGGCTCGTGGCTTCGACTCCTTTATGGAGGCCAGATCGAGAACATAGTGCGCAGCAAGAAGAGAGATCAAGTTCATCAGATGGGTCGATGCCGGCAATAATGGAAGAGATCCGGGGATATTGCCGCGCAGGAGATGAGATCGAGAGGGATGCCGGCTCAGAAAGTGAAGAAAATCGGATTCCGGATAAGCGCCAAGCACTTCTTGGAAAACCCAAGGATCCGAATCGAAGCTATCATCGATTCTCAAGGCTGCCATATTATTAAAGCCATATTATATTTGCATCTAAACCTTTGAATAACGACTGCGAACTTTGACAAAAAGCGCGACATGGTTGTCATGACAGACTTCTCAAAATATTCATGATACGGCAAAGAATTTTTTCAAGATACATCTGGCTGGTTGACTGATCAAACTGCAGGAAAGTATGTGTCTTTCAAGCGAGCCCAAGGAAAGGAGCGTGCAGTCCGCTGAACGAGAGACAGGAGACCTCTGCCGGAGAGAACCTTCTTTCAACCACAAGGACGGTCGCCGGACATTGCAAAACCGGGATAGAGATCAAACGACAGGAGTCCGGACTTCCTGGCTATCGGGCGTTCGGATAAAACATGACGAGACAAGCGACCGGATGCTGCACAACACCGTGTCTGAACAAAGCTGCACGAGAACGCGCGGACATGAAGTGATCGAGTGTCAGCGGAGAAGCGTCCCGTCGGAGCGAGATTCCTCTTACGACACATCATCATCAGCGCTGGGATGCGTGACTTTAGGTGGATACGTCTCTCATACTACAGTTTTCGGCATCCGGGCCGTTCAAGCCAACGCACAATGTCCATACAAAGCCTGGCATTTCAAGCAGGTGGTACCTGTGACAAGACTTGGGGTTGCGACATATTCCATTGACCGCTTTCTGGGACATGGAAGCTGGAGGAACATTTGAGATTCGAAGCGGTTTCGACGCGGAGAGAATATTGGAACTACTTCGGTGTCATCATCGGGGAGGAGCCGGAGGAGGGAAGATACGTGCACAAAAGCCGACCCGGTAAAGCATTTCCGGATGTAAGGCCTGTGTAGAGACGGCAGGAGGACGAAAGTTCGGTTAGCTACCACACGTTCCCTCCCCGGGTCTTAGATTCCCTGTGCATTTTCCTCGCATGGAGAAAGAGGTGCCGAACCGGCCGAGTTACGCGAAAAAGTCGCTGACAATATCGCAGTGAATGGCATCGCGTTATGGGCTTCCTGCTCGGATGAATCAGCCTGAATAAAAGCTGTTGCTGACCTCGCTCTATGGGATTACGCAGAAGGGCAGGGGATATGTGCCGGCTGAGAAGAATCCAGAAAAAAAATTTCACGGTGTCGGAAAATTTAATGTTGCAGACGGCGCAACAAAAAGCGGAAATAACAATTCGCTTGTGTTTGCGAACGAGCTTTTGCCGACTTGCCGAAAAAGGATTCCCCGTGCATTGTCGCTGTTACTGCTGCAATGACTTCCGGAACAGGGCTGACGGAGTTTAAAAAACGTTTTCCTGAAAGATTTTTGATGTCGGTATCGCAGAGCAGCACGGGGTCACAATGTCCGCAGGCATGGCTGCAGAGGGGTTGAAACCTGTTTTTGCGGTGTACTCAACATTCCTTCAACGCGGTTATGATCAGCTGCTGCATGATGTATGCCTTCAAAACTTCCGTCGTGTTTTGGAATCGACAGGGCAGGGCTGGTCGGTGCGGACGGGGAGACGCATCAAGGCGTTTACGACATTGCTTATTTTTTCGACATTACCGCGAGGAATTAAGCTGTTTTCACCATCTTCAACGAACGAGCTTTGTGCAATGCTTGATTACGCATTGACCCTTGATATGCCGTGCGCAATTCGCTATAATCGAGGACTTTTGCCGAGCAGGGAATGCAGCCACGGTACTTCTCTTTGAGGATTGGGAGATTATAAAACGGCCGAAATGCGTCACTGTTGCAGCGACAGGAAGACTGCTTCAGAATGCAGCGGCAGCATGTGAGGGATTGGACGTCGGTCTTGTGAACGCAAGACTTCTGTGTCCGATCGAAGAAAAACATATCGAATTATTCGAAAACACACGATGCCTGATTACTGTTGAAGATGGCAATGCCGACACCGGTTTCGGCGCACAAATGTCAAGGCTTGCGGCAGCACACGGGAAAGATGCGTGTTGTTAATCTCGGCGTTCCGAACATCCCGATAGAGGCGGCAAGTATTGCCGAACAGGATGATTTTGCGGACTGACAACTGAGAAACTGCGCAAGGTTATTCTTGAGGCTGTTGAATCGGTTCGCGGTGATTGATTAGTGAAATATTTATGTGGATGGAGAAATGAATTGGCAAACAGAGTTGACAGCAAAATGGTTGAATTAGGGCTTGCACAAAGCCGCGAAAAGCGCGCGCACTGATTATCGAGGCGTTGTGCTTTTGGACGGTGTTCGCGTTATGAAGCCGAGTGATACGATTCGCGACGGGCAAATTCTTTCACTGAAAGAGAATCCGATTCCGTTTGTCAGCCGCGGCGGGTTGAAATTGCAGAAAGCTATCGATACTTATCAAATTTCGCTTAAAGACCGCGTCTGCGTTGACATAGGGGCATCTACCGGCGGATTTACGGATTGTATGCTGATGCACGGCGCAAAGAAAGTTTTTGCAGTTGATGTCGGTTACGGGCAGCTTGACTGGAAATTGCGCAATGATGAGCGCGTTGTTTGCATGGAACGCCACAATGCAAGATTCATGAATTTGGATTGGTTCGATGAGCAGCCGAGTTTTGCTTCGATAGATGTATCCTTCATCTCTATCGGTCTTATTATTCCGCGCCTTAACGAATGCCTTTCCACAGGCGGAGCTGCGGCTGTTCTTGTTAAACCGCAGTTTGAAGCAGGACGCGATAAAATCGGCAAAAACGGCGTTGTGCGTGACAAAAAACACATATTGAGGTTCTGACGAATGCAATCGAACATGTGCGGAGCAACAACGGCTTCAGCGTTCACGGAATTGAGTTTTCACCAATTACAGGACCGAAAGGCAATATCGAATTTCTCTTGTATCTCGGCCATGAGGAGAATGCGGCCGAATGCGGCATGGGCGAAACAGAGCTTGCGGAAGCGGTTGAAAAAACGGTAAGCGATGCGCATACGACTCTTAAATAACTTTGCATAAGCTTGACGGTGCGGCGGAGGATAAAAAATGAATCACAGAATTTTTTCTATGTAAAATGTTACAAAAACAGGTTCTGACGGTGTTCTGCGGAAGGCGACTGAAATTGCTGCACGCAGCGGGTATCAGTGCAAAGTATATGAAGATGCATCGTGCATGTTTGCCGACTGCATTGAAGAAGATGAGGATGAACCCGCCTGTATAGTTACAATAGGCGGTGACGTAACGACTCTCCGCGCCGTGTCCCATGCGGTGAATCAGGGGATCCAAATCATTACTCCGATTCTTGGAATCAACCTTGGCAAAATTGGGTTTTTCAGTGAAACCAGCATCGAGGGGCTTTGAAGAGACCTTGAAGCAGTTTTCGGAGGGAGACTATACAATAGAAACGGACAGAATGCTCAAGGCAAGTTTTAAGGATGGCAGAGAGTTCTTTGCATTAAATGATTTTCTTGCATATAAAAGCGGATTTTCGTCCGTATCGCATATTGAACTCGGAGTTGACGGCGCGGATGTCGGAATGATACACGGGGATGGCATAATTGTTTCCTCACGTCTCGGCTCAACCGGCTATTCAATTTCTGCCGGAGGTCCCGTGGTTGCGCCGAATCTTGATGTGATTCTCGTAACCCCCGTTTGTCCGCATTCGCTGACTGTCCGTCCGATTGCAGCTGCATTTGATTCCGTAATTGAAATCAATGCGCAAAGCGACTGTGTTATGTATGCAGACGGAATCAGCACTGTTCAGGTTCCGGCGGGAACGGGGTTCACTGTGTCCGGATGCAATAAACAAGTTGGATTCATCAGAACAAAAAGAGAAATGTTTTTCGCCTCATCAGAGAGAGGCTGAATTGAACCGGCTCGGGAGGAAGGCAATATGCTGGAACGGTTGATAATTCGAAATATTGCGCTTATTGAGCATCTTGACTTTGAGCTCGGTGCCGGACTGAATGTCTTAACAGGTGAGACCGGTGCGGGAAAGTCGATTATTGTTGACAGTGTTAACCTTATTCTCGGTGAAAGGGCAAATCGCGAGCTGATTTCATCAGGCAGCCAAAAGGCAAAGTGGAAGCCTTCTTCAACATTAACGGACAGGATGGAGTAAAAACAACTTGACGCGCTCGGCATCGAATATGACGATGATACGCTTGTTGTGATGCGTGAGATAACCGCTTCGGGAAAAAGCACTTGCAGACTGAACGGTGAAATAGTTCCGCTTGCAACACTGAAAACCGTGACGGATACGCTTGTTGATGTTCACGGCCAGCACGAGCATCAGTCGCTTCTTTCGCAAAAAGAAACATATAGGAATGCTTGACAATTATGCGGGTTTGCCGGTTGCGGAGCTCAAAGAAAAAACGGAAAATCTTTATCGACAGCATTCTGAGGTTGTTCACAAGCTGAATTCGGGCTTCCTGTCAGAGGCGGAGCGTGAAAGAAGAATCGATATACTTTCATATCAAATAAACGAAATAGACGCAGCTGCGCTGACTGTCGGAGAGGAAGCGACGATTCAAGAGGAACTGAACATGCTTTCCAATGCCGAAAAAGATTAATTCAGCTCTCGAAAACAGCGGTGAAAAACATATCGGGCGACGGCGGCGCATTGGAAAAAACTCGGCTCTGCCGTGAATTCGCTTGCTCATATTGCTGAAATTTCTTCAAAATACGCTGAGCTATATGAACTTTTGAACAATACCTATTATGAGCTTGAGGATGGAGCATATCAGCTTCGCGAATTGCGGCTGGGATATGAGTATTCTCCGGAACGGCTTGACGAACTGGAGACAAGGCTCGATCTTATCAATTCGTTGAAAAGAAAATACGGAAGGACTATTGAAGATATCCTTAAATACCGCAGCGAAGCTTCGGCCGAGTTGGCCGAGCTCACCGGTTCACAGGAACTGAGGGATAAGCTGACTGCGGAGCGGAACAGGCTTGCAGCGGATTACTGCAAAACAGCAGCGAAACTGACTGAAAAACGCAAAGAAGCCGCTGAAGATCTGTGCCGAAGAATAACCGAACAGCTGCAGGAACTTGGAATGGCAAAGGCTGCGTTCGGCATTGTATTCCTGCCGGAAGACGGAAAACTCCACGCAAACGGCAATGATGATGTTGAATTCATGCTGTCTGCAAACAAGGGAGAACCGCTTAAGCCTCTTTCAAAGGTGGCTTCCGGCGGCGAACTTTCACGCGTGATGCTGGCGATCAAAACTGTTTGTGCCGGTGCGGACGGAACGCCTACACTGATATTCGATGAAGTTGATACGGGCATAAGCGGAAGAACGGCCGTGATTGTCGGCGAACGGCTGTACAGCGTTGCGCGTTCAAGGCAGGTGCTTTCAATCACTCATCTTCCGCAAATCGCGGCTTTTGCCGATTGCCATTTGTTTGTCGAAAAAACATTCCGACAGTGAAAAAACGAAAACATCGCTCCGTGAATTGAACAATGCGGAACGCAGCGCAGAACTTGCACGAATTATGGGTGCATCGGAGGCGGATGAATCCGCACAGAAGTACGCAAGCGAACTTATCGAATCTGCCAACAGATTCAAGTTGTCAAAAAGTCAATGAGCTTGACTGACGACGCATAAAGGCTGCCGCAGACACTGTTTGATGTTTGCAGCGGCCTATAGTTTTATTGAAATCATTTAAACAAAATATATGTTGCATTTATCGAAATAAAGCGATACAATTAAAACTGTAGGATGGATGCATTATTCGATCAGGAATGAATGCGTTGATTTTCTATTATACTTAGCGTTACACAAAACCCGGAAGTGGGTTCATATGTTTGACGGAACATAACGCATAATACGTTGTGTTTTCGATAATGAAGCGGAAAGTGCAATGCAGGCACTTCCCGTAAGACAACATCAAATTAATGTATAAACTCGCACGGGGCACCGATGCACGACAGTCGAAAAATCGAGTACCGTGTGAACAGAAAGGAAATATCAAATGTTCAAATTCACATGTGCGGCATTGACAAAAACAGGGAAGAAACCTGTGAACCGGGATAACTATATGGTGGGAAATCTGTATGTGCCACAGGATCATGCAGATTTGCGTAATAATGCACAAGGAAAGACGGAACAGCCATTTTTCGTTGCAGCTGCTGACGGAATGGGTGATGAAGCATCGGGGAGAAGGTCTCTGCAGAGACGACTGAAGTCGGAAACAAAGGGAATGGTTCCAACGATTTCAATGATAACGAGAATCCAAAACGTTATCAAAAGAAAGTTATTATTGCTGTTATTTGTGCATTGCTCCTTTTATTGGAATTTTGTCTGTATTTTGTCTAAAACATCTAAAAAACAGTTAAATTTTCATGATGCAGCGTTCGAAAAAGCAGTCAGGAAGCCCTCAACCTTGCGGACGATGAAATGCTAACCACCGACATTCTACGCATAAAAAGAACTTGATTTAAGTGAAAAGAGGCTATCGGATATCAGCGATATCGCTTCCTTTAAAAGACTGACAACGCTTAACATAAGCAGTAACGAAAAATCAGCGACATAAGTGCGCTTAAAAAAAACCTAACCAACCTGACGGAGCTTGACTGGAGTTACAACAAAATCGTTGTTATAAGCGATAGGGATGTAAAGTGTACTTCGAAGCCTAAAGAACTTGCAAGTGCTTAACTTAGGCTACAACAACATCAGCGACATAAGTGCACTTGAAAACCTAACTAACTTTGCAAACGCTTGACTTAAGCTTCAACAACATCAGCGACATAAGTGCGCTTAAGAATTTGGCGAACCTGCAAGTGCTTGACTTGAGCTTCAACAACATCAGCGACATAAGTGCGCTTGAAAATATAACTAACTTGTAAACGCTTAACTTAAGCGGCAACAACATCAACGACATAAGTGCGCTTAAAAACTAACCAACCTGACGGAGCTTGACTGGAGTTACAACAAAATCGGTGTTATAAATGATGAGCATGTAAGTCTACTTCGAAGCCTAAAGAAGTTGCAAACGCTTGTCATGAGCGGCAACGAAATCAGTGACATACGTGCACTCAGGGAACCTAACAAATCTGAAGTCGCTTGACTTGAGCGACAACAGTATCAACAACATAAGTGCGCTTAGTAAACTAACGAACTTTGCAAGCGCTTGACTTATGTTATAACAACATCAACGACATAGGTGCACTTAAAAAACTAACGAACTTGCAAACGCTTCGCTTAAGCGACAACAGTATCAGCAGAATATTTGCAATTGGAAACCTAACGAACTTACAAACACTTAGCTTGGGCAATAACAACATCAGTGACATAAGCGCACTTAAAACCTTAACGAATCTGACGGAGCTTGACTTGGCCGACACAATGTATGGTTCGACCGGCAACAACATCAACGACATAAGTGCGCTTGGAAACCTAACGAACTTGCAAACGCTTAACTTAAGCGGCAGCAAAATCAGCGATATAAGCGCACTAAAAAACTTAACGGAACTGACTAAACTCGACTGGGGTTACAACAATATCAGCGACATAAGCACGCTTGAGAACCTAACGAGCTTGCAAACGCTTGATTTAAGCGATAATAAAATCAGCGACCTACGTGCACTTGAGAACCTAACGAGCTTTGCAAACGCTTGACTTGAGCTATAATAAAATCAGCGACCTACGTGCACTTGAGAACCTAACGAGTTTGCAAACGCTTGACTTGAACCACAACAGTATTAGTGGTATACGTGCGCAGGGAACCAAACGAACCTGCAAACGCTTGATTTAAGCGATAATGAAATCAATAACATAAGCGCACTTGAGAACCTAACGAGCTTGCAAAACGCTTGACTTAAGCTATAATAAAATCAGCGACCTACGTGCACTTGAGAACCTAACGAGCTTTGCGGGCAGACGCTTGACTTAAACTTCAACAACATCATCGACATAAATGCGCTTGAGAACCTAACGAGCTTGCAAGCGATTGACTTAAGTTTCAACAACGTCAGCGATATAAGTGCACTTAAAAACCTAACAAAACTGACGAATCTCGACTGGGGTTACAACAAAGTCGGTATTATTACTGATAGGGATGTAAGTGTGCTTCGAGGCCTAACAAGCATGCAAGAGCTTGACTTAAGCGGCAACAATATCAGCGACATAAAGTGCACTCAGGAACCCAACGAACCTTCGGTCGCTTGACTTAAACTACAACAATATCAGCGACATAAGTGCACTCGGGAAGCTAACGAACCTGCGGTCGCTTGGCTTATACGGCAACAACATCAGCAATATAAGTGCACTCGGAAACCTAACAAACCTTTGGTCGCTTCGCTTGAACGAAAATAGTATAATCTATATAAGCGCACTTAGTAACCTAACGAGCTTGCAAACGCTTAACAGCAAGAGACAACAACATCGGCGATATCAGTGCGCTTACTAATCCATGACAAACCTGTTCTGGCTTGACTTGAGCGGCAACGACATCAGCGACGTAGGTGCGCTTGAAAATCTTTCAGGACTGCTTTTGCTTTATTTAGATAATAATAATCTCACAAAGCAAAAAAGTTGAAGAACTGTGCCTTAAACTCCCGCAAGCCCAAATACAAAGCGAATGGGTTGATAATGATGACTGACGTATCGGCTGCAATGTGTTTATACGACTGAAATTGCTGAAAACACTGTCAGAGGTTGCGGCAGAGCGTGAATTTAAGCGCGAAGGCGTATAAAGATTGGCCTTGATATGTGCAATGCATCGGAGTTTTGCAAACGCAAAAAATATGAGCTTGACTGACGACGCCGATAATTCATTTTAAAAGCATTAACCGACATGAAGATATCATGTCGGTTTTTTGTGAACAAAGCCTCATTTATGCGGCACATATTGTTCCGAAGCCTGCACCAAGCGCACGGTTCTCTGTGAATAATCGATAACCAACATACAAACAATAACTCTGCCGATGTTCGGCAAATGATAAATTGGGGTGTTGTACGTATGGGTAAGGAAAAGAAGGCATTGTTCTATAATTAAAAGGAACAGAGATATCGAGAAAAAAGAATGTTTAGATAATATCATGGTGAAGAATTGCTGCGCATACAGAACAGGCGAAGTAATTTCTGCGCACCATAACACGGATAGCAAGCTTCGAGGACATATCAGCATTAAAATTTTCGGCATTATACTTTCTGCGCTGGTTGTTTTTTAAACTATTCTCCGCGTATGCGTGCGGTGAGGGCTCTGCCGAAGGCTGTTTTCATAAACAGCGTAAGCACATTGAATGATGCTGAAAAAGGGAAGCTCAATGCTTGGATTATTTAAAAAGCACCCTTTCAATATTTGAATCGGAATCAACGGCGCATGGGCAGGAAGGCGCACTGAATGTCACGGAATCGGGGGACGAAACGCTCGGAGCAAAACGGATCTCGGTGCGTTTGTTTAATCTGTTTGAACTCGCAAACGTGCCGATATACAGCCACGAACGTGCAATGCTGTATCGGCGGACGTGCTGTCGGGATATCGATTAATCTTCGGGGACTGCTTATTGTCGGCAGCGGTTCGTTCCGAAACAGAGACGGTCGGGAATGCTGCCCGGCAAAAAAGGGCGGGGATTTCGTGCAGGTGACGTTATTTTAAGCATTAACGGCACTGCGGTGTCAACAAGCGAAGAGATGCAGCTTGCATTGAACGCAAATCCGGACAGTGCACAAATAGTTTTTGAACAGAAACAACCGACGGCAGACATTAACCATAAACCCGAAATGGGTACAGACGGCAAGGCGAAAATCGGCGCATGGGTGCGCGACAGCACGGTCGGCATCGGAACGCTGTCGTTTGTTACGGAAAAAGGAAAAAAGCTTCGGCTGCACTCGGACATGCGGTTTTGGATGCGGATACCGGCAGTTTGCTGAATGTCAGGAAAGGTGAAATGGTCGAAGCGGATGTTCTCGGAGTTACAAAGGGTTCGAGCGGTTTTTCCGGGCGAGCTGCGCGGGGCATTCGGTGCGAAAAGTCTGCGCATAGGAAGCATTGATGTTAATACGGAACTCGGGATTTTCGGCATTGCGGGATTCTGCGGATTATACATGCGAAGCAGGAGACCTTGCCGATAGCTTTTCCGAACGAAGTGCATAAGGGGAGAAGCTTATATTATAACTCAGATTGACGGTGAGAAACCTCAGCCGTACAGTTGCAAAATTATAAAAAATGCAGCGCAATCCGTGCCGAGTCAGAAAGGGCTTGTTATTGAAATAACCGATGATCGACTACTTAACAAAACAGGTGGGATCGTGCAGGGGGATGAGCGGAAGCCCGATCGTCCAAGACGGCAGGATCGCGGCCGTTGTAACCCATGTTTTTGTTAATGAACCTAACAGAGGTTACGGTGTTTATGCGTTTGGATGTATTCTGTAGCCTGCGGTGGTGAACAGCGAGCTTTTAAACAGAAAAAACATAAATATATTGCCTGCAACCGTCCGAATTGTATTGACAATACATACATGAAGGCGTATAATCTCGAAAATATCAGAAAAGGAGATAAAGCGATGCAAAGCGCAGCAAAAGCAGCAGAATACTCTCATCAATTCCGTGCTTAAAGCAGTCGTCGGAATGGTTTTGCCGTACCCGAACTTTTGCACAGTCAAGCATCGCCTCTTCAATATCGCTGCAAAGCTCACTGAGCAGCGGTTAACCTTATAAGGATGAATTCAAGCGGTGCAGAGGAGAATCTGTACCGCTTGTTTGCATATATAACGCATCAGCAGCAAAGGAGAATTCAAAAAATGCTTACGCACAAAGGAACAAAAAGAATTGACAACAAAACGCTTAAAACTTCGCAGATTCACCGTTGATGATGCGCAGGATATGTTCAACAATTGGGCGAGTGATGCGGAGGTAACGAAATTCGTGAGCTGGCTTCCGCATTCGACACCCGATTTAACCCGCGAACTTCTCGGCAAATGGGTTGAGGAGTACGAAAAACCCGATTATTACAGCTGGGCCATTGAATACAACGGCAGACTGATCGGAAGTATCGGTGCACCAAGCATAACGGAGCGCGATGAACGCACTGAAATCGGTTATTGCATTGCACGGGATTGCTGGAACAAAGGCATAACAACCGAAGCACTTGAAGCGGTTTGCAACTACCTCTTTGATGAGGTTGGATTCAACAGGCTTGAAATCCGTCATGCAACCGAAAACCCTGCTTTGCAGGAAAAGTGGCGCAGAAATGCGGCTTTATACCCGAAGGAATAATGCGGGAGAGTTTTCGCTCGTCAAGGGAGTTTTCTGTGATCTTGTAATGCTCGGGCGTTTAAAAAGCGACAGAAACTGAGCAGACGCGGCGAATCACATTTTGTTGTGAGCTGTTGATTGCACGCAAAACAAAAAAGCCGACTCCCGAGATAAAAATCGGAAGTCGGCTTGAACTGTATCCAATGCTCTATGACTGTTCGGGGTTATTTGCCCGAATAAGCTTTGATACCTTTTTTTTTATTCGCGTTAATGCATTGTCAACTGTTTTTGTGCTTCTGCCAATGCTTTCGGCGATCTGCGCATAGCTTTTTCCGGAGATATAAAGCCGTAAAACACTCAACTCAAGTTCCGTAAGCTCTGCTTTGAGCCCGTGCAGGATGTGAAGTTCCGCCTCGCGATCAATGGCAAGCTCCTCCGGGTCGATTGTGGCAGCAAGCAGGATCGAGTCGCCGAGACAGCGCGCCTCGTCATCGGGATTATCGAAAAACCGGTTTGTCGAGCGAAATATAGCTGTTCAGCGGAAAGTGCTTTTGCGTGTTGCGCGTTTTATTGCAGCAATAATGTTGTTGCCTATACAAACCCTCTGCATAGGTTCGGAAGCTTGTATGCTTTTCGCAGTCATAATCACGAATCGCGCTGAATAGACCGATTGAACCTTCCTGAACAAGATCGGAAATGATCTGCACCGATAAGAAAATAGGGACGCGCCTTTATACGCACAAGAGGCATAAAACGAACAACAAGTGTATGCTCGGCATCACTGCTGCCGTTCTGGGCAAGTCGAGCCAATGCCTCATCGTTCAGGCTGTCAAGATTCTCAATATCGGCGGAAACTCTGTCGTTCGGGAGAGTTTTCATTTTTAATTCACGCTGTCCTGTCTGTTCTTTTCAAACATGATGATAGCTGCCGCAACCGATGCATTAAGAGAATCGATCTTGCCTTTTATCGGTACGGAAACAAGGAAATCACATTTTTCCTTTACAAGTTTGCTGAGCCCGCTGCCTTCACTGCCGATAACGAGTGCAAAGCCGCCCTTCATGTCCGCTTCATACATACTGTTGCCCGCCATGTCCGCGCCGGCAATCCAAAGGCCTTCCTTTTTTCAGTGTTTCAATTGCAGAAACAAGGTTCACAACACGGGCGATTCGCATGTGTTCCGCCGCTCCGGCAGAGGTCTTTACAACCGTTGCCGTTACGGGTGCGCTGCGACGCTTCGTTATAACAACTCCGTGTGCGCCGGCGCACTCCCGCACTGCGGATGATTGAGCCGAGATTATGCGGATCTTCAACGCCGTCAAGAAGAATAACAAAGGGTTTTTCATCGCGAACGCGGGCATAGTCAAGTATATCCTCGAGTTCGGCATATTCAACACCCGGGATTTCTGCAACGATGCCCTGATGATTTCCGGGTTTGCCGTTATGGCCGAACGGCATGCAGATTTCGTCCAGCTTGAACGATCCACTTCTCGAATAACAAGATTCTCATCACGGGCAAGACCGATGATTTCGCCCAAAGAACCATCGTGTTCCTTTGTTACAAGGATACGGTCGATGCTTCGTCCGCTTTTGATTGCTTCCTTGACGGGATTTCTGCCCATGATTATGCTGGGCAGATCACGCTCCTGCTCGTCATTTTCAACGATTTCGGGAGAAGGAAATGCATTGAATTCAACATCAAGTACTTCATCTTCAAAGAAGTCTGACTCGAAAGGCTTTCTGTCGCTGTCAAAGCGGGGCTTTCTGTCGCTGTCAAAGCGGGGCTTTCTGTCGCCGTCAAAGCGCGGTTTTTCTGTCGCTGTCAAAGCGGGGCTTTCTGTCGTCGTTAAAGCGCGGTTTTCTGTCGCTGTCAAAGCGGGACTTTCTGTCGCCGTCGAAGCGGGGTTTTCTGTCGCTGTCAAAGCGGGGCTTCCTGTCATCATTGAAGCGGGGTTTTCTGTCACCGTCAAAACGAGGTTTTCTTGTCGTCGTTAAAGCGAGGCTTCCTGTCACCGTCAAAGCGAGGTTTCCTGTCGCTGTCAAAGCGGGGCTTTCTGTCGTCATTAAAGCGAGGTTTTCTGTCGCCGTCGAAGCGGGGCTTTCTGTCATCATTGAAGCGAGGGCTTTCTGTCACCGTCGAAGCGGGTTTCTGTCGCCGTCAAAGCGGGGCTTCCTGTCGCTGTCAAAGCGAGGTTTCCTGTCGCCGTCGAAGCGGGGCTTCCTGTCATCATTGAAGCGGGGCTTCCTGTCGTCCGAATAACGGGAACCATCGCTGTTCTTTCGATTGGGACGCTTGTAATCATCGCTGCGCCTGCCGCCGCGATCGTTGTAATTTGCCATCTTTTTCTCCTGTTAATTAATCTTCTTCTATTTCTCTGCCTGTTCTGCAATCTCAGCTGTATCGTGCAGCGCAATGCGCATAAGCTGCGAAAGCCGCTCATCTTTGCCGGACAGATAGAGGTATCCGACAAGAGCTTCCATTCCTGTTGCAATCCTGTAGTCAATGATCGCTGCATTTTTCGGCACAGACCCCATATGCGCATTCCTGCCGCGCCGAAAAACTGCGGATTCATCATCCGTTAACAGCGCCTCGATACGGCGAAATGCTGCGGCCTGTGCCTTGGCACAAACGCGTTTTGCTGCGCCTATGTGCAGCCCGTGTGCCGTAAGCGTTGTTGAATCGACTAATTCCGTGCGCACAAAAAGGTCATATATCGTGTCGCCGATATATGCAAGCACAAGCGGTCCCAATTGCTTTGATCCTTCGGATGCTTTGGATCCTTTGCTCCGGTGCATTTCGTCGCTTGACGTACCCCTGAAATCAGATCGGTGTTGTTGTCACAATTCGCATAATTCATCACAATACATTATAACGCCGAATTTGAAAAATTCAATAGGCTTTGGAAAATATTTTGATGATTGTGTTCCGACCGTTCGTGCGGGCACAGTCACGGTTTTTGCTCTAAACAGAAAGCGGACAGGCCGCAAAGACAGTGTTTACGGCCTATCCGTTTTAAATTGGGGCAAACTGATGCAGCAGCAATTCAATCTGTGCGGAGATTAACGCTCCCGCAGTTTTTGCAGCAATTGGGGAAAAGGCGAAAGTGAACGCCGCAGAATTCCGTGCATATGAGCGATCGCAATGCCGTAATTTGTAATGCTGACACCTGCTTTTTTCAGCTTTTTCAAGTCTTGAATGAACCTCACGCTCGTTAAGCATACATGCGCCGCAGTGAACAACCAAGGCATATTTACGAAGCTCATCAAGACTCGGAAAGTCTCCGCCGGATGTGAAATCAAAGAACAACTCCTTTTTTTGCATACTTTTTATCCATCCCGGCATTTTAACCGTTCCGATATCGTTGCACTGCCTGTGATGAGTGCAGCCCTCTGAAATCAGCACCCTGTCGCCGTCTGCGAGCATGTTGAGTTTTGCTGCGCCTGCCGTGAAAGATTCAAGCTCACCTTTATAACGGGCAAACAGGATTGAGAACGACGTCAGCAATATGTCTTCGGGAACGATTTTGCTGACCTTTCCGAACGCTTGGGAATCGGTGATAACAAGTTTAGGCTTGCGTGCGATTGCGGCGAGCAGCTTCAAGCTCCGTGTCCCAACAACAATGTTGACAGCGGCTGCATCAAGTATGCTGCGTATCATCTGCTGCTGCGGGAGAATAAGTCGTCCCTTCGGCGCAGATTCATCAATCGGCGTTACGAGAACAACAATGTCATTCGGCGATACCAAGTCTCCGATGAGCATTCTTTCGTGTTTGGCGGAAGGCAGAAGTGACCCGAGTCGATTTTTTAACTCGTCAATTCCAAACCCTGTTTTTGCGCTTACGTAAAGGCTGTTATTTTTTGCTCTTCGGAATCGCGCTCAAAAGGTCACACTTGTTGAAGGCAATGACGAACGGAATTTTCTTATCGGTAAAAAATGCGCATAAGCCTGCCTTCGTGTTCGCCAAGACCCGCAGCGGCATCCGCAACAAGGACGGCAATATCAGTTTTTTGCAGCATTTTTTCAGCACGCTCAACACGCATTGAGCCAAGCTCACCTTCATCATCAATGCCGGGCGTGTCAATAATGACAACGGGACCTATCGGAAGCAGCTCCATAGTTTTTTGAACAGGATCGGTTGTAGTCCCTTTTATATCGGAAACAAGTGCAAGATTCTGTCCCGTGACAGCATTCACAAGGCTGGATTTTCCCGGCATTGCGTAACCCGAAAAAGCCGATATGCACCCGTTCGGCGGCGGGCTTATCGTTTAAACTCATTTTTTCCTCCGAATATATCTTGACAGTTTTAAAATCAGAACCTGAAATCACGCCTGTTGGATGAACGAATGTCTGCAACATGCTGCCTTGTAAATTCGCGGACCTTCTCGTTGGGAATCTTTTCAATTTCACGTGAAATCATTTCGTATCCAATGTTTCGCGTTTCGTCTGAAGCATAGTCAACAAGGAACTCTGTCAGTGTCATGAGTGCATTGGGGTGACAGCAATTCAGAATCTGTCCGTTTTTGCACAAACTCATGAACCTGTCGCCTGTGCGACCTTCGCGATAACAAGCCGTGCCGAATGACGGGATGTGATCCAGTTCCATAAGCCAGCGGACAACCTCATCGAGTGTGCGCTGATCTGAAACATCGAACTGCTCGGAGTCATGCGGACGCTCTTTTTCCGTGTATCCGCCGACGGAAGTGCGTGATGCACCGCTGATCTGCGAAATGCCGTAATCAAGCACCTTGCCGCGTATCGTCTCGCTTTCACGTGTGGATATTATCATGCCGGTATACGGCACGGCGATGCGGATACATGCAATGATCTTTGCAAAGAGTTCATCGGCAAGGCTGTTGTCAAAAACATTAGGATCGATATCATCCGCATGTTTGATTCGCGGAACGCTGATTGTGTGCGGCCCGACGCCGTGAACTGCTTCAAGATGCTCGGCATGCATCAGCAGCCCTGCAAATTCATATTGATAACCCTCCAATCCAAACAAAACACCGAGTCCGACGTCATCAATGCCGCCTTCCATTGCCCTGTCCATTGCCTCGGTATGGTAATCATAGTCGTGCTTCGGTCCCGTCGGATGAAGTTCAAGATAGCTCTTTTATTGTATGTTTCCTGGAACAGGATGTACGTTCCGATGCCGGCATCCTTAAGCTTCCGATAGTTTTCAACCGTGGTTGCGGCAATGTTCACGTTCACCCTGCGAATATCTCCGTTTTTGTGGTGGACGGAATAGATAGTTTTTATGCATTCAGTATGTACTCTATCGGGTTGTGAACAGGATCTTCGCCTGCTTCGATCGCAAGGCGTTTATGCCCAATATCCTGCAAAGCGATTACTTCCTGACGCACTTGTTCCTGCGTCAGCTTAATACGGGCGATATGTTTGTTTTTGAGGTGATACGGACAGTATACGCAGCCGTTCACGCAGTAATTTGAAAGATAAAGCGGAGCGAACATTACGATTCTGTTTCCGTAAAAAGCAAGCTTTATGTCGTTTGCAAGCTTGTACATGCGTTCGGTAACTTCGGAATATCGCATGCAAGCAGAACGGATGCTTCCCTGTGGGTGAGTCCCGCGCAGGTTACGCCGTTTCCGCTGCGCTTCGGTGCGGCCTTTTCGAGCAGACTGTTGATTAGCTCGATATTGTGCTTATTTGCTTCCGCATAAGCAATGGTTTCGCGGATTTCCTCATCGTTGATGAACTCTCCGCACGGAGGGATTTGGGATCAAAAATAGCCATATTATTCCTTTCTTGTCGGTCGGATTACTCTTTCCGTCAGATAAAATTATCGTAACAATGCTGTTGCCCGGAGATCTTCCCGGCGAGTGCCGCCACACACCGCTTAATGTTGAAACAAACTTCGCAAGCATCAGCAAGCTGCGGCGGTGCATCTTCATTTTTATTCAAAAAGCTTCAGATTATTCAGCGCTTGATATCTCCCGTGAAGTGACGGTTTGAAAGCCGATCGCGTTCAACCTGCCGTTCAGGCATTTAAGGCACTGTGCAGATTCATCACCTGTGCATATTTTGTTGTCATAAAGCGAATATTTCTTTCGCACGGCAATGGGGACAGGTTCGGCATCACGACATTGGCTCCAGCAAGAATACCTTTTTCACGTCCGTTCGGGTCAATCGTGCCGAGTGCTGTGGTGGAGGGCAAAAGAATATTCGGCTTTATGAGCCTTATCAGTGAGAAGAAAAAACAGGTCTGCTCAACACTTCCTGCCGGGAATTTTGCAAACGGCGTGTCTTTATGCGAATAAACGGGCCGATGCCGCACATATCCGGGGAGAATTCTTCAATGAATTTCAAATCTTTTGCAAGCGCTGCCGTTGTTTGCATCGGTGAACCGACCATGAACCCGCAGCCCACCTGAAAACCGATTTCCTTAAGATCTTTCAAACAGCGCATTCGATTTTCAAAGGACATTTCCAAAGGGGTGCAGCTTTCGATAATGCACGGAATCGGCCGTTTCATGCCTCAAAAGGTAGCGATCTGCGCCGGATTCAAACATTTTCAGATACTCACTGCGAGGATATTCGCCGAGCGACAGCGTTATTGCACAATCCGGAAAACAGCTGCGTATTTTTTTACTGTGCGGCAGATTTTTTTCGACAGGAAGCATGCCTTCACCGCCCTGAAGCACAAAGTACGAAAGCCAAGCGCATAACCCTCCCGACAACAGTCAAGGATCTGCTCTTCCGTTAAAACATAGCGTTCCGCATTGACGTTAGATTTTCGAATTCCGCAATACAGACAGTCATTTTTGCAGCAGCTGCCGACTTCGATAAGTCCGCGAATGAAAACATCCGTTCCGTAAATTTGCTTTCGGAAAAAATCAGCTTTTTGCTGCATAAGCTGCCGTTTCGCTGTTTTGTGCAGAAATAAGCTGTTCATATTCTTCAAGTTCGAGGTGTGTGTACGGCTGCAAGTCTGTCAACGAGACTTTTTGCGTATTCAATGCCGGTGTTTTTTCAGCTTCCAACTTTTTTCTCCCTTCGAATCGGAATCAAATACCAAAATATAGGCAAAATCAGCTAATCACTGATTACGTTTGAATATGCTGTTTGACGCTTATTCCGACAATATTGCCGAGCCTGCCTGCAAGTGCCGAAATAACATCCTGCGGCGCATCAATTGCAACGGAAAGGATATTAACATGCCGCGCCCTGTACGGCAGCCCCATTCGCCCGATAATGTATTCTCCGAATTCGTGCAGAACGGCATTCAGTTTTTCAACCGAATCCGCCTTATCAACGATGATTGCCATCACAGCCACTCTTGTTTGCATAGCTTTGCCCCTCCTTATTTTGCGTTTGAATCTGCTGCTGCCGTATGCGGTTCAAATCGCAGCGAAAACGTTTATGTAAACAAAAAACGCCGTACCCGCAGGAAATGGGTACAGCTGAAAACGCCCGGCATACACACCCGCTGTGAATTCATAAAATGCTGCGGAGTGTTTTTAAAAGTGGGAACCGGTATCAACTTGTGACCCCTTTCCGTCGGAACGAAGCAGGTTTCGTTCCTGTTGTCAGGTTTCACCTACATTATAGCCGAATCGGTGAAAGATAGCAAGCCCTGTCACTGAATGATTTCGGAATATTTTTTAAACAGAGTCATGTATTATATTTCAACTGTATTTATTCAGGGTGACAGAACAGCCGAGTTCGGCGGGCTTGACTGCTCATGCGAAAACGAATATAATAAACTATGCCGCAGTTGCGCAGAAAATTTTGCGGCAGTATTTTGCAGTTGATGGCAGCAGGGGAAGGTTATGACAGAAAAAAACAATCCTTTGGGACATATTTGAAAACGGTGCAGACGGTTCAGCCTCACACTTAAAACGGTCGTGCGGAATACTCATGCCCGTATTCTCACTGCCGTCTCCGCACGGTATCGGAACATTTGGAGCGGCGGCATACGAGTTTGCAGATTTTCTTGCAGCTTCGGGACAAAGCTATTGGCAGGTTCTGCCGCTTAATCCGACGGGCTTCGGAGATTCTCCCTATCAATGCTTCTCTTCCGCTGCGGGCAATCCGTATTTTATTGACCTTGACATGTTGGTTGATGACGGACTGTTGACCGCTGATGAAGTGCAAAAAAGTGATTTCGGCGGTGAACTGCGCCGCATGACTATGGCAAACTCTTCTCCTTACGTCTTCCGCTGCTGCGGCTTGCGGCAGAGCGAAATATACGCCGCAATGCAGCGGAGGTTGAGCAGTTTTCACGCTGCTGCTCAACGCAGATTTATGATTACGCCGTCTTCACTGCATTGAAAACACATTTTGGCATGAAACCATGGACGGAGTGGAATGCGGGCAAAGCAATGCCGAAGCAGCTTGTTCCCGCCGAGTTTGTCGAATCACAAGCCGATGAGATTCGCTTGCAATTATCGATTCAGCAGCTTTTCTTTAAGCAATGGAACCGGCTGAAAAACTATGTGAATCAACTCGGTATAGGAATTATCGGAGATGTTCCGATTTATGTTGCGCTTGATTCTGCGGACTGCTGGGCAAACAGCAGACATTTTATGTTGGATGAATCATTCGTGCCGACTGATGTTGCGGGGGTACCACCGGATTACTTCAGTCCCACCGGGCAGCTTTGGGGCAATCCTCTTTACAATTGGGAAATTCACGCTTCCGAAAACTATGCATGGTGGGCGGAACGTTTGCAATGCGCACAAAAAGCTTTTTACGATGTTGTCCGTATTGATCATTTTTCGCGGGTTTGAAAGCTTTTGGGCCGTTCCGTTCGGTGAAACCACGGCGGAAAACGGCAGGTGGCTTCCCCGCGCCCGGAATGGATTTTTGTCAATGCAGTAAAGAAAAGGCTGCCGGGATTATCGTTCATTGCGGAAGATCTCGGTTTCCTGACACCGGAGGTACATGAGCTTGTTAAAAAACTCGGGCTTCCCCGGCATGAGCATTCTTCAGTTCGGGTTCAACCCGGATGCAAACAGCGATTACCTGCCGCACAGAGTGGCAGAAAACAGGGTATACTATACCGGTACGCACGACAATGCACCGATTATGCAATGGTTCGCAGAGGCCTCGGGAGTCCGAACGCAGATTTGCAGAACAGTATCTTGCGCTGAATGCCGCCGAGGGTATCAACTGGGGTATGATTCGCGGAGGCATGTTCGCCTGCCGGAATCTTCATCGCGCAAATGCAGGATGTTCTCGGGCTTTCGGCGGAAGGAGAGTCAACACTCCGGGCGTTGCTTCCGGAAACTGGCAGTTGCGGGTGCTGGCGCACGAATGCAGTGGCGCGGTTGCGGAAAAGCTGCGGGAGTATACGCGAATGTACGGAAGACTGCACGAGTGCGGCGAGATAAACTATGGACACAATACCGTTGTTCCGCGTGAGTACTGCAGCAAAAAAATGCCGACACACAAAAACGGTACAAATTGCTTGTTCGGGCTGCTGCGGAATATCTCGATTCAGTCGATAACTGAGTGACAGAATAGAATTATACTATTTCATAAGAACGAACTAAACTTACTCGGCGAGGCTGAGTATGATTCCGCCTGTCATTCCGCAAGAAGACACATCAGCGCATCGACAGCTGTTGAACTTCCGATGGAAAATTCACCTGAAGCCAAACCGAAAACCGCAAGTGAAATCTGTATGAACAACGCCGCAGAGCGCACCCGTGAGCCAACGGCGTTTTTTCTGCTTGCGTGCGCCGAGCAATGCTGCGAAAAAGTGCGCAAAACGCCTTCACGGCAGGATTGAGTATTCGCGTGCTTTCTATCGGTAAGATCTGCTTTTGCATCAATAGAGCCGCAAGTGCGACAAGGCCGAACTCATTGCGAGTGCGCCAAATACGCCTTCCAAAACGTATACAAGGGGTTTGGACTGTTTTTATTGCCTGCTTTTTTCTTCAATGCCATAACTGCCTCCGCATTCGGTGTGTTGATAATAACCAATATGCAAAGACAGAGGAGATTATGATTTGAAACATGTCCAAAATCGGAACGCGCTGCCGAAAAAGCAGTTACATGCGGCTTATTTTTTTCGAACAGCGGCAATAAGTTTCACTTCCGCATTAAAGTCAGTTAATTTTGTGTTGATGTAAAAATGAATATCACCAAGGTATCTGTCGTAGGTTTTCATGCTTTGTATGCCGAAACGGTACCGGAGATGATTTTTTCAAGATCTACGCTGTTATATTCTTCTTTTGTCAGCAAAAAGTTCTGCAAGCGAGCGGATGAAACCGTCAATCAGCTCTGTGTCGTATTTTTCGCGCAATTCATACTGCTCCTTAAGAGTTCTTGCAACAGCATCAGTTTCGGGGTCATCGAGAATTTCGGCATAAAATATAGTTGAATTCAAGAATGCATTCGGCAGTTCCTCCGTTTGAATCGGGCTTCACAACCAGCCGGCCATCACCGGAAATGCGGTTAAGCATTAAACTGCATTCGAGCGAACCATCGGTAAGCGTGCTGCGCTGCGTAATTACACAATCCAAACCGGCAGATTGCAGACCCGATACCAATTCTTGCGGGGAGAGCTTCGGAATCGGGCTTGGCGTAACGTTGACTGTTTCGGTTTTGAACGGCAGCCGCACCTCGGGTTCGGACTTTGCTGCTGCTTCAATGCTGCGCTGCTTTTTTACCGTAGAGAAGAAACACGAAAATGCAAAAAAGAACCAACACGGCATAAATTAGAATCTTGATTATTCCCGCCGTTCGGTTCCCGCCGTTTTTTTGCTTTTTGCTCATTGAAATCCTCGCTTTGCCGCCCGGCGCGAAACAGCACCGGGCAGCGTAATGCAGATAACAAGTGTTTCGAGTTAAGCTTCGGTCAATCTCAGATTACAAAATTGCCGTTCTCAAAGACCTTGATTTCTTTTCCGTCGTGCGTTGTGCCGACGATGGAAAGATCCTTTGAGCCGACCATGAAGTCAACATGGGTCATGCTGTCGTTCAGTCCATGCGCCTTGAGCTCTTCTTTTGGTCATTTTGTCTCCGTCCTTGATGCAGGCATAGGAATCGCCGAAAGCAAAGTGGCAGGAGGCGTTTTCGTCAAACAGAGTGTTGTAGAACAGGACGCCGCTGTTGGAGATCGGTGAATCATACGGCACAAGAGCAACTTCATGCCGAATCTTGATGCGCCCTCATCCAGAGTTATAGCCTTTTTAAGGAACTCCTCCCCCGACTTCTGCGTGAACTTCGGTTATGACGCCATCCTTCAGGATCATGTAATGGAAGCCGTCAATAATATTGCCGCTGTCTGCTGCGGGGTTTTGTTGCAACGATTTTTGCCGTTTACGCCGTCGCGCAGCGGAGCAGTGAAAAATTTCCTCTGTTGGCATGTTTGCAACAAACTCGACTCCGCCCTTGCTGAATTCGGACCCGCCATCCAAATATGATTTTCCGGCAGTTCAACAGTAAGATCCGTTCCGAGAGAATTTGTATAGTGGAGAGATTTGAAATTGTAAGCATTGAGCTTTTCGCGCTTTTCTTCAAGAACTTTTGCAATGCTCGCGCCAACGATCAACGGCATCGCCCGCAGCCGGTTATGCGAACCGCTTGGAAGATCTCTTCCCACAGTTTCTCCATTTGCCTGTTCTTCCGAAAGGTCGGGGGAAGACCTTCTTTGCCCATGACGGACGGGAATGGACGCAACGCACCACTGAACGGCACTGTTCATCATTTCAATGCTGAATTCTCCTCATTGGCCTTGCCGCTTGCAATGTTTGCACGTGCGATACGCTCAGGGTCAACACCCTTAAGATTTTCGGGATCCTCGCAGCAATGGTAAGGGAAGCATGCGCCTTTTTTTTCAAAAGACCGATAGGACGCTCGGCTTCCCACGGGAAAACCTGATCAAATACTTCGTCAGCTGCATTAAGATAGTACTGACGAGTCGCAAAATCATCATTCCAGTTCATGATAACCTGCTTTGCCCGGCTTCATATGCGGCGGCAATGCACATTCTTGCAAAATATGCAACAGTCAACCTGCGAACTTATAACAACATATTGATCTTTTTTGAACGTTCAAACCAACATTGATAAGCAGTTGAGCGTATTCCTGAAGTTTATCTGTCATTGAATTCTTTCTCCTTTTCAATACTTTCACCGTTGCAGCGCAATCAGCATATACAGGATAGCATATTTGACAGAAAACGTCAATCGTTTTGCGGTTTTATCTAAAATCCGCATATGAATTGATGGAATAAAGGACGGGCGAGTTTTGCACATTATTCTTTGTTCCGCGCCAACCTATACCTTGAGCAGCCTTTTCCGCCTGCGGAACGTACAGCGTAAGCTTCCTCTCTGTGCTTCGTCCGTCCAGGGGAATCAGATGCTTGTCCTGCGGTCCGCCCCTTGGTGAGTTTTTCAGTGTAGCCAATCGCATTAAGCAGCTTGCCTTGCCTTAACTTTTGGCGGGATTGAGCAAATAACCCGCTTTAGTTTTTCTCCGCAATACCAGCTCTTTCCTTATGGTTTGGCTTATGATTTTTATCGTAATGCCCGAAATATGAAGGCGGGGGCTCTCTGTCTAAAGTGTTTCTCCTTAGCATCCGGAACTCCCGATCCGGTCAATTCTTTTTCCTTGACCTGTTCGAACTGTTTTTGGTCGTTTTTTTTATCATCTTTTTCTCCTCCTTACGCATCCGTTTATGTATTTACTTGGCTTTAAATTATCAATTCTTGAAATTTCAGTCATACCTCTTTGCAGTAAGGTTTAAGCGTCTGTCAATATTCACTCTCGATCTTCGGTTTGCGGATCTATAAACAATTTTACCATTTTTGCTGTTTGGCAATGAACACGTGCGTTTTTTCTTTCCTTTCCAGACACATACAAACGACTCTTGAACCATATCCGCATTTATACCACCACTCAATCTTTTGCCGAGCGTTGACACGCACCTGAAACGCCGGTATTCAAAAAACAGATTTAAAATAAAGTGAATTTCACTGAGGCGGATCCGTGGGGGTTAAATCGTCTGTTTAAGTATTACAATTAAAGCATTGCAAACGGATGCAAACAGTGGTAAATACATTTGTTTGGGGATGTGGCTCCCAGCTGGTTAGCGCGCTTCGCTCACATCGAAGAGAAGGTCGGGGTTCGAGTCCTTCATCCCCACCAAACACAGAGAGGCACCGGGTGCCTCTGTGTTTAATTACGGGGGACTCGAAACGGGGGAAACGGGGCTGTTGCATCAGCCTCAAAACAATACCGGGCAGCTCACAATGTGTTTGTCCGGGTTTTTGCATATACCTGATTGCTCGAAAACTGACAGAACATGCGTTGCGCGGCAATAATGAAAACGAACAAGAACAAATCGCAATGACAATAAATGCGGCAATTATCAATTCGAAAAAATTCATGAAAACTATTGACAACAGATGCAAACAGGTATAAAATAGTGTTAGGGCACTCAAAAGAGGAACGAGGCTGACAGACGAACTTAATTCGATTATACAGCAATTTCGATATGTTGCCAAACAGAACGATTATAATTAACGAGGTGATATAAATGTCAAAGAAACAGTTTAAAACGGAATCCAAGCGGCTGCTTGATCGATGATCAACTCTGTTTACACAAACAAGGGAGATTTTTCTTCGCGAGTTGATTTCGAATGCAAGCGATGCACTTGATAAGCTTTATTTCAAAACTCTTACTGACAATTCCGATATCAAGCGCGGAGATCTTGAGATCCGCATCGCCGCAGACAAAACGGCACGCACATTGACGATTTCCGATAACGGCATCGGCATGACAAAGGAAGAGTTGGAATCAAAACCTTGGCACAATTGCCAAGAGCGGCACGCTTGCATTCAAAAACGCCAACGAGCTCGACAAAGATGATATGGATGTTATCGGCCAGTTTGGTGTTGGATTCTATTCGGCGTTCATGGTCAGCAAAAAGATTACCGTTCTCAGTCGGGCATACGGCAGCGACGAGGCATGGTAATGGAGTCCGAAGGACTTGACGGCTACACAGTTGAACCCGCACAGAAGGACTCCTACGGAACAGTTTATTACGCTGTACCTGAAGGACAA
>VOFC01001663.1_pt1 | contig 25526 bp, 35 predicted proteins | sample 5384161 | NCBI WGS metagenome assembly VOFC01 (sample SAMN12384722, study PRJNA508395) | human gut metagenome | isolation source: healthy gut B | host: Homo sapiens | reverse complement strand
ATCATCCATGTCATTATCTTCGTCGTCATTTTCCAGATCTGTCAGGTTATTTACATGGGATGCCTGCGCGGTGCGGGAGATACGCTTTATACGGCAGTTGCATCTATGATCAGCGTTACATTTATTCGTACGATCGTTTCCTATCTCGGCGGTTACACGCTGGGGCTTGGCATCGTCGGAATCTGGTTCGGCGTGCTGGCGGATCAGATGTCACGGTTTATCTTTGCGACGATCCGATTCAAACAGGGAAAATGGGTGACAATTAAGATTTAACCGAATCATTGCGAATATCCAATTCAGAGCCATGCGAAAACTCTGAATCAAAATATAAAACTAAAACAGGAGGAAGCAAAACGATGTACAAATTTGACAGAGAAGCCTATGACAGGCGGATGGAGTGGTACCGCGACGCCCGTTTCGGCATGTTTATCCACTGGGGACTTTATGCCATCCCGGCGCGCGGAGAATGGGTGCGGAGTACCGAGCAGATTCCAAAAGAAGATTATATGAAATATTTCGAGGAGTTCAACCCCGTTGATTTCGAGCCGCGGAAATGGGCAAAAGCGGCGAAAGAGGCCGGCATGAAATACATGGTTCTGACTGCCAAGCATCACGATGGATTCTGCCTCTTCGACAGCCAGTATACCGATTTCAAATCCACCAACACGAAATGCGGCCGCGACCTTGTTGCAGAGTACGTTGATGCCGTCCGTGCAGAAGGACTGAAGGTCGGTTTGTATTTCTCCCTGCTCGACTGGTTCCACGACGATTTCCCACATTACGGCGACCGGAACCACCCGATGCGGAACAACCCGGCATACAAAAACGATGACCGCGATTTCGACCGCTACCTGACCTACATGCACAATCAGGTAGGCGAGATCTGCACAAACTACGGAAAGCTCGATGTGCTGTGGTTTGACTTTTCCTACGATACGCTGCGCGGCGAAGCATGGAAAGCGACGGAGCTGATCAATATGGTGCGGAAGCTCCAGCCGGATGTCATCATCGACAACCGTCTCGAGGTGAGCGGAGAGGGCTACGGTTCTCTGGCGGCCGGAAATCCGACCCCGTACCACGGCGACTTTGTGAGCCCGGAGCAGATGATTCCGCCGAACGGCATCCAGGATGTAAATGGAAACGATATCGCCTGGGAATCCTGCGTTACGATGAACAATCACTGGGGCTATTGTGCCAACGACCACTTCTTCAAACCGGCACCGATGCTGATCAAAAAGCTGGTCGAGTGCGTATCGAAGGGTGGAAACCTGCTTTTGAAAGTCGGCCCGGACGCCAGGGGAAATATCCCGGAGGAGTCGATCGAACGGCTGGCTGAGATTGGAAAGTGGATGAAGAAAAACGGAGAGAGCATTTACGGCTGCGGAAAAGCCGGTATTGAGAAACCGGACTTTGGCCGTGTGACGCGCCACGGAAACCATCTGTATTTCCATGTCTATGAAAATACCGTTGGGCCGCTGCCGCTGCCCGGCGTGAAAAAAGAAGAAATCCAGGCGATCCGCTACGTCGCAACCGGCGCGGAAATCCCGGTTTCCACAAGCTGGGTACACAGCGATTATCCGACTATGGCATTCGCCGATCTCGGCGAAGACCCGGTATTGCCGGATGGAGTTGATACAGTCATCGATGTGATTCTGAAAAAGTAGAGGGTAAAGCATCAGCCACAGTTTTCCGAAAGGGTTTCTGTGGCTGATTTTTTTGCGTGCGTGGCAGGAAATTTCGTTGAAGTTTCCTGTCGCGTAAAATCGAGTAAAATCGGATTTGATCCTGGAGCGTATCTGAAAAAGCATTTCCGCAAGCTGCAAGCCCCACTTTGCGGAAAAAGTCTTACAAGTTCTTACAAAATTCTGTATTTTTCGTTCCGATGATTGACAGTTCTGGCAGAAGAATGCATACTGAAAAAAACGCAAGATCACAGCCCGTGCCTCGAATTTTAACCGAATCAAGCAAGTAGCGAAGCGGATTGCGAATATCCGCCTGACTCCTTTTCCTGCGCAGGGAAGGATAAGAGCTTTCGGAGTGAGAAAAGGGCAGTCTGTTTTTAGAAACGAAGCAAGAGAATGATAGTTTGCGTTTTACAAAGAAAAAAGAGGGGGAATAAAACATGATTCGTCTGAACCACGTCAGCAAAATTTACGGCGATGGAAGCAAAAAGCCGTCGATGATCTTTCCTGGGATATCGAAGATGGAAAGATCACCGGATTTATCGGCCCAAACGGAGCCGGGAAAACGACAACATTAAAAATGATCACCGGCATCCTGGCACCGTCCGAGGGAACGATTGAAATCAATGGAAAAGATATCCAGAAGGATCCGCTCGAAGCCAAGCGCCAGTTCGGTTTTGTGCCCGACGACCCGGATGCGTTTCTTCGCGTCAGGGGAATTGAATATTTGAATTTTATGGCAGATATCTACGGTGTCGGAACGGAAGAACGTCAGCGTTTTATCGAAGAAACCGCAAAACGCTTTGAGATGGAAGAGAACCTTTCGAGCCGTATCATGAGCTACTCGCATGGCATGCGTCAGAAAATCATGGTGATGGGCGCACTGATCCACAAGCCGCCGGTCTGGATTCTCGATGAGCCGCTGACCGGCCTTGACCCGCGCTCCGCGCACGAGCTCAAACAGATGATGCGTGAACACGCCGATGCCGGAAACGCCGTGCTGTTTTCCACCCATGTGCTGGAAGTAGCGGAAAAACTCTGCGACCGCATCGCCATCATCCATCACGGCCGCCAGGTATACCTGGGTACCCTGGAAGAATTAAAAGCGGCCTATCCGGATCAGACACTTGAAAATATCTTTCTGGAGATCACCGAACATGCGTAACTTATGGATTCTCACCCGTTTCCTTCTGAAAAGCGGACCAGGAAAAAGCAATCAGAAGAGCGGAAAAAAAGAAAGCATTTTCGGACGGAGGACGTATCGTTGTATACCTTCTGCTTGGTGTCTGCCTCCTTCCCGTGTCGGTCTTACTGTTTCTTCTGGGATATTCCGGCTATACCTTCCTGCAGCCGCTCGGTCTGGAAACCCTGCTGATCGAGTTCGTCTGTGCCATCGGCATGATGGTCATTTTCTTCTATGGCCTGCCGCTGTTTCTGAGCGAGTATTACATGGACTCTGACCTCGTAAAGCTTTTTGCCGCTGCCGTTTACCCCGGCGCAGATTGTCGGTGCGAAAGGCTTCTGCTGTCTGCTGAACGAATACTATCTTATTGTACTGCTGTTCTTTCCGTTTCTGTTAGGGTACGGGATCAGCGCCAAAATGGGCATTTTTTACTGGATCAATATGATCCTCGCCTGCCTTATTTTCCCCGGTTGTGCCGCTCGTTTACGCCGCAGTTTTGACGATGCTCGTGATGCGTCTTTTCAAAAATATCCGAAACAAGGATTTCTTAAGCTACCTCGGATTCGCCGCATCCCTGATTTTTGCGATCGGCATCAACGTATTTTCGCGCAGTATCGGAAATTTTGAAATGCAGGATATCATGAACCTGATGGAAAGCCAGAAGGGCACTCTGCGCGCCTTCCGGACCATTTTTCCGAACCTGCCCCTGATGACCGGAAGCCTTGCAGATGCATCCTTTCCCAAAATGATACTCTACATCGCTACAACAGCCGTCATCCTTGCTGTCTTTTTCGCCCTCGCCTGGAAAATCTACCGCCCGGCTGTCCTCGGCATGAGCGAAACCACCAGCGAAAAACGCATTTTATCCAAAGCAGAAGTGACCCGAACCGTCAAAGCAAAAATCCGGTCCGCACCTACGCGATGATTGAATGGAAAAAACTGTACCGCACACCGGCCTGGTTCATGAATTGTGTTCTGATGCCTCTGATCTGGCCGGTCTTCATGCTTGGTATTGCCCTCATTTCAATCATTTCCAGCCTTGGCATGGCTAAAACTACCGGCCTTTGGAACCGGCTTGTCGCCGATGGCACCATATTCCGCCTCCTGAAAGGGGAACTGCCCGTCGCAGTTGCCGTCCTTACCGCCGCCGGAATCGCCGTCATGATGTCCATGTTCTGCGTGATCTCCGCCACAGCGATGTCCCGAAAGGGCAGCGAATACATCTATATAAAATGCATTCCGATGAGCTATCACGACCAGATCCGTGCCATGCTGGTAAGCGGCATTCTGATCAGTCTCCTTGGCACTTTGCCGTACGCCCTAGCTTTCAACATCATCGCTGTCGTCTTCGGTCTGCACCCGGCGACCCTTCTTTACACCACAGCGATCACGGTTTTATTTACCCTGTTCGTCAACTATGAACAGCTCCTTTTTGACCTTGCATTTCCGAAATTAAACTGGGAAAACGAAACCGCTGCCATAAAATCTAACAACCGCTCCCTGATCTCCGTCCTCATCGACCTCACTGTCGGCGCAATCCTGATCGGAGCCGGCTACCTGCTGTACGGAAAACTTCAGCTCAACATCCACATCACCACGAGCGTGATGATTCTGCTTACCGCAGTCCTGACCTTCGCCAGGCGAACCGCCCTTTTAAATGGGGCGTTCAAGTGATGGAACATCTGGAAAGCGTTTAACAGTTTCGAGACATAATAACAATATTAAAATGTGATAGAAAAGAGATTTCAGCCAATGTGCGGATCTCTTTTTTTGCGCTCCTTTCAATTTCGCTGCGTATTTTCTTTTATCGATTATGCTTCATTGTACTGCTAAAAGACCTGTGTGGGCAATCCATTGCCGCCATTCCCCGAAAATTTTAAAAGACGGACAAAAACAGAGGATTTCTCTCTGCATTTTGTCCGTCTCTCTACAACGTATTTATTGGATTCTCCGTTTACGGAAATGATTTCGGAAATGATGAACTAATTCATCGCCTCACCCTTCAGCAGTCTGCTGATGTGCTTGTACAGAAGCATGGTTACCAGTGATACCACAACACCTTTGATGATATTAAACGGTACAACGGCAAACAGAACAAGGGTCGGAAGGCTTGTAATTGCTTTGTTGACTGCAGATCCCATTCCCACAAGGGCATCCATCGGCATTCCAAAGGCTGCTGCATAAGCCGGAAGCAGTACAAAAGCGTTCAGAAGACCGCCGGCTGCTGCCAGAAATACGGTTCCGACTGCCATACCGATCATGGCATTTTTCTTTGTTTTCTGTGTTTTGTAGATCCATGCGGCCGGCATAACATACGCACAGCCGATCAGGAAGTTTGCTACTTCGCCAACACCTGCGGTGGTACTTCCTTTCATAACAAGGTTCAGCAGAATCTTAATCAGCTCAATCGCAGCTCCGGCAAGAGGTCCCATCGCAAAGGCTCCGATCAGCACCGGAACTTCGCTTAAATCAATCTTGTAGAAACTCGGGGCAAACGGAAGCGGGATGTCAAAAACATCAATACGACTGCGGCGGCGCCGAGCATTGCCACCTGTACCATATAACGGGTTTTTCCGATTTGCGACATCTTTGATGTCTGTTTTGCTGTTGTCTGTGCATTCATAGCTGCATTTCTCCTTTTTTCTGGAGATCTTGACCGGTTCTGCCGGAAATAACGAGTCCAAATACGCTCCACGAATTTGAACTCGTTTTTCGCGGCAGTCGCCAAGGTCTCGTGCAAGCACGGACTTTGGCTCGTTGCCCGCGAAAAAAAAGTGCCCTGAATTCCTTTTCTTGAATTCAGGGCACCAAAAAAATATTTCCATGCAAATAAACTTTATTTCATCTTCTTTCATCCAGACTTTAACTGTTGGTCCCGGAGTTGCACCGAGTCAGCCGCTGTTTGATATCGCAGCGGGTCGCGGACTATACCGCCAGTAGGGAATCACACCCTGCCCTGAAGATCTCCGTATTTTGTTTTTACAGGAATATTTTATTCATATTCACACAATTTGTCAATACTTTTTCAGACAATACATTATCTGGTTAGTTTGCTACGCCCATCTGAATTTTTCCTGTGCTCTTATTTTTCAGCACACGCAGATAGCAGATCCGCATATCTCCCTTCAGGACGAGACGGATCTCAGATGCGCCGTCCGTCTGCGGTCTGTCTGCGAGGGAAATTTCAACATCCTCATAAACCGGCTCGCGGTACCGGTTGCGCTCTTTTTACTTCTTTCCTCCGCATAGCGGTCCAGTTTCGGGGCACTGCGGAACTCACAGGTTCTTGTGTCACCGGTAAAGCTTCCCATTGAAACACCGTCCACAAAGGCTTCCACACTGCCGCCGCGTTCACTCTTCACATGAAGCGCCAGAACAGCAGCATCGGAAAGATCACAGTCACGGTAAACGAGAACACCTTCTTTCGTCTCATCCTGCACGCGGACTGCCTTGAAATTGAAGTGGCCTTCCGTCAGATACATGTTCTCGTAATCATCGTAGTGGTCTGCCGCGGTAAATGCACTCAGATCGCGTACGCCCCTTTTTCCGCCCGGAATAAAGATTTCTGCGGAAACGGCTTTATCCTTGCAGGATGCGCCCGCATAGATTTCATACGTTCCTTCTTCTACCATCAGTCTGCGGCTGATGACATCGTAGAAGCGAAGCTCCTCCACCGGGATTTCCAGTGCAATGTGTCTCGTCTCGCCCGGGGCAATGTTTTTCACACGGACAAAATCAAGCAGCTGGCAGATTGGTTTCTTTACGCAGGATTCCAGAGCGGAACCGTAGATCTGGACGACCTCGTCGCTTGCGGTAGCGCCCGTATTTCTCACATCGAGAGAGATCTGCAGCAGACGGTCATCTTTTAAGGAAACCTTTATAGTTCTCATACGCAAATGTGGTATACGTCAGGCCATAGCCGAATGGATACAATACCTTCCCGTCGAAATAGCGGTACGTTCTTTTTCCTTTGATGATGTCGTAATCGTCAATGTCCGGCAGCTGATCGATACTCTCATACCAGGTCATATTCAGACGGCCGGCCGGTGCATAGATTCCAAGCACAGCCTCTGCCATTGCGCTTCCCATATCCTGGCTTCCCGTTGCAGACATGATGATCGCCGGCAGTTTTTCCATCGCTTTCTGAAGTGTGTACGGATAATTCGTAAACAGCACCAGAACGGTATTCGGATTGACCTCTGCGATCCGGTCAAGCAGCATCTCCTGCTCCTCTGGCAGCTCCAGTGTGTTGCGGTCGATCTCCTCTTTCGCATTGATCACGGAGTTACAGCCGAGTGCAAGTAAAACCTGCTTTTTGCCCCGGACTGCAGCAACTGCTTTTTCAATTCCGTTTTCGACAACCTCCATCGTAATCGGAATTCCCTCCGTCTGCTCAAAGGAGAAAAAATCCCTCTGCATCCTTATAAACCGGGTAATGGAAACGGTTGGTCAGCACAACGCTGCCATCCTCCTGCGGCTCCACGTGGAAAATCTCCATCACGAACCAGTCGAAGGCTTCCTCCCGGTCTGCCGCAATCTGTCCCATTTTCGGCTTTTCTCCCTGCGACTCTGAGAGTCTTGCACCGAGGTATTTTCCGGTACGGACACTCTTGAACGTATAGCTTCCCTCACCCCAGTATTCCTTGATAAACACATCTGGCTCATCTGCCATCTGAAGTGTTCCGTCTTCTGCTACGGCAAGACCTTTTCCATCACAGCGGAAAACAACGCGATCCAGACCATCCGCGAATGTAATGTTCTCCTGCTTCAGTACTTCCATCCCCTGCAGGAAGGTTGTGCGGTATGGTGCCGTTCCGCCGTACCAGTCCTGATACCATGCATCACCAAGCGGTCCGACAATGGCAATATCTTCTGCTTTCAGGGCTTTGTCAAGTGGTAGCGCTCCGTTCTCATTTTTCAGAAGTACGATCGATTCGCGGCTCAGCTCTTTACAGATTTCACGTGCCTTCGGGGAATCGATATCGTCCTCGGTCACACGGTCATACGGATTCAGATTTTCCCGATCATAAACGCCGAGACGAAGCTTCGTCTCCATCATACAGCGAATAGAGCGGTCCATATCCTCTTCTTTCAGAATGCCAAGCTCATATGCCTCGCGTGCCGCCTGCTCTACCATACGCGGATCGTCAGACATGGCATCCACACCGGCTTTCAGCGCCGTTGCGATCGTCTCCGCATGCTGTCCGAAATAGTGATGCAGATTCACGACAAGTCCCATCGCACCGCCGTCGCTGACAACGTGACGGAGACCGTACTGTTTTTTCAGAATATCGGTCACTTCCGGATTCAGGATACCGATCGTTCCGTTGATCTTGTTATATGCCGTCATAATGCCCTCTGCGCCGCCATCCTCAATACATCTGCGAAATGGCTCCAGATACAGCTCATATTTGTTCCGCGGGTCAATGGAAGAATTTTTCCATCCGCGGCCGACCTCCGTATTGTTTCCATAGAAATGCTTTTTAAGGTCGCTGCACAGCGCAGATACTTCGGATCATCGCCCTGCATTCCCCGGATATAAGCACCGGCCATTTTTCCGGTCAGCACAGGATCCTCTCCGTAACCTTCTTCGTTTCTTCCCATCTCGGATCGCGCTCAAGATCAACGGTCGGAGCCCATCTGCTGAGTCCATGGCCCTGGTGACGGTGCCATACGACGCGCGCCTTCGGTTCCTGTTATTTCACCGGCCTTTTTGATCAGCTCCGGATCCCACGATGCGCTCATACCAATCGGCTGTGGGAAAGATGTTGTCACATCCGGTTTTCCAAGTCCGTTCTGATCGTTTCTTCCCTCAACGCCGTGTGCCGCCTCACCGCCTACCGATACGCCGGGATGCCAAGGCGTGGCAGATCCGGCGAAGAGCTGGCGAGGTATCTCAGTTTTTCTTCGACCGTCATTTCTTTTAACAGCCAGTCGATTCTTTCCTGATCCGTCAGTGATGCATCCCAGAACGGTGTGTTTTTGTTTACCTGAAACTCCTTCTTTTCTGTCATTTTCCAAAAACCTCCCTATGATTTTGTCTCATGAAATTGTTTGCAGATTTTCCATATACTGTTATCTTTTTACAATGTTTCACATTTCCCATTACTGTCGCTGTATTTTAAAACATGGCCTGACATTTAATAATATCAGACCATGTTTTTGTGCCGCCTTCCGTTCAACGGCAAAACCTTATGTTTTTTGTTTTTGCTTTACTTACTTACATCAACAAGTTTGGTAGCAAGGAACTCTGTCATAGCTTCTTCTGCATCTGCCAGACCATTGTCTGTCAGCTCCTGTACCATGCTCTCCCAGTTTGCATCAAACTCATCTTCTGTACCAGTTACGCACTTAACCAGTCCTGGCCATGCAATTTCATCCAGAATAGTCTGTTTCTCAGCAAGTTCCTGTGGCTGCTGATATGCCCACAGTGCAGAGTATGGAAGAAGATCGAACTCTTCCGGCTGTGCAAACATGTCGGTCAGCATCTCAAATCCCATCGCTTCGCATCCTTCTTTTTCTGCTGTATTGTAGTTTGCAATAACAGACTCTTTGGTAGTTGGAGTGTATGGGAATCCGTCTTCAGAGTAGGAACCTGTTCCGTAGATCGGGAATCCAGTGTAGTTGTCAATACCGGTATTCTTTGCATAATCCGGATCAGACTGAGCTTTTGCAACTTCTTCATCGGTACGATATGGCTGTCCGTCATCATCGAGGAAGTAGTTCTCGCCTTCGATACCCCAGTGATACAGGATCTGTCCTTCATCGGAGCACAGATAGTCAAGGAATTTGATGGCACGAACCGGATCTTCACAGCTCTTGGTAATTCCAATACCCCAGCCAACGGTAGTTCCCTGATACAGAAGAGCTTTTTACCTGATCTTCTCTTAAGGTTACAGGAAGTCCAACATAAGTCTGATCTACTTTTCCATCTGCTACCAGAGTAGCTTCGCACTGGCTGTAATGCCACTCAGCATCGGTGATGGCAACAACACGGCCGCTGGCAACTTTTGCAATATAGTCATCATCTGTCTGCGTTGCAAAGTTCGGATCCAGGATACCTTCGTTGTACATACGGCACAGCCATTTGAAGTATTCTTTCTCTTCATCTGTTACATGTTTGTAATGTACGTTGTACTCGTCGTCAATGATCCACTGTCCATTATCCGGGGATGCATCAGCGATCAGTCCTGCCGGGTTTCCAAGGGTAATCATCCAGTGCCAGTCAGAAGCACTCATGGTGATACCGATCATATCCAGACCATCTTCTGTTTTTGGATGTGCTGCAAGATAGCTCTTGATCATTTTTTCATACTCATCCAGTGTCTTCGGATATTTATAATCGTTCTCTTTTAATGCAGCCCACTGAATCTGGCAGCTTCCGCCTGTTGTCAGGGTTTTCTGGTTTACACCTGCGTAGGAAAGCTGATAGATTCCAGGATCATCCTGGCTCCATTTCAGTTTTTCCATCTCTGCTCCGTACATTTTTTTGATGTTTGGACCATATTTTTCAATCAGGTCTGTCATATCAATCAGCGCGCCTGCCTGATACAAATCTGTTGCTGAGCCTTTTGCATAAATCATGTCCGGATACTCATCATTTGCGATCATCAGCGCAACATCTTCTTTTGCATCACCCTGGGATGCTACCGGATAGGAAACATCAAGTGTAACGCCTGTTGCCTCTGTGATTGCTTTTGCTACCGGGTTATCCCAGTTGCCGTTTTTACCATCAGCGTTAAAATACTCAAAGGTAATCGGAGATTTGTCATCTGCATCATCTGCTGTCTCGCCTGAAGAACTTGCCTCTGCCGCTGATCCAGTCTCTGTGCTGGACCCTCCCTTGCTGCTGCCACTGTCGGAACCGCATCCTGCGAGCATTCCGGCCACCATAGCAGATACTAACATGAGTGATACTACTTTTCTTTTCATAAAAGCCCTCCTTAAAATGGTTTATGTCATCCTGCACTCTTTTTTTCGCCTGGCAGGAATAAACATCATCTTTTTCTAAAAATTTTTTAATACTGTTTTTTATCAGTCTTTAACAGAACCAAGTGTCATACCGCCGATAAAGTATTTCTGAAGGAACGGATATACAATAACGATCGGCACAGTTGCTACAATCGTTACGGCCATACGTACGGACATTGGTGTTACGGCCGTCTGTACATTGGTTCCTGCATGAACGTCCATTTTCATGGTCGCCTGGTTCATAATCTCATACAGTTTGTACTGCAGAGTCGGGAGTTTTTTCGCATACAGGTAAGTATCCATGAAGGAGTTCCACTGTCCTACTGCATAGTACAGACCTACGGTTGCGATAACCGGTTTGCAAAGCGGCATAACGACTTTATACCAGCTCTGAAAATCGTTTGCTCCGTCGAGCTGCTGCCTCCTGCAGAGCCATCGGCAGTCCGTCGATATAAGAGCGGACCAGAATCATATTATAAACCCACATCAGACCAGGCAGAATGTATACCATGAAGTTATTGCCCAGCTTTAAGGTACGGATAATCAGAAGGTATTCCGGAATCATTCCGCCACTGACATACATGGTAACAACGAACAGAAGCTGGAAATGGTTTGCGGAGTACGAAGTCTCTGCGGCTTAATGTGTAAGCAACCATCGAGGTACATACAATACCTACGATTGTTCCGATGATGGTTCTTGCTACAGAAATCACAGCCGGCATTGCAATGCCGCCGTCTTTAAATACATATTTATAGTTGCTTAATGTAAACTTTCTCGGAATGATGAAGTTTACATTCTTAATGGTATCCGTAGAATCGTTGAACGAAATTGCCAGTACGTTCAGGAACGGATAAATGGTGATGATGACGAGGAATACGAAGATTACCGCCAGTACGTAGTCAAATTTTTTTGCTTTCTTGTTCATATTCGCGTCCTCCTACATAAGTTTATCTTCGCCTACCAGACCGGCAATCTTATTGGCGATCAGCAGCAGGGTAACGCTGACTGCAGACTGGAATACACCGATTGCGGTACCAAGACCGTAGTTGCTGTTTCCGATACCTCTCTTATAAGAGAACCAGGAAAGTACCATCGTGTGATCCTCAACCAGCGGGTTACTAAGAAGCATCTGACGCTCCATACCTACGTTCAGGGCGCCACCGATACTCATAATCAGCAGTACGATGATGGTCGGTCGGATACCCGGCAGAGTGATGTGCCAGATCTTCTGCAGACGGCTTGCACCGTCCATATCAGCGGCCTCGTAAAGACCAGGATCAATACCTGCCATGGCGGACAGATAAATAATTGCGTTCCAGCCAACCTCTTTCCAGCAGTTAATCAGGATAATGGTTACCCAGATAAGCGGTGAGTTGGAACTCATCAGGTGCAGGTTCTTGCCGAAGATACTGTCAACACACCGCCGTCGTTGAAAATATTCTTTGCAATACTTGCAATGATAACCCAGGATACAAAGTGCGGCAGATAAGAAATGGTCTGCGTTACTTTTTTGAACTTCATAAAGAACATCTCGTTCAGAAGAACCGCAAATGCGATTGCTGCGATCGTTCCAACCGCGATGTCAAGGAAGCTTACTCCCAATGTGTTGATTAATGTCTGTGTGAACAGACGGTCTTTAAATGCATCTGTAAAATTTTGAAATCCAACCCAGGTTCTCTCCCAGATCGGAAGTGCAAATGTTGCCGGTTTTACCTCCTGAAATGCCATGGTCCATCCCCACAGTGGAATATACTTGAAGATAATCAGCCAGATTACAAATGGTACTGACATTACAAGCAGCCAGCGCTGTTTCCACAAAATTGCAGGTGTCGATTTTCTCCTCTTTTCTTTTTCACCTTTTTTTCCTTCGCCATGCTCCCCATCCTTTCCGTTGTTTTGTGCGTTTTTATTACGCATTTTCTTTGCTTATTTTGATATTTACATCATATCAAATAAAATCCCAGTTTGATATTGTGCATTTTGTCCACTTATATTGACTTTTTTTTATCTTTTTCCACATTTTCAGTTGCTATGGCAGGCATTTTTACTAATTTATATGCGTTTGTTTTTATTTTTTACACCAGCTTACAACTCTACCAATCAGTGTTTTTTTTGTAAAAAAAGCAGGAAAACGTAATGGGGGATTACATTTTAAGAAAAATGTCAGTTTTTATCCAAATAATCTCCGTTTTCTCTGCTATGATAAACACCATAGAACCAAGAGGGGAAAAACGAGATGAGCCAATACAACATATTAGTCGTAGACGACGACCGGGAAATCGTAAGATCTCTCGGCAAACTATTAGAACTGGAAGGCTACAGGGTAAAAAAGCCTACAACGGCATGGAGGCACTCGACATCCTCATGACCGAACAGATCCATCTGATCCTGCTCGATGTCATGATGCCCAAAATGAACGGCCTTTCCGCCCTGATGAAAATAAGAGAAAAAAACAACATCCCGATTATCATGCTTTCCGCGAAAACCGAAGAGAGCGATAAAGTCATCGGACTTTCGATGGGCGCCGATGATTACGTGACAAAGCCGTATAATACCGCCGAACTCATGGCCCGTGTTAAATCCCAGCTCCGCCGTTACTTCTCCTTAGGCGCCGCAAACGGAACCACACAAAGCCAGGATATCCTGAAAAACGGCGGTCTGCTGCTGAACCGAAACACCAAAGAACTCCTGGTGGACGGTGAACCTGTTCGCCTGACCGCAACCGAGTACAAAATTATGGAGCTTCTGATGGAGCATCCCGGCTATGTATTCTCAGCCGAAGAAATCTACAGCCAGGTCTGGCAGGAGGATGCTTACAGCGTAGAAAATACCGTCATGGTTCATATCCGGCGCATTCGTGAGAAAATCGAAATTACGCCGAAAAATCCAAAATATTTAAAGGTGGTGTGGGGAATTGGATACAAAATTGAAAAAATTAACGGAGACTGAAAAACGCATCCTGCTGTGGATGCTTCTCGATCTTTCTATGGTACTGATTTTGTGCGGAAAGCTTCTGCGGAAATGGGCCAGTGAATTCGAATGGGGAATGTGGCGCAACATCGAATGGGGTATCGGCATTGGAGTGACGGTAGTCGGCGTTTTGGGCATAGCCGCAGCCTTGTATCTGGTATGGAAATTCCGAGAAAATACCGGGAACCCGAAAATGACTGCTTTTGCCGGCAGTGAACCGGAAAAAGCGGGAAAAACAGCAAAAAGCAGCGAAGGGGCAGCCGCAGATAAGTCCGAGACAGATGAAATAGAAAAATCCCGGCAGATGCAGTTTGAGGCAAGAGCCGCTGCGGAAGCAGAGAAAGAGCAGCTGTTTCTGAAAAAATCCGAAAAGGTGCCAAATGAGCTTCTGGTTCTTGTCGGAGGATTTGCTTTTTTCGGATGGCTTCAGCCGCTCCGGCACAGCTATGCCAGATACCGCATTGTTGCCGAATGGGGTACTGTAATAGAGTGTGTGCAGACAGGTCTTCTGTTTTTGGAATCTGTGGCGTTTTCCTTCTCAGTGCCGGCATTCTTGTCTGTCGCTATGAAAAGAAACAACTGAGAGAAATGTCCTTTTTTTGCAGAGAAAGGAAGCGTTACAGAGATCGGACCAGCCTGGAACGGCAGCTTGCCGGTCAGAGTAAATGGCCGTTCCGTGTGGCACTGATTGCGGAACTTCTAATCGTGATTACCATGATCACCGGACTGATAAACGGAATGGATGGCGAGGTGCTGTTTGTCATTCTTCTTGGGCTGACCACGCTGATTTTAATTCTGTTTGCCTGGAAAACATACCGCAGTCGCCTGAACCGGGAGATGGGTCTTTTGATGGAACAGATCCATACGATGGCGGAAGGCAGCATGGAAAGCCGGATCCATGAAATATCCGAAAAATCTCTGCTGTATCCGGCATTTGCAGAGCTGGAAAATATTGAGAGCGCTATGCAGAAGAGCGTAGAAAAACAGATGCAGGCGGAGCGGCTCAAAATTGACCTGATTACCAACGTATCGCACGATCTGAAAACACCGCTCACCTCGATGGTCGGCTATACGGATCTTCTGAAAAAAGAGGATCTGACACCGGCGGCACAGGATTACGTCGAGGTGATTTCTGTGAAACAGGAACAGCTAAAGGAGATGATCCAAAGCCTCTTCGAGCTCTCCAAATCGACAAGCGGAACCGAAAAAATTCCAGATGGAAAAAATGGATATGAAACGGTTGATCGAGCAGACCCTCGCCGATATGGACGATGCGATTGCGCAGAGCAATCTGTCGTTCCGCACGGCGCTCGGAGATGAGCCGCTGCCGTTCCTTGGGGATAATGGGAAAATGTACCGCGTGATACAGAATCTTGTGGAAAATATCCTGAAATACAGCCTTTGCGGAACGAGAGTTTACATTGACGCAGGGAAGGAAAACGGGGAGATTTTTCGTGACGATGAAAAACATTTCCGCCTATGAGATGAATTTTGAAGCGGAGGAAATGATGGAACGCTTTGTGCGCGGCGACGAATCACGGACGAGCGAGGGGCACGGCCTTGGCCTTGCGATTGCATCAAGCTACACGGCCAACATGGGCGGCCGCATGGAGCTTGCGGCAGACGGCGATCTGTTTAAAGTCATCCTGCGTTTCCCGGAGGCAGGCGAGGATTCTGCAGCGGGAGAAACAGCCACAAAAAACCTGACTTGCATAAGAATGAGACAGAAGCGGGATTGCAGCAGGAAGGATCTGCAGAAGGATTCTGAGAGAGTATGTAATCCCCGGGAGGAAAAAAATGGAGACAATCAGTATTATCATACCATGCTACAACGAAGAGGAAGCAATTCCGGTTTACTACGAGACGATGGTACGTCAGATGGATGAGATGGAAGAACAGCAGAAGGTTCAGTTCGAGCTGATCTTTGTTGACGACGGCTCGAAGGATCACAGCCTGTTTGAGATGCGCCGGCTTGCGCAGAAGGATATGCGCTGCCGTTACCTCTCGTTTTCAAGAAATTTCGGAAAAGAGGCAGCCATGTACGCCGGACTGCAGGCGGCCAAAGGCGATTACGTAACGGTGATGGATGTCGACCTTCAGGATCCGCCGTCCCTTCTTCCGAAAATGTACGAGATGCTGCAAAGCGGCAATTGTGACTGTGTAGCGGCACGCCGCAGCTCGCGGGAGGGCGAGGGAAAAATCAAATCCCTCTTATCAAATGCCTTCTACGGTGTGATCAACTGCCTTTCCAAAACAGAGATCGTAAGCGGTGCAAGGGACTATCGCCTGATGAGCCGCAAAATGGTGGATGCCGTGCTGGAAATGAGTGAGTACAACCGCTTTTCCAAAGGGATTTTCGGATGGGTCGGCTTTCACACAGAATGGCTGGAATTTGAGCACGAGGACCGCTGCGCCGGAACGTCGAAGTGGCCGCTTCGAAAGCTCCTCGCGTACTCAATCGACGGCATCACAGGTTTTTCCGTAGCCCCGCTGTCATTTGCATCCGTCATGGGCGTGCTCTTTTTCCTGATTTCTATGATTCTGATCGTGTTCATCATCGGAAGAACGCTGCTGTTTGGCGATCCCGTTGCGGGCTGGCCGTCGATGGCATGCATCCTTTTTCTGGTGAGCGGTGTACAGCTTTTCTGCACGGGCATTGTAGGCATTTATCTTTCCAAGACATATCTTGAAACAAAGCACCGTCCGATCTATCTCTTAAAAGGAGACGAGTGAAGAGACGGTCAAGATGCACAGTGTGCAGCCGGTGAAAAAAGCAGGAGAGTGCTGCAAAGAGAAGAAAAGATGCCCATACGGCAGAAAAGAAAAAACGTGTATTTTCCAGAATATGCCGACAAACGCCATGCTTCTGAAAGAGGAGAAATCCGGGCATGAAAAAGGAAATCTTAAAGGAAATAAGAGAGCCGGGGAAATCACGGAAAAAGAAAGGTCAGCCGAAAGGACGGCGGAACGGCTTTTTAGAAGGTCTTACCGGAAAGGATTTTACGGCGGCTGGTCTGTTTTTCTTTTCTTTGCTTTTGTGCCGGCTGTTCGTCCTGCAATACGGCGTATTCGGCTCCTCGATTGACTGGATCAGCCAGCACAGCACACTTGCCGATTACTTCCGGAAGCGGTTTTACGCAACCGGAAATCTCTTCCCGGATTTCGCATGGAATCTGGGAGGAGGTCAGAATATTTACCATTTTGCCTACTACGGTCTGCTGAGTCCGACCGTGCTGTTATCCTACCTTTTCCCGTTCATCCCGATGGACCTGTGGGTGATGGGTTCCTCCGCGCTGCTGTATGCGGCGGATGCAGTGCTTTTTTATCGATGGATCAGCAAAAAGGGTCTGCATTACGGCAACTGTCTTTTTACATCACTTTTCTTTACGTGTTCTACCGCACTTCTATATCATTCCTATAATCAGCTTATGTTTGTCAATTATATGCCGTTTCTGCTGTTGGCTCTGCTGGGCGTGGATCGCCATTTTCAGAAGAGAAAGAGCGGTCTGCTGATTCTTTCCGTTCTTGGGATGATTCTGACCAGCTTTTATTTTTCTGTCGGCGGGCTGCTTGCACTCACGGCGTATGCGGTGACGGAGTATTTGAAATGCGGTACAGAAAATGCTGCGTATGAAGCGGAACAGGAGAATCGAAAAGTGTCGCGGAATCAAAAGGCCGGGGCAGAGAAAAAGCAGATGGCAGGTGAAAAATCTGCAGGAACGGTTGAAGCTTTGGCGGGTTTGCGGAGCTTTTTGGCGCAGCAATCCGCTTTGCGCTTCCGGTCCTCGCAGGAATCCTTCTTTCCGGTATTCTGCTGATCCCATCGGCTGCCGCCTTGTTCGGCGGCAGCGGCGAGGGCGGACGCGGCACCGCAGCGGGCGGCATCGCAGGACTTTTACCGATCCGGCGATGTGGAAACCGCAGTTTCTGATCCTGCGTCTCTGCTACACGCCGTACGGCATTGGCCTCTCCGCATTTGCGGGGGTGGCGCTTTTGGGCAGAGCGATCGGAAAGAGCCGGTTGCGTGAGAAACTGTTGTCCTTCCTTTTGCTGGTATTCTTTTGTATTCCCCTGTTCGGCTATCTGCTGAACGGCGGCCTGTACAGCAAAGATAAAGTATTCATCCCGTTTCTTCCGGTCCTCTGTGCAGAAGTCGGGCTTTATGTGGAAAACCAGCTTGTCCGGAAGCGGGAGTGTGGAAAAAATCGAAGCACCGGGAATTTTAAGCGCAAAGTCATGACAGAGCTGCGAGAATTGCTTCCGTACCTCATAGTTCTGATTCTGATGTGGAATGCAAAGCAAGAGACATACTTTGAACCATACTGGCATCTCGGCATACTGGATGTGATCTGTGTGACTGCGTGCTATCTGGCATGGCGGTGGTTTCCGGCAAAAAAACAGCTGCGGGCAGAGAGCTTCCGTTTCTACCGCTCGTCTTTAGTGCTGTGATTCTTGCATTTGCCGGAAAAGCAATCAATCAGGAAAAGCATGTGATGATCCCGCGTAAGACGTATGAAGCTCTGACGGACAGCAAGATTGCAGCGGCAATCCGCGAGATCCGTGCGGAGGATCCCGGCTGGTACCGTATGGAGCAGTATGGAGACGGCGGACAGAACCTTGCGAACGTCAACCGGATATGGGATATTGGACAGAATGTTTCGACGATTTATTCCTCGGCATACAATGCAGAATATAAGAAATTCCGGGACGAGACGTATGGGATTAATGAAGCCTTCCGCAACCGCATGATGCAGACGGTTTCCGATGATCCGCTGTTCTGGCAGCTCATGGGCGTGAAGTACATTCTGGCAGAAACACGGCCGGAGGGGTATGAACTGTACCGGGATTACGGGGACTTTCAGGTTTATCGTGCCATATCCGCAGCGCCGGTTGCCTACGTGACAGACCAGGTGGTTTCGAGACGGAATACAAATCGTTACCTTATCCGCAGAACCAGGAAATACTGGAGACGGCAGCCGTGATCCCGGATCAGGAAATGCGGAAGACAACAGCGGCAATCCCGGATCAGGAAAATCGGCGAAATCTGTGGATAATTTCAGAGCCGCTGCAGATTCAGATACAAAGAATGGTTCTGTAGGACCCCTGTTTCACAGTTGTTTTCAGAAAGTAAACCTTGAAATTCCAGAGACCGATCAGGAAGATCTGCGCATTCAGAAGACAGCGGACGGATATGAGATTGAGACGAAAAAATCCGTGACCGTCTCAGCAACGCTGCCGGGTGCCGCAGAGGGAGCGACGCTGCTCGCCGTTTCTTTCGAGGTGGAGAATCAGAAAGCGAGTCATGATATGTTCATCCGCATCAACGGCCAGACCAACCGCCTGACCGGCATCAACCATACGTATGCCAATGGGAATACACAGTTTAACTATCTTGTAACGATGAAAGAAGATGGAACTGTATTCATTCGGATGGGAAAAGGCCATTATATCCTGAAAAATTTTGAGACATGGACTGGTATGGCACAGCCGTTGGAAAAAAACGGAGCAGCTGTACAGTCAGGCGGTTACCCTGATTGGCGGAACAACAGCAACATACGGCGGCGATGGCATCACAGGCGTGCTTTCCGCGGAAAGAGACGGATACCTCATCACCAGCATTCCATACGATGAAAATTTTGTGCTGAAAGTGGATGGGAAAGAAACACTGCTGTTCCGCGCAAACACGGCATTTCTCGGCGCAAAAATCCCATCAGGCGAGCACAAAATTGTTCTTGTGTACCATGCGCCCGGACGGACGGCTGGCAGTTGGTGCAGCCTGATGGGAGGAATGCTGGCACTCATCCTTGTGATCTGTGAAAAAAAAGAAACAGCAAAACGGCAGCGAACGGGCAGGAGAGAGCAAAATGTTGCAAAAACAGCGGAAATATTATATCATCAGAGTGTAAAAATAGTTGTAGTGACACTTGGTGGAATGGAGCATATCTTTACAGCCGCAGGAAGAACTGGCAGCGTTTGCCCGTTTTGGAAACGCCGTTGCAAGCCTTTGTGTGGAGAAAAAAGGTGCTAGAGCGTGTCTGAAAAATCATTTCCGCAATCTGCAAGCTCCACTTTGCGGTATATTTTACCCTCATTCGGTTGCCGTAGCCCGCTACGCCGCCCTTATTCGGATAAAATCTCCCACGAACTGGGACTCGCAGCTCACGAAAAGCCTTTTTCAGACACGCTCTATTCCGGCCATGCCGGATCTGGCACAGGTAGAAAAAAGACTGGGGGATAAGAAATGGAATTAAGAGAGCAGTTAAATGGAATCCAGCATGTCGGTATTCCGACCAACGATATTGAGATGACGATTGCGTTTTATGAAAAGCTTTGCATTCCGCACCGTAAATGAGGCGGCGGATGAGAAAGTGGCATTCTTAAAGCTTGGAACACTTGTGATCGAAACGTACGAAAACAAAGCTGCAGCACGAAACCCGGAGCAATCGACCATGTGGCGATTGACGTAAAGAATATTGAAAAGGTTCACGAAATGATTACCGGGGCCGGTCTGAATACGACGCAGGATGAAGTACATTTCCTTCCGTTCTGGGAAAATGGCGTCCGTTTCTTCACATCGAAGGACCAAATAAAGAAAAAGTGGAATTCAGCCAGTATTTGTAACGATTCCAAGCCATGCGAAATGGAAGAAAAAATCGCGAATCATGCTTGCAAATATCCGTTTGACCAGCAAAGCCTCTGCCGGAAAGCAAAATTTTTGCCCGGCAGAGGCTTTTTACTTACTCTGAAACAAATACTACCGGATAGTCAAAAAAGCGCAAATTATCCCTATAGAGTAAAGGAGATGCAAAATTTATCTGCAGTTACAAAAACGGGGTGGAGTTTTTATGGAAACAGGGCAGGAAATCATTGTGCTTTCTGCACGTGAGTGGTAAAATAGAATAGATAATATATAATCTGTTTTGAATAAAAACAGGATATTTTAGATAACATATAATCTGTAACAAGAAGGGGAAAAAATGGAACAATTTATATGGGAAACTCCGGAAGAACTGGATCAAAAACTTGCGCAGCGAGTGAGAAAAATCAGAAAGAGACGTTCAATTACGCAGGAAAAATTAGCATCTATAAGCGGAGTGAGTTACGGCTCAATCAAAAGATTCGAAACGACAGGACAAATTTCCCTGTTATCTTTAACGAAAATTGCAATCGCACTGGATATTGCAGATGAGCTTAGAAATATTTTTACGCATGTTCCATATAAAGATATTCAGGAGGTTATCAATGAAACAAGATAAAGTACTGCAGGTGTGTTATGAGGATCAAACGGTGGGAACATTAGCTATGACGGCAGACCACAAAGTGGCATTTCAGTACAGTGATGAATGGCTGGAAACCGGATTTTCGATCAACCCATTTTCATTGCCTTTGCAAAAACAGGTATTTGTTCCAGTTAAGGATCATTTTGAAGGATTATTTGGGGTTTTTGCGGACAGTCTTCCAGATCATTGGGGCAGATTACTGTTGGATCGCCTGTTACGGGCACATAAACAAAATCCGGATGAACTGACCGTACTGGATCGTCTGGCGATTGTGGGCACATCGGGGATGGGAGCGTTGACATATCACCCGGAAAAGAATTTTCCAGAGGAGCAGAGCAGTGCAGATCTGGACAAACTGGCGGAAGAGTGTCAAAAGATACTGAATACAGAGTATTCGGATAAACTGGACGAATTGTATCTGCTGGGAGGTACCAGCGGCGGAGCAAGACCTAAAATCATGACAACCATTGATAATGAAGAATGGATTATCAAATTTCCAGCGCATGTGGACGGAAAAGATGCAGGAAAAATGGAATATGACTATTCCTGCTGTGCCAAGGCCTGCGGAATTATGATGAGTGAAACGAGATTGTTTCCATCAGAAAAATGTAAAGGATATTTTGGAACTAAAAGATTTGACAGGAGAAACTGTTTGAAAGGGAAAAAAGAAAGTGCACATGTTGACGACAGCTGCAATTCTGGAATTGGATTTTGAGCAGCCAAGTCTGGACTATCATGGATTAATGAAACTGACAAAAATCATGACACGCAATTGCGATGAAGATGTTGAAAATATGTACCGACGAATGTGTTTTAATGTGTTTGCACATAACAGAGATGATCATTCAAAGAACTTCACGTATTTGTACGAAGCAGACGAAGATAAATGGCATTTAAGTCCGGCATATGATCTTACTTTACAGTAATACGTATTATGGGGAACATACTACTACAGTAGACGGCAATGGAAGAAATCCAGGCAGAAAAGAGTTACTGGCGGTAGGAACTGGTGCAGGGATGAAAAAAGACAAGGTGTGAAGAGATCATAGACGAAATTGAGAAAAAAAAGTAAAGGAAATGTTGGAAGAATATCTTTTGGGTAAGTGATTCTCTTTGCATTCAAAAAATTTTAAACAGCAAGTTATTAACAGTTAAATAAAAAAGAGTTGCCAGACAAATGAACACTATAAGTACCTTGCTACGAGTTTTATTTTCGTAGCAAAGTACAAGATAGTACAGAGATAAAAATATGTCTCATTTGTCGTTTAACTCTTTACATTGCGCTTTTATTTCTTCTATCGAATCCTTCAATAACTTTAATCTGGCAGGCTACTTTCTAAACAAAGTCGTCCCCATCCCACCCGCCTGTTCGGGTATTCGCTCTCGGATGCGATGGGTTTTGCACCTGCAATGAGATAAGCTTTCAGTTTTTTCACCATATAAAAACGGGTCATTTCCGCGCAGAATACCCCATTCCATCATAAGCGCGGCGCTTCCCGATACAAAAGGCGTGGCAAACGAGGTGCCGGTGAAGGAAGCATAGCCGCCGCCGGAACGGGGGAGCTGGGATATTGACACCCGGGGCGGCGAGATCAGGTTTGATTTCGTGGAGAATACGGGTATAGCCGCGGCCGGAGAAGCTGGCATAGGAGGAGAGGCGGGGATCATAGGCACCGACCGTGATAGCGGAGCGGGCGGTGGAAGGGATGGTGAGTGTGGTGTCGGCAGTGGGAGAGAAGAAGCGGGTCTGTGGACCGATGGCATTTCCGCCGGGAAGCCAGAGGTCAAAGGAACCGGAGATCAGGCGGCCGGGGTGAGACGCAAGGTCCAGATGCCGTTTTCGACGGACAGATGGTTTCCTGCGCCCTGAAAGGTCAGGTAAATTTCCTGCGCCTGGCTGTAGGGGATGGCATGCCATAAAACAGGAGAAGTTCTGTCGGACCAAGCGTCAGACGCGCCGTGCCGAGGACAGGAGAGAGCGTGCCGGAGCGGATGCCGCCGGGGGAAATCAGTTCGATCGAGATTTCATCCCCATAAACCTTCCAGATCTGGAGACTGAACGAGGATTCATAAGCACCGACCTGAAATTCAACGGAGACAGCGCGGTCAGCCGTTGCCGAGACCGCAGACGTCGCAGCCGGATCAGATGTCGCACGGACTGTTTGCGTCTGACCGGACGACCTGCGATCCGACTTCAGGTTCCCGGCATAATGGCGTCCGGTATCCCCTTCATTCCCTGACCCGATACAGATCACATGTTGCCCTAAATTTGACACTGCATTGAGATACGTTTCAAGTAAAGGAATCCCGCTGTGCGAACCATAATTATTCCCGAAACTCAAGTTAATGACGAGCGGCCGCTCCACCAGCAGCGCATACCGTACACAGAAATCCACCGCCTGCAGCAATTGCGATGTCCGCGGCAGATCCGCCGGATCAGGATTTCCAAGCTTTACGACCACGAGTGTTGCTTCCGGTGCCACGCCCTGCATGGCCGCATCTGCCGAGGATCTCCCATTTCCCGCTGCGATTCCGAGCACCGCTGTCCCATGCCCCCGTCACATCGCGGGACGGCACGAGGGCAAACCGTTCTTCCGGCGTAGAAGATGCAAGTGCCTCATTGATCTGCTGCCGTGTATATACCGACCCAAGAACATACCCCATCGGAGGATTCCCCGGAATCGTCTGATCCCATAAAATTGCAATTCGGCTTGTCCCGTCCGGTGCGCAGAAATCAGGATGCGCATAGTCCACGCCTGAATCAATGCATGCAAGCAGCACCCCATTCCCAGACAGACCCATAACCCCTCCTGCACAGGCGTAATACAGGATATGCTCCGCACAAATGCATCTGCGAAATAAAAGGTTTCGGTTTCTCCAGATAGGTAATCTGCGGCAGTCCTGTCACGTAATCCATCAGGGACTCCGGAACCAGAAGAATGGCATACGAAAACAGCAGCAGCGTCACACGAACTCCCCTGCTCCTCCAGAAAAGCCAGGTCTCCCTGATACTGTACAATTACTTCCCATGTTTTGCTGTAAGAGTTATAACCTGCCGAAAGCTCCGGCACACGCCGCCGTTCGACTTCCGTTGCGGCCAGCGCAAGGTTCAACAGGTTTTCCCTTTTTGATCAATCATTACAAAAACTCCGTCCAAAATGTTGTTAAAATCTATTCCGCTTTTCCGGGAAATATGATATAATCGCCATCGTACAATAGGGGTACAGATCTGCTTTTTGGAGTGCATCGAAAAATGGTTTTACGATGCCGCCTGGCGGGTCTTTACTATTTTACGCGAAATGCTTTTGCATTGAAGGGAGAGAACATGAAAATTATCATTGTGGGCTGCGGAAAAGTCGGAACCGCACTGACCGCCCAGCTGAGCCGCGAGGACAACCTTGTGACGGTCATTGACACAGACAGTATTGTCGTCCGCAACGTCTCCAACACCTACGACGTTATGGGAATTGTAGGAAACGGAGCAAGCTATCAGGTGCTTCAGGAGGCGGATATTGAGCATGCGGAACTGATGATTGCCGTAACTAAAAGTGATGAAATGAACCTGCTTTGCTGTGTCATCGCCAAACAGGCAGCAGACTGTCACACCATCGCCAGAGTTCGAAATCCGATGTATCGGGAGGAGAGAGAATTTATTCGTAAAAAGCTGGGTCTGTCCATGATCATCAACCCGGAGCACGCGGCCGCCATGGAAATGGCAAGACTGCTGCGGTTCCCATCTGCGATTGAGATCGACAGCTTTTCCCGCGGAAGAATCGAAATGCTGCGCTTTAAAGTGCCGGAAACATCGAAAATTGTCCATATGTCGCTGCGTGAGCTGGCCGGAGCGCTTCAGTACAGTCTGCTGGTCTGTGCTGTTGAGCGAAATGGCGAGGTTTACATACCGGATGGAAATTTTGTGATCCAGGCAAAAGACAGCCTTTCCATCATTACCACACCGCAGAACGCAGAGAGCCTGTTTAAGAAAATTGGTGTTCATACAAACAAGGTACACAGTACGATGATCGTCGGCGGCGGTGAAATTACGTATTATCTCGCAAAATCACTGGCAAATATGAACGTCGATGTCAAGATTATCGAGAAAAATAAGGATCGCTGTGAGGTTTTAAGCGAAGCACTGCCGGATGCAACCGTTATTTACGGTGACGGAAGTGACCAGGAGCTCTTAAAAGAAGAGCGCATCCAGAATATGGATTCCTTTGTGGCCTGCACCGATATGGATGAGGAGAACATCATTCTGTCGCTGTATGCGAAAGAGAAGGTATCCTCAAAGGTTGTAACGAAAATCAACCATCTGGAATTTAATGATGTTATCCACAGCCTGAACCTGGACAGCCTGATCTACCCGAAACACATCACCGCAGAGTACATTCTGCAGTATGTCCGGGCAATGAAAAACTCCATCGGAAGCAACGTTGAGA
>VOFC01004950.1_pt1 | contig 25539 bp, 46 predicted proteins | sample 5384161 | NCBI WGS metagenome assembly VOFC01 (sample SAMN12384722, study PRJNA508395) | human gut metagenome | isolation source: healthy gut B | host: Homo sapiens | reverse complement strand
CCCTTTGGCAATCTGGTCGCGGAAGAAAACGCTGCCGTTTGAGCCGAGCACATTGCCGAATCTCACAGCGGCAAAATCGGTATCGGATACCGTATCCATCATCTGCATTACAAGCTCGGTTATACGCTTTGAAGCGCCCATAATGTTGGTGGGGTTGACCGCCTTGTCGGTGGAGATGGTGATGAATTCTTAACCTTATGCATAACCGCTACCTGGCAGACGTTTATGGTGCCCATAACGTTGTTTTTGATGGCCTCGCGGGGTTTATTTCCATCATGGGAACATGTTTATGGGCGGCGGCATGGAAAACTATCTCGGGGTTGAATTCGTCGAAAATTTCGGTCATTCTTTCCCTTTCCCTGATAGAGCCCAGCCTTACAACAAACTTTCCGGCATATTTTTCCTTAAACTCGTTGTCGACGAAAAAGAGTCCGTTTTCGTTGAAGTCCACAACCACAAGCTGTTTATATCCGAAACGCAGCACCTGACGGCATATCTCGCTTCCGATAGATCCGGCGCCGCCTGTTACCAGCACCACCCGGTTCTTTATAAAGTTTTCCACCACTTCCATGTTGAGGGAAACGCTGTTTCGGTGGAGCAGCTGTTCAAGATTTATCTCCCGCATAACCATATTCTTCGGCTCGCTGTCCGATTCCTCGATGGTGCCGAAGCGGCGGGTACGGCAATGATGTTTTTTGCAGACATCAAGTATGTCGAGAATGGTTTCTCTCTCGGCCGTGGGAATGGCGATTATGACCTGCTTAACGCCGTATTTTTAAATGGTTTCATCCAGCTTTTCCTTACCGCCGACGATCTTTTACCCGTTCGATCTTTCGTCCGTGGAGGGAAACATCGTCGTCGATAAAGGCCACCACTCGCATATCGGTTTCGGAATGGCCGTTTATCTTTTTAAGAAGATATGTGCCGGTTTCGCCTGCGCCGTATATTATGACCGGATCGGCGGTTTTGCTTTTTAAGACTTGTCTCCTTGAGGACGTCAAAGAATCTGCCGCAGCCGCGCCCGATAACCGAAAGGATTATGAGCGACATACCGATTATCAGATATGCCGTGGGAGGCAAAAAATCCCGTGCTGTCGGCGGCGTCGGGATTGCGTAGCATATAGATGTGGCGGGCGGCCGCATCTCCGATGACCACAACGCCCATTGTTATGAGCACCGATACTCCCCTGATGGATTATGTCGGAAAAACCGATGGCTCTGAGCACTCGGTTATAGCATCCGCAGATGGTATTTTGCCACAATGACCACCGCCGAAAGAGCGACGATAAAAAGCAAGCGGTTGTGTTCGTAATAGGGCGGAATCTGGTAAAAGCTCCAGAAGGTTTGGGTAATGGCCAAAGTGACCGATATGGCAACCGATATTATGTCCCATATATAATAAGGCTCGCCGAAGGAGAATTCCCTTGATTTTTTTCATTGTTTTCAGCTCCGATATTTTAAATGTCCGGAAAATTCGACCTTTTTGTCGAAACGGCGCAGATATACCAATTAGCATAGCCATTATACGATTCTCGGGGGCGAATGTCAACAATATTTTGGTATCAATGCTGTTACCTTCCTGTCAAATCGTCGGTTTTCTGCGGGTTTTGCTTTTTTAAAAAAAACGGAAGATCGGCAAGATGCTTACTTCCGTTTTATTTTACAATGTTTTTTACTTTTTGCGCTTTTTGTTAGAACTTTGCAAACGTCTGATGTAGTTATGCGTAGTTTTGCAGGCAGTGGGTTAAAGGAGCTGAGGTAAGGCGGTGCAAGCATACTTTAGGGCGGGCTTTTAGCAAAAACGAGGCTGCGTTTAAAAGAACTGCTTTTGCCGCTTTTGCAGGGTTGCGGGACTCTGCGCCCTCGGTCCCGGTTTTGCCGGACTGCCTCAGCGGTAGGGATAAAGCCGCTGCGCTGCGTTATGCACAGAGGTTTTAAAAATGTTTCACGTGAAACATTTTGGTTTATTAAGGTGCGTTAAGGCGCATAAAACAAGGCGATTCAGCACTTGCTGCCACCCAAAAACTTCCCCGCAAGGTGTTGGCCCTGCGGGGAAGGAATAAGTTTATTCAGCTTTGAAAGCCGCCTGCCCGTTTCTGTATTTCAAAAACATCTGCATCGGTTTAAAGGATGACGTTTTTCTAACACCGATCAATTACGCAATGGGCAGCTTGTCGCGGAGCTTAACCGCATACTGCAGAATGGCCAGTGCGTCGGGAGGTATTAACCTCCTTATCGAGGTTAACATCGGCAGCTTTGAATGCGATATCATCAAGCTGTCTTGAACCGACATAAGCCTGAAGTGCCCAAAGTGCGTCGGTGGCTTCAACCGTTCCGTTTGCGTCAACATCGCCGTACATTACATCGTCGTCGCCGTCATCGGGGCCTTGTGCAGTGCGCTTAATGTAGATAACATCAGAATCGCTTCCGCCCTCAGCCTCATTCTCATTGAGGGTGACAAGTACGCCGGTACTCATAAGCTCGGCACCGGTAGCGGTGATGCTACCGCCCCGATCGGCAAAAGGTAATCTCATAGGTATCGTTGGCATTGAGCCCCTTAAGACGGATGGTCTGGGATTCGGGAGAATAGTTTCGAAGTGTCTGAACACGAGCGCAAATCCGTTCTGCTCCTCGCTGTTCATATAGCCGTACGAATACCACTCGTTTGCGCTGGCGGTGTTCTTGGTCAGCTGATAAATATCGTCGTAGAAGTACTCGCTGAGCTTTCTCCACTCTTTTTTCGCTGTTGGCAAATAATGGTTTTTTCCTCTGCCGAAAGGCTATCAACATTAAATTGAGAATCATCGACTGGCGGTATGCCGAACGCATATTATATTTGCTGGTATCGGTGACGTTTCCGCCGGTGCCAGTGTTGCCCGGCTCCGCCGAAGGGCAGCCAGGAAGCGAGACCGTATGTGCTCTGATGTTTTGCGGGCATATCGTTGTAAGTTATAATCGGTGGCATGAAGAGCAACTGCGCGGCGCATAGATTCAAGTTCAAGGCGATGTCCGCCCGATGCGCAGGAGTCGATCATCTTGATGTTTTCGTTTGCGAGTATTCCGTCCCACAGGGCATAATGTCCCTGAACATATCCGTTTTCGATCATTCCGCTGCGATCGGGATCGGCGCTTTCGGCCTGTCTCCAGCTGTCGCGGATGCTTCCGGTGTTAAGGTCCTCGCGGTAGAAGGAAATTCCGCCTTCGTTAAGTACTCCGTTGATGCGGTTTATCATCCAGTTGAGAGCCTCGGGATTGCTCAGGATCAAACATTTTGTATCCGTTGGGGCCGAGAGCACTGTTCTTATCCTTGTTATAGCCGACAAGCCAGTCTCTCTTCATTCCGTAGGTGTCAAAGTCGCTGCTCGACATAGAGAATGCCACACGTTCGGGTTCAAACCACAGAAGGGGTCATCATATTGTGTTTTTGCGGCGGCCTCGGAAACGGCCTTGAACTTTGTGGGGAAGCGGGTTTCGTTAACCTTCCAGGATCCGACATAGCTCCAGCCCTGCTCTCCGACGGTCGAAAGACCGCCCTTTTCATATACCAACCGGCATCCATCCACCAAAGGTCGAGATTTACGCCGATGTTATAGTATTTTTTCGATATAATCGATCTGGCTCTGTTCGGTAGCGCCCATCATTTCGTTGAAAACGGCCGGATGTAATGCCCGCCAAAGGGCTTACCATTATTCTCCCATCCTTCTTAAACATATTGCAGTCAATAAAACCACTGTCTCCAAAAGGTTGGTGGCGCGGTCGGTATCTCTTCCGTCGTAAGGATAACGGCGGTCAGGGGGTTCTTGCGGTCTCGCCCGCCTTCAGGTAGGAATCAAATACCTCCTGTCTGCCCGAGAAGCTGGTCTTTCCGTCTGCATAATTAAAGTCGGTTACCCACTGGCCCGCCCAGCTGGTTACAACAAATGCGCCCTTGTTGCCGTACTCAAGGTTGTAATGGGAAGGCTGCCTCGGTGGAACGGGCATTTGTGGGGGCAAAGGACAGATTGGGACTCTCCCTCAAGACTGTAGGAACGGGGAGTATAAGGTGCGGGTGTTCCGGTTATCGCCTCGGCGTCCGAGCAGTTGGTCAGAATGATGGGGTTTTCTCCCTCAAAGGTAAGCTCTGCCGGGCTGAGTCCCGATACCTTGGGGGATTTTGGACATGGTGGTATTGGTGAAGTATATTACCCAGTCAAAAGCGGCATAATCGGGATAGTAAACAGTCTTTAAGGTAAACTGAAGGGCGCTGGTGGTGTGCAGCAGCACTATCTCGGTATCCTCGCTCTTGGTAGTGGCGTTTTTTGGTGGTCTTGCGGGACATCTCATAGAAATCCTTATCGCCGAAGCCCACATATTTCCTTTGTTCCGATGGTTACCTTGGAGGGGAAGTTTTAAGATTGGTTATATAACCCTCATAGGTCTCCCTGGCTCTTGCCTTTTTCGGCGTCGGTAGCCTTTTTCCCTTTGGGGGCGGCGGCCGCTTTCGGAAAACGGCGGTAAATGCGCCTTTACCCGCAAATGTAAGGGTCATATTAAGGGCGGCCTTGGTGCCCTTTACCGTTTGCAAATGCATAGGCATTATCTGCCTTGCTTGCAGCAATTTTTCGGTCACCCGTCGAAGACAAAGAGATATTCTCCGGCGGTATAAAGGTCGTTAAGCTTAAAGTTATAATTACCCCTGCTCGTCGGCCTTTTGCGGACACTTCGCACAGTGCGCCAGTTCTGGGCATGGATCTTTGCATAGGTACTTTTGAAGTTGAAAAATTCTTGCGGTGACCGTTTCGTTTGCCTTGACCGGCTTAATGCTCACGGCCGAGAATCCGTTTTTAACGGCCACTTTGCACCCCACCTGAGCGGTGGCGGTAAGGGTGGAGGCGGTTTCCCTCGTCAAAGAGGGTCATTTCATTGTCGCCGTAGTCGCTTTCTTAAGAAAGAGGCGGGATTGATCCAGTCGGCATGGCGCCCGTGGTTGCTTCCGTTGCTGTTGCTGACGCTGAGGGTCAGTTTCTGGTGCCCGAGGGGATCTCTGCCGAAATTTCTAAGGTCTCTCGTTCATTGTGACCGGGCGGGATTTGGCTATTTCCTTACCGTCGGCCAGCACGCTGTATTCGGCCGAGCTTAGCACAGCCCCTGCGATGTTGGCGAAATCGTCAACACCAATGACCGAATGGAAGTATCTGACGGTCGAAGAAAGGGCTAAGATCGATGGCTTCTGCGGGGGCGGCATTGGGGCGTCGGCGGGAAGCACTGAGAATCATAGGTCTTGACCGTCTGGCCGCCTACCGAGAGGGCGTCGCCCTCGCCTACATGGCTTTCGGCGGCGTTTGCATTTTAAGGTCAAGATCTGCAATGTCATAGTAGTTTTGTTTTTTGATTGTCACCGACTGGAGAGGGCTTTCCGCTTGCGGGAACAAAGTGTTACCTCATTTTCGCCGAAGGACAAAGCGCAAAGGATCCGACCTGGCGGTAAAGCTTCCGTCGGCCGCAACCTCAGCTTTGCCGGCGGTCTTGCCGTCGACCGTAATCCGCAGGGAGGTTTCACCCGCCTTGCCGATTATTTCTATACCTGCAAGTTTCCGATTGACACATCTTCGCCGGTCTTACCGGGGTATAGATCTCGATAGGCTTTGCCCGTCCGCCGGGTCATCTGCAGCGGAAGCGGGCAGTGGCGGTCAAAGCAGCGCCGCTGCGACTATTGCCGCTATCCTGTTCATTATCTTTTTTCTCATTTTTTCGTCTCCTTAATTAGAGAAATTTCATCTTTATTATATCACATAAAAAAATCGGTTACAACAACGTAATTTTAACCAAATTTGAGCCCTGCATATTGTGCAAGTTGACATGCCGTCGGTCGCTGATTTTTCCCTGCCTTTTGACCCTCGGTTGTCGACCCGGGTCGGCAACTTTGCTCCCGCTTTTTCCTTTTTTTTCTTTTATCGTTGGATCAACGGGATTGTGCCTGAGCTATGCACGGTGCTATATCCGATTACACCTCTATAAAAAAATCTTTTGCGACAGTCCGTTTTGGAGTCGTGACCGATCTGTATCAAAAACTGCCGCTGTCGGCCTTAAACGACATATCCCCATGATAGTATCTAAGCTGATCCTTTTGAGACTAAGGGTGACGGTCTTTGCTCGCCGCTTTCAAGGCTGATTTTTAAAGTTTTAAGCTCCTTTACCGGCCTGACCCCTCTCGGCCACAAGATCGCTGACATAAAGCTGCACCACCTCTTTGCCTTCCCCCTTTTCCGACATTTTTAACCTTCACCGACACATCCAAGCCGTCGTCCTTTCGCGCTTATTTCGTCGGAATACTCAAATTCGGTATAGGAAAGACCGTATCCGAAGGGGAAAAGCGGCTCGACGGGACTGTCGGCAAAACGGGCGGAATAAATGTCTCGCTTGCGGACGGCCGGTTGCGGGTGGTTATAGTATATAGGGCATTCTCCCGGAGGCGTTGGGGAAGGTGGTGGTCAGTCGTCCTGACGGACCTGCCTTTTCCGAGCAGCAGATCGGCGCAGGCGTTTCCGGCCCGCTTCCCGCGTTCCAAAGCTCTGCAAAAGGGCGTCGGAGTTTTTCGCTGCCTCGGTAACAGCCATAGGACGACCGTTTACAAGCACGGTTATAACGGTTTTGCTGGCCGCTTTAAGCTTCTCTTAGCAAACGGTTTTGCTGTCCTGAAAGGTCGATGTTTGAAAGGGGCGGCGCCCTCTCCGCTGAGCACCTGATATTCTCCTGCCACGGCCACAAACTGTTTTGGCGGGATGGGCAATATTCTCGAAAGCTCGTCCTCGTTTATTTCTCCCCGGAGCGCACACCGGCAGGTAGCAAAGCTTTACCCCTGCATTTTCAAGGCCGCTTTTTATGCTGACCGTTCTTAAATTGTCCGCCGCCATGCTCCAGGTTCCGGCCATTTTTCGGGTCCTGTTGTCGGCGAGAGCCCCTACAAGCAGTATCTGTTCGTTATCTGAAAAGGGGCAGCGTCTCGGTCGTTTTAAGAAGCACGGCCGATTCGCAGGCGGTTTTTTCTTGCGGCGGCACGGTGGGCTTCAAAGGTCTATTTCATCCCATGTTATGCGGTCGAAGGCGATCGAAAAAGTCCCAGCAGCATTTTATGCCAAGTACATTTTCCACCGCCTCGTCAAGCCGCTGTTCGCTGACCCTGCCCTCCTTAACAAGCTCGGGTAAAAAGGCAATATATCCGCGGGAATTTCATATCCATATCCACGCCGGCGTTTATTGCGTCCTGCAGGCTCTTTAAGGTCGGCGGCCGAGCGGTGGGCAATAAGCCCAAAACGGCGGTGGCGTCGGCTTACCACAAAAAGCCTTCAAACTGAGGGCCTTTCAGTACATCCTTTAAAAGATAGCTGTTTTCGGTGCAGGGCGCTCCGCAAAATCATTGAATGCCGCCATAACCGTCATTGCGCTGGCATCGATTGCCGCCTTAAAGGGAGGCAGTATGTTTCAAAGCTTTTTGCACGCCCATATCGACCGTGTTGTAGTCGCGGCCGCTTTCTCCAGCACCGTAGGCGGCAAAATGTTTGACGCAGGCGGCCACCCGGATCTCGTTGCGGGGTCGTCTCCCCTGAAAACCTTTTACCTTTGCGGCGCAGCGGCAGCCGGAGATATGTGTCCCTCCCCGCCTCTTCGGCGATTCTGCCCCAACGTGCGTCTCTTCTTCTTGCAATGTCGACCATGGGGCAAAATTCAGTTGAGTCGTCGGCGGCCGCCTCCCTTTGCGGCGATTGCGGCATTTTTGCCCCACAGCCCGTCATCGAAGCTACAGCTTTCGGCCAAAGGAATGGGGCCTACCACCCTATGTCCGTGTATAACGTCGAATCCGAAAATCAGCGGAATTTTAAGACGGCTCTCCTCCACGGCGATGTGCTGGAGGTGGTCGATGTCCTTTCGGTCGTAAAGGCCGAGAAAGGAGCCGATCTTGCCCCTCTCTGACCCACTGCTCCTGCTCCAAAGCCTCGGCGGCATTCTTGGCCCGCTCTATGTCCTTCTTTTTGTTATGCGCCGGCCTTGAGCAGCTTTTTGTTGTTCCTGCTCGTCGATGGTAAACCCGCCGAGAGAAGATGGGGCAAGCTGGTTTAGCTGGCCTGCTTTTTCCTCAAGGGTCATTTTGGAGACAAGGTCTTTATAAAGCTTTTTTGTTTGTCGCTTAGTTTTTCAAAAAATCACTTTTCTGAAAAAAGCGCGCCGACAAGGTTTTTAGGACTTAAATTGCTGGTTAAGCAACAGCTGCTTAAGCGTATAGGATCGTTCCGTTGATTCCTCATACCGCGCGGTATTTTAAGTCCAAAGCCGTATTCGGTGCGCTTTTGTTGCGTCACGTCCAAAAAAAGCGGCGGTTGATTTTTTCGTCTCTTTTTTTGATTTTACGATTTTGCCGCCCCTGTGCAAAGGCTTATCTGTTTTATCGGCAGAATTTTTATCGATCTTAGCCGACACGCCCTTCCTTTTTTGCGGTTGCTTTTTATTATGCGTTTTGTTTTTTCCACTGCTCGGCCTGCTCTTTGGTCAGGGAGTGATGGCTTCCTCTTTATATTTGCTTTTCGCTTCCGCCCTTGCCGTAAAGGAAGAAGGCGCCCTTTTTGTTTTAAAAAGGCTTTCCTCGTATCCTGCGGGATCGCCGAATACCGACACACAAAGATTTCTCCCTGTTTTTTCGGCCGTTTGGTATTGTAGGTTTTTCGGTTTATAATGGCTTCTCTAGCTAAAAACTTCCTCCTGAAAAGACATTTGAAAAGGCAGTTAAAGCTGACGGACAAACTACGTCTTTTTCCGAAAAGCTTTCCGCCTGATGCAATAAGCGGTCTCAACCTTGCTCCGTTATTTATTTTACACAGTTTAGGTGAGCTGAGGCAATCGGCGCAAGCCGACGGAGGGAGACTGTAACGAAAAATACACGCCCGCCTTCAAAATGTTGTTTTACCTTCACGGCAGCATTATGCATTATGGGATGCTGTTCTCCATCCCTGGCCCTCCGGGACAGCCTTCAGCGATCGGGCCTGCACAACGCCCTTAGCGTCATCGCGGGCCGGAAGTCTGCGCATTGTCTTTAACAACATCGCGGCAAATCAGTGTGCCTTCATTTCTGTTTCTCATCGGCTGCCGATCGGTGCGTTCGGTCGGTTTTGCGTTTTTTATCAGCGTACCTTCGATCCGATTTCCACATCGTCGGCAAATGACCTTAACCCGTCGCCGCTGTCGGCCGCAAGAATCATTCCGCAGCTTTCAACACCGCAGAGTTTGCAGGCTTGAGATTTGACACAACGATTATATTGTGTCCGACAAGATCATCGGGAGCTTAGTATGCGGCGATACCGGATGCAACGGTACGCAGTCCGCTGCCGTCGTCGATAGTCAGTTCTAAAGCTTTTTGGCGTTTTACGGGCACGCAATCCTTAATTTTTGCAACTTTGAGCTCGACTTTAGCAAAGTCCTCATGGATATTTCCGAAAGAGCGGCCAATTTTCCTTGGTCTTTTTGTTCTGCGGCCTTTCCTTCGTTTGCCGGCTTCAGACGGAAGTTCCTTCTCTATCCTCCTCAAGCATCCTTTTCAGCGTCGATTCTTGTTGAAGAGCGGGTCGCCGTTCCGACATGTCCGCCGGCTTTGAGCGCAAAAAGGACTCCCATTTTTCAAAGAAGATATATCCGTGTTGAAAGCTGCAGTACGGCGGCAATTTTATCGGAAGTATCAGGAAGGAAGGGGCAAGCATTAACGGAAATTATTCAGATGCCTCGCAGGAGATTATAAATGCCCAGTCTCGCATTGCTTATTTCATCCTTTGCGAGCAGCCACGGAGTCGTCTCGTCGATATATTTGTTGGTTTGCTGCGCTGAAACAAACTCAAGCGCAAAGGTCCGTCAGTGGTGGAAAACTGCATGGCGTCCATTTTGCAACCGTCCACAAGAGCCTTGGTCTGCCTGCAAGCTCGGTAAGACTGTCGTCAAAATCGACGGCGGCCTGTGCCTCGGGCAGCTTTCCGCCGAAATATTTACCCACCATGGAGGAGGTTCCCTTGAAAAAGCAGATTTCGAGATCGTTGGCAAGATCGGAATTTATTCGGTTGATAAGAGCCTTCGTTGGTGAAAAACACTGTCGGCGCCGAAGGGCACTTCTCTGAGCAGGAAGTAACGTATGGCGTCCACGCCGTAACGGTCGCAAAGCACCACCGGATCGACCATTGCCCCTTTGATTTGGACATCTTTCCGCCTCTAAAAAGCCAGCCGTGGCCGTAGACCTGTTTTGGCAGGGGAAGATCAAGCGCCATAAGAATGGCAGGCCAGATTATGGTGTGGAAACGGACGATTTCCCTTTCCCCACAAGATGAACGTCGGCCGGCCAGTATTTTTTGAAATTGCTGTCGTCGTCGGAAAATGCACCCAATGCGGTTATGTAGTTTGAAAGGCATCCATCCACACATAAACGATGTGTCCCTTGTCGAAGGTCACGGGGATTCCCCAGGTAAAAGGGAGGTGCGAGAAACACACAAATCCTCAAGACTGGGCTTTATAGTTGTTTATCATTTCGTTTTCTGCGGCTTATGGGCTGGATGAAATGAAACGGATGAGCCCTCATAGTATTCCAAGCCTGTCGGCATATTTGGAAAGTTTAAAAGAAATAAGCCTTCCCTTCTTGCACCTCGCCGCCGCAGTCGGGGCATTTGCCGTCTTTGCTGGGTCTCGGTCCAAAAGGCCTCGCAGGGGTGCAGTAGTGCCCCTCATAGTGACCCCTTGTATATGTCGCCCTGTTTATAGAGCTTTTCAAAATCTTTTGCACCGCCTTTTCATGGTAATCGTCGGTGGTGAGGATGAATTTGTCGTTGGAGATGTGGAGCAGCTTCCAGAGTTCCTTTATTCCTCGCCACTATCTCGTCCACATAACCTCCTTGGCGTAACCCCTTTGCTGCGGCCTTTTGCTCGATTTTAAGACCGTGCTCATCGGTACCGGTAAGGAACATCGTATCAAAGCCCTGCATTCGTTTATACCGCCATAGCGTCGGCCGCAACGGTGGTATAAGAATGGCCGATGTGCAGCTGTCGACGGATAGTAAATCGGCGGGTAATGTAAAATGTCTTGTCTTTCATATCAATTCCTCTTTCTTAGAGTATTCTCGGTCATTTTATCACCTTTTGGCACCGTATGTCAAACACATAATATGGCGGTTTTTGTCAAAGGAGCGGAAGATTTCTTTTTTTGACGGCGTCGGAGGCAAAGGCGGCGGCTGCGGCATTTTTTAAAGTCCGTCTTGCTCGCCGGCCGAAAGCCCGCAAAGCTGCGCCGCATATTCAAATTCCTCGTTTTATATCGGTGTTTTCAATGGCGGGGTCGGTGTTTACGGTAACGGCAACCCCTTTTGCATAAATTCCTTCAAGGGATATTTTTTCATTTTCATATGCCCCGGTTAAAAGGTTGCTTGTAGGGCACATTTCTGGTGACGCCCTCGTTTTTCAAAAAGCTCGACGGCACGGTCGTCATCCGCCGCTCACCCTGTGGCCGATGCGCCTTGCCCCCCGCCTTTATCGCCAAGACAACATCCTCGGTCTTCCGCCTCCGGCGTGGATGGTAAAGGGTATCTTTTTCGGCCGCTTTGCAAAGCTCGGTATAATCCCTTGTGGGAAAGGCCCTCCGCTCCCGCAAGATCAAGAGCGGCGACCCCTGCCTGTTTGTCAGATATTTTTCGCAAAGCCCAACCGTCTCGGCGTTTTGCCGCCCATTTCCTTTCCCCCGCATTAAAACAGAGTATGAGATTTGATCGAATGTCGGCCGTTTCTTCTTTTTAAAGCCGCTTCTACGGCCTGCTGCTGAGTCAGTCCCTTTCGCAGTGCAGCTGGTGCAAAGCGCAGCTCGGCATATAAAACGCCCTGCCTTTTTTGTTCAAAAGCACCCTTTAACCGCCGTTTCAATTCCGATCTCGGTTTGAAGAAGGGAAAAGAGGCAGTTCAAAAGCACCTCAAAAAATCGTTAAGGCTTTTGCAGTCCTTCCCACCGTCAGGCGGCCTTCAAGCTCGCTTTCGGTAAAAGAAGGGAAAATGCCCTGCACTAAGCACAGGCGTTTGGCAACGGACGGAGTCACGGCCCGTCGAGATGAAGATGCAGATCGATATAATTTTGCGGGATTTCCCGCTCCCCCGCAGCTCGTTTTTGCGGGAGCCGCTCCTGCTCGGTAAGGGACTTTTGCTTTAACATTGACCTTTCCCTTCTGCTTTTTCCGATTGATTATATTTTACCGCAAGACCGTTAATTTTTTCAAAAAAAAAGCCTCCGTACTTTTAAATACGGAGGCCTTGCACTTTTTCAGGGCTTTTATTCTATAAGTCCGCTTTCTTTGCAAAGCTCGATGTCGGTTCCCTTGACCTTCTTTGAGCACAAGCTTGAGCAATCTTTTCGCCAAAGGACAGGTGCCTCGCTTATGGGCTTTTGTCGATGGCATAATAGCAGGCGCGCAGCAACCGCGAACGTCGTATTTGCTGCCCCAAAACCTCCGGCACTCGCGGTCGACGTCAAGCAGAGTGTAGACCGACTCCATACCGGTTCTCATGGAATATTCGGTGGTGAAAATGGTGTCTCGGGGTCTCTGCAAACTGACCGATAAAGGCAAAGTTAACGGCGCCGTTTTAAACAACCTTAGGTCGGTCGGATTCCCTTCTGGGCTGGAAGAAGGCGTTGATATAGGGCAAAGCAGGTGGTGGTGTTGCAGGCGTTCTTTGCAAGGTCGTCGATTTTTTTCGGCGGGCAGGCCGATATGGTAGAGCCACTCGCGGCAGACCTTTTCACCGGTGCAGTCCCGCATTGCCTTTTGACATAGTTGCCCTCTTTGTTTGTGTTCAGCGAATAGAGCCACAAGCACGGTGTTTTTATCCTGCGCCTTAAACTGCGGCTGACGGTTGATTGTCCAGGAGAGATACCAGTTATCGGTGCTGTCCTTTACGGTGACGATTCCGCCGGTTGTTACCTTTGCCCGAGCGGGGGTCGCGCTTGCATACATTCATAATGTGGCGGATTATTTCATCGTCGGGGTAGCCACAGTGGCGCTCATCCAGTTGGTGGCGTCCACATCCGAGCAGAATTTATCGGGGTTGCCGTATTCGCCGTGCTTTGCCTGTGCCGCAATGGCCTTCCACATATCCCAGGATTCCCCGCGCCGTTTTTTAACGCCGGAAAGATCGGGGAGCGTGGGGTCTGATCTCCGTAGCAGGAGGTGTCCGGTGCAGCAGCCGTTGATAAATACAAGGTCGTTCTCGGTAAGGTCGATGGTCTGCTCCCTGCCGTCCCCATGACTATCTGCTTTGCCGTTCTTTTTTCTCCCTCGGTTTCGATAATGACATTTTTAACGTCCATACCGTATTCGATAGACACACCGTGGGCCTCAAGATATTTTACGAGAGGGAGGATCAAGTGCTTTCATACTGATTATATTTTGTGAACCGCAGAGCGCTGAAATCAGGCAGTCCGTCGATGTGGTGGACATAGCGGCAGAGATAGCGCTTCATTTCAGGGCGCTTTTGACTAGCGCTGAAGGCAAACATGGTCTGCCAATAAAGCCAAAAGTTTGTGCTCCAGAAGGAATCGGCAGCATCGGAAATTTTCTTGTCCTCAAGCCCTTTTCGGGGTCAAGAAAAGCTTTGACAGCGCCATTGCCGAGTCCTTATCGCTTGAACTGCTTGTCGGTGTGGGCGTCCTCGCCGCGGTTTTACGCTGGCGCGGCAGAAGAATAGTTTGGATCGTGCTTGTTGAGCCAATAGTATTCGTCGAGCACCGATACGCCGGGCGTTTTCGATGGACGGCAATACGTCGCGGAAGGTGTCCCATTACGCGACCTGAAATGGTTGTCCATCTCGCGGTCATAAAGAAGCCCCCGGTGACATCCTTTCGTCCGTCGCAGTGCCGCCGGCAAGCTCCAGCTGAGAAGATGAATGTGGTTTCGCCTTCATCTGCGTCCGCGACAAGATAGAAAGCGGCGGTCAGCCCGGCAAGACGCCGATAATGTATGCGGATTTTTATCGACATCCTTCGGTTTTTTCGGGATGAGCAAATGATTCATAAAAGTTCCTGCAGAGTAATGCATATAAAAAGCCTCCTGTTTTTTTGTCCTCGTTTTCTCGGCGGTTTTTCTTTATGTCTTACTTATACCCCGCCGTTTTGTTTTAATAAACAAAAAAGCCCTCGATGACAAAAAAAATCTGTCACCGAGGGTAAATATGTAATGTTTTTATCAAAATCACGGATTTGTTTAAGATTTATATTCCTCATATGCCTGCTTGCAGTCTTACACAATTACAGACACACTGCCCATTTATAGGCGTCTTTTATCAGGTGTTACCCTTCGCGGTATTAAGCGATACAATCAACATTCTTTTAATTTCTTGCGCAAGCAAAAAGCAACTCGTCAAATTTATACTCTATTAGGTTTGTCCTCTTCAAAAGTAATCACTGTTTTACGGAACAAAAGCTGCATTTTCAGTCATCTGTTCTCATTTATATTTTTCTCCGGGAACGGGAGAGTTGAGATAAGAGAAAGACCGAGAAGAGAAAGAAGAAACTCAAAGGAATGACAATCTTCTTTCGAAAATTGCCATTCCTTTTTTAGCGGAGAGACAGGGATTGAACCCTGGGCTCTTTCTTGAGTCACTAGTTTTCAAGACTGGCTCCTTAAACCACTCGGACATCTCTCCGTAAATTTTTCGTATTTTATCACATCTCGGTTGAATTGTCAACGTCCGAAACACCGCACAAAACCGGTCTCAACCGCCGACTTTACAAAAAGTTTGCCCCTATCAACCGACGGAAGAGGTTTCTTCCGTCGGTTAAAGGCAACTTCATCGAGCCTTAAATCAATTAAAGCAGCTCGATAACGCACATCTCGGCTGCGTCGCCGCGGCGTAATCCGATTCTGGGTAATGCGTGTGTAACCGCCGTTTCGAAGCGTATGGGAGCGATGTCCTCCTAAAGCTTTTTTATAACATCCTCCCTTAGTTATGAATGCCATTGCCTGACGCTTGAGGTCAAGGTGTTATCCTTAGCCAAAGTGATATATTTTTCTGCCATTGCACGAACCTCTTTGGCTCGGGGTGACAGTGGTCTCGATTCACCGTTTTCGAGCAGGCAGGCCATGCATCTGAGCATTGCTTTTCTGCTGTCGGTCTTTTTTTGCCCAGCTTTCTGCTTCCTGGCATTGATATTCACTCCTTTACTTGGTAGTGTTAGACTTCTTCTTTGCTGAGGGTAAATCCCAGCGAATCGAGCTTTGTTGATGACCTCTTCGAGAGATTTTCTTCCGAGATTTCTGACCTTCATCATATCGTCCTCGGTTCTCGAAATCAGATCTTCGACCGTGTTATATTCCCGCCCTCTTAAGGCAGTTGAAACTACGGACCGAAAGGTCAAGCTCTTCAATGGTCATTTCAAGAACCTTTCCTTACCGGCATTGCCCTTTTTCCATAATGTCGGCTCCGGCGCCTTCGGCCCAGGTCGACAAAGAGGTTGAGGTGCTCGGTAATTATTTTTGCGGCCAAAGGGACACTGCGTCCTCCGCCGAGATGGTAACGCCGTTTGTCCAAACCTCAAGGGTCAGCTTGTCAAAGTCGGTAACCTGACCTACACGGTGTTATCTATTTTATAATTTACCTTTGGTGACCGGTGTATAGATAGAGTCCATGGGAATGACCCGGGGGCGTGTTGTTGAGCTGTTTGTTGCGCTCGGCGGTACATAGCCTCTGCCCTTGTCGATGGTCATCTCCATTTCAGCTTTGCGCCCTTCGTCAAGAGTGGCAATGTGCATATCGGGTTGAGTATTTCAACCTCGCTGTCGGCCTTAATGCGGCAGCGGTGACCTCCTGCGGCCCTCGCCGGCGTCGATGTACACGACTTCGGGCCGTCGGACAGGATCTTTGCGGTCAGTCCCTTAAGGTTAAGAACGATTTCCGGTAACGTCCTCCTTAACCCCGGGAATGGTGGAAAACTCATGAACAACCCGTCCATCTTAAGATATGTGGCGGCGACACCGGGCAGAAGGAAAGGAGGACGCGGCGCATTACTCAGGCTGTTGCCGAGGGTGGTGCCGTAGCCTCTCTCAAGAGGTTCAACAACGAACGGCCGTAAGAGCCGTCTTCTGGAAATGTTCCTTCTGTTTCGATCTTGGGCTTCTCAATTTCTATCATTCGAACCCTCCTTTTATAAATTGGCGGATAAACCGCCCAATATTGAAAATTAAACCGTCAAACCCGCAGAGATTATTTACTGTAGAACTCGACGATGAGATGTTCTTCGATAGGAGCATCGATCTGTTCACGGGTGGGAAGGTTTACGACCTTTACCTCAAGAGTGTCGGCGTTAACGCTGAGCCATTCGGGCTTGGGACGAGCGCCACAGGCCTCAACAACGGCCTTGATCTTCGGATCCGCGGCTCTTTTCACCGATTGCAACAACATCGCCTGCCTTTACCAGGTAGGAAGGGATGTTAACCTTTTTGCCGTTTACGGTATAGTGGTTGTGAACAACCAGCTGACGGGCTTCGGCACGGAAGATGCCCAACCGCAGCGGTAAACCACGTTGTCGAGACGGCTTTCAAGCAGACGGAGCAGGTTTTCACCGGTAACGCCGGTCTTGCGCTCTGCTATTTCAAAATAATGGTGGAACTGGCTTTCCAGAACACCGTAATATCGGCTTGCTTTCTGCTTTGCGCAGCTGAAGACCGTATTCAGAAACCTTCTTGCGGCTCTGGCCATGCTGACCGGGGGCATAACCAACGGCGGTCGAGGGAGCATTTGCCTGAATAGCATCTGTCGCCCTTCAAAAAGAGCTTCTGGCCTTCACGGCGGCATAATCTTGCAGACCGCACCTGTATATCTTGCCATCTGTTGCACCTCCTAAAATCAGACGCGACGGCGCTTTGGGCGGGCGGCATCCGTTGTGAGGGATCGGGGTAACGTCCTTTATCAGGGTTACTTCAAGGCCTGCTGCCTGCAAGTGCGCGGATCGCGGCTTCACGGCCCGAACCGGGCCCCAACATAAACCTCAACAGTTTTAAGACCATGTTCCATAGCTGCTTTGGCTGCGGTCTCGGCCGCGGTCTGTGCTGCGAAGGGGGATTTCTTGGATCCTCTGAATCCCATCTCCGGCGGATGCCCAGGAAATTGCATTGCCCTGAACGTCGGAAATGGTAACGATGGTGTTGTTGAAGGTCGATTGAATATGTGCTGCACCGCGTTCAATGTTCTTGCGGTCGCGGCGGCGGGTGATGTTTGCTTTACCCTTTTTTTGCCATATTAAATTCCTCCTGCTTACTTCTTCTTGTTGGCGATTGTCTTCTTCGGACCTTTGCGGGTACGTGCGTTAGTCTTGGTGCGCTGTCCTCGAACGGGCAGACCCTTGCGGTGACGAACACCGCGGTAGCAACCAATTTCTATAAGCCGTTTAATATCGAAAGCGGTCATCGCGACGAAGATCTCCTTCTACGTGAAGGTTGATGATCTATATACTCACGAAGCTTTGCAATGTCATCTTCGGTCAGATCCTTGACTCTTGTGTCGGGATTGACTCCTGGTGGCGGCGAGAATATCCTTGAGGTCTTAAGACCGATACCAAAGATATATGTCAGTCCGATCTCCACCCTTTTTTCACGGGGCAGGTCTACACCTGAAATACGTGCCATTTACTTTCGCACCTCCATATTTGAGTTTGGGATTAGCCCTGACGCTGTTTGTGCTTGGGATTTTCACAGATGACCATTACTTTTCCCTTGCGCTTGATAATTTTGCATTTGTCGCAAATCTTTTGACAGAAGGTCTGACTTTCATTGATTTATACCTCCCAAAAAATCTTTTAACCCGTTTTAGGGTTATTTCGATCGCCATGTTATGCGGCCCTTTGGTCAGATCGTATGGCGACATCTCGACCGTGACCTTATCTCCCGGAAGAATACGGATGAAGTTCATACGAAGCTTTCCGAAATGTGGGCTGTGATCAGGTGGCCGTTGGGCAGCTCGACCTTAAAGACTGCGTTGGGCAGTGCCTCGCGGACGGTACCCTCAACCTCGATCATATCTTCTTTTGACAATTGAATATCCCCTCACATTAGTTGTTGGCGGCGATGAATTTTGCAATCGCCTGCCGCAATGCTCGGTTTGTGGACATTGAGCCGCTGTCTAATATGGTGGAAGTGGCCGCCAAATGCTTTGGGTTTTTGCATTTGGGCCGCCCAGCGGACGCCCTTACCGTCGGCGATAAAACGCCCTTTTTCGGTAATATCAACAAATCGCGAGAAATTTCCCACGGTCGCGCCCGCCCTCGAATACACAAACTGTCCGACTTTTAATTCCACTTAGCTTCCTCCATTTACCCTCAGGGTCTGGTCCAAATGACCGGTCCTTTGGTAGGATGGCAACGGGAATGCTCAAAATGAGCGGACAATTTGCCGTCGGCGGTTTTAACCGTCCAAAAATGTCTTTAAGCGTGCGGACATCGAATGTACCCGCATGAATCAATCATCGGTTCAATGGCTATGGTCATACCCGGTAAAAGCCGCGCTCCGTGTCCGGCCTTTCCGGAATGGGAACCTCCCGGATCTTCGTGAAGCTTTTTACCCATAGGTGCACAAACTGTCTTACAACCGAGAAGCCGTTTGTTTCGGCGTGTGCCTGAACAGCCTCTCCGATGTCGCCGATTCTGCCGCCCGCGACAGCCGCCTCGATGCCCTTATAAAGGCACTGCTCGGTGGTGTCGATCAGCCGCTGTGCTTCGAAGAAATCTTCCAACCGCAAAAGTGGCGGCGTTATCGCCGTTGTATCCGCGAAGCTCGGCACCAAGGTCGATAGAGACAATGTCGCCCTCCTCAAGGATACGGTGTTTGCTGGGGATTCCGTGGATAACCTCGTCGTTTACCGAGATACAAGCGGTGGCCGGATAGCCTGCATAGTGCAGGAAATTCGGTTTTCCGCCCTGACTGATAATATAATCGTAAGCTATTTTATCTATCTCCCATGTGGAGATGCCCGGTCTGACCGCCTCGCCGGCGATTTTCAGGGCTCTGGCCGAAAGCTGACAAGCTTCGGTCATAAGTTCAAGCTCACGGGTGGTTTTAAAACGATCATACTAACGCCTCAATGGTTTTTAACATTAGTGCCGTTGTGTCCTGAGCTCTTCTGACTCTCAACCGTATGCAGCATTCCGCGTTCCTTATAGAAGGCTTTAAGCGGCTCGGTCTGGTCGTGGTAGACCTTAAGGCGTTCGAGAACAGTCTCGGGCTTGTCGTCTGCCCGGATGGTAAGTTCGGCTCCGCAGGCGTCGCATTTTCCTTCGGCTTTGGGTGCCTTATATACCGTGTGTAGGAGGCTCCGCAGCCGGGGCAGGTGCGCCGTCCCGACATTCTTTCGACGATTTTTCGTCCGAAAGGTCGATCTCTATTGTGGCGGTTATATCCGGAACCAGCTTTTCCAAAGCCTCGGCCTGGGAATGGTTCTCGAAATCCGTCGAGAATAAAGCCGTTCTTACAGTCGTCTCGGGCGATACGCTCTTTAACGATGCCGATGATAATATCATCCGACACAAACTCGCCGCGCTCGATAACATCCTTGGCCTTTTTTCCGGTTTCGGTGCCGTTTTTGATGGCTTCCGCGAATCATGGCGCCGGTGGAAACGGCGGGGATGTTGTATTTTTCGCTGATGATCTCAGCCTGAGTGCCCTTGCCTGCTCGGGAGGACCAAACAAAATGAGTTTCATAAACGGTTCCTTTCCCCATGTATGGCGGGGACGCCGCCTGACGCCCCGCCCATAGAAGTTTTAATCAAAAGAAGCCCTTATAGTATCTCATCATCATCTGAGATTCAATGGACTTAACGGTGTCAAAGTGCAACTCCGACCAGAATGAGTATGGAGGTTCCGCCGAGAGATACATTGATGCCGCCGATGCTGCCGACGATAATGGGCAGTATGGCCATAACTCGAGGAAGAATGCACCCATAAGAGTGACCTTGGAGATTATCTTGCTGATGAAGTCAGATGTGGGCTTGCCGGGACGAATACCCGGATAACACCTGAGTTCTTTCTCAGGTTGTTGGCCATCTCAACCGGATTATACTGAATCGCAATGTAGAAGTAGGAGCAGAAAACGATAAGTATAAAGGTAAAGCACGGCGTAGAAGGGTCTTTCGTAAGAGAAGATGTCAAGGAACTTGACAAGGACGATCCGTCCTTACCGGTGAAGGCCGTGATGGTTGTGGGGATGGCGAGGATAGAGCTTTGCGAAGATGATGGGAGAACGCCCGCCATATTTACCTGAATGGGCAGATGTATGTGTTTCTGACCGCCGTACATTTTACGGCCGACTACACGCTTGGCATACTGAACCGGAATCCTGCGCTCGGCGCCTGTCATAAATCCAATGAAGGCGATGATGGCAAGGAAAAGCAGGCAGATGCCGATAACTGCGAAGTAGTTGTGATACTGGACAAGCTGTACCCTAAACAGGCTTGCAAATCCGCGGGTCCGCGGGGAAATGATACCTGCAAAGTATGATGGAGATACCGTTGCCGATACCTTTTTTCGTCGATCTGTTCACCCATCCACATAATGACGGCCCGAACCGGCAGTGAAGCAGAGAACAACGATTATTCCGACGAAGATCTGAGCAAACAGGCCGTCGCCTTTGCCGTAGGTCAACATGCTCTGGTTGCGGAGATAGATGTAATAAACAATACCTTGAATGAGCGCCAAAATGACGGTGGCATAACGGGTGATTGCCGCAAGCTTTTTTGCGTCCCTCTTCGCCCTCTTTGACAGTCTCTCAAGGGGCGGAATGGCCACGGTGAGAAGCTGAATGATAATTGAGGAGTTGATGTAGGGGTAACACCCATTGCAAAGATGGCGCCGTATTCAAGAGCGCCGGGTCAGTATCGAAAGATAGCTGAAAAGGGTGTTTCCGGTGGAAGAAAAGGTGCTCGAAAGCTCGGAGCTGAGTTTTGCCGCGTCGATGAAGGGCGCGGGGATGAAGGAGCCGATACGGAAAAGGATTATCATCAGAACGGTGTAGAAAATCTTTTTCCTTAAATCTACAACCTTCCAGCCGTTACGAATGGTTTCAAAGCAGTTGCATCTTACATCACCTCTGCCTTCCGCCTGCCGCTTCAATTTTAGTTTTTGCGGATTCGAAAAGGCAGCTGCCTTAACGGTGAGCTTCTTTTTGAGGTCTCCGTTTCGAGAACCTTAACGCCGTCGAAGGTCTTGCTGATAAGACCGGCGTCTTTAAGAGCTGCCGCGTCTACCGTTGCGCCATCCTCGAATTTCTCGAGGGCCTCAACGTTGACAGTGGCGTATTTAGTTGCGAATATATTGTTGAAACCTCTTTTGGGGATTCTACGCTGTAAAGGCATCTGGCCGCCTTCAAAGCCGGGACGAATGGAGCCGCCCGAGCGGGCTTTCTGACCCTTGTGTCCCTTACCGGCGGTCTTGCCCTGTCCCGAAGCAGGGCCGCGGCCTATGCGCTTGAAGGACGGTTTGCACCGGCTGCCGAAGAAAGTTCATACAATTTCATTTTTATTGCACCTCCTTAGTTTACGCTTTTTGGTTACCTCGACGAGGTGTCTGATCTTAACAATCTTACCCCTGTGTCTGGGCATTGTCAGGCTGGACTCTCTGGTCGCCGATTTTGTGCAGTCCCAGAGCAGCAGCGGTAGCCTTCTGTTTGTCGGTTGAACCGATGAGACTTTTTAACAAGCTTTACAGAAATGTTTGCCATTTTCGCTGCCTCCTTAACCTAAGATTTCCTGAACGGTCTTTCCGCGAACGGCAGCAACCTGCTCGGCATCGCGAAGAGCTGTCAGACCCTGCATTGTGGCACGCACAACATTGCAGGCATTGTTGGAACGAAGAGCCTTTGCACGGATGTCCTTGATACCGGCAGTCTCAACGACCGCACGGACGGGACCGCCGGCGATAACACCGGTACCGGGGGCTGCGGGGGCTTGAGCAGAACTCTGCCGGCGCCGAACTCTCCGATGATTTCGTGAGGTATGGTGGTTCCGCGAAGAGAAATCTTCACGAGATTTTTCTGGCATCCTCGATGCCCTTGCGGATGGCATCAGGAACCTCGCCCGATTTACCCATACCAAAGCCGACTGTGCCTTTACCGTCACCCACCACAACAATGGCGGAGAACTTGAAAATCCGGCCGCCCTTAACCGTTTTGGAAACACGGTTAATAGCCACGACGCTCGGTCAGATCAAGAGTTGATGCGTCAATTTTACTAGCCAAAATTTTCTCCTCCTTTAGAACTCAAGGCCGCCCTCACGGCACCGTCTGCTAATTCTTTTTTACACGGCCCTGATAAACGTTGCCGCCGCGGTCGAAAACCACCTTGGTGATTCCCTTTGCCTTGGCGCGCTCGGCTATCAAAGCGCCGATTTTCTTGGTTGCCTCTTTGTTTCCGCCGTAGCCGAAATCCTTTTCGTAGCTGGAGGCGGATACGAGAGTCACTCTTTAGTGTCGTCAATTATCTGGGCACCGATGTTTGCAAGGGAGCGATACACGCACAAACGGGGGCAGGAAGCCGTTCCGTTAATTTTACCGCGTACACGAGCATGGCGCTTGATACGGGCTTTTTTGCTGTCAGGTCTGGTTACCATTTAACTTTCACTCCTTTACAAAATTATGCGCCTTTACCGGCTTTTACCTTCCTTGGGCGGACATATTCACCGGCATAGCGGATGCCCTTGCCCTTGTAGGGCTCAGGGGGGACGTTTGTTTCTAACCTCAGCGGCAAACTGACCGACCTGCTGCTTATCTGCGCCGGAGATCACGATGCTGTTGGGGTTGGGGAACATCGATGGTGATGTCCACTTCGGGAACGATAACCTGATGGGGAGAAACCGAGGTTCATAACAAGGTTCTTACCCTGCTTTGCGGCACGGTAGCCGACGCCCTGAATCTCAAGAGCCTTTGAGTAGCCGTTGGAAACGCCCTCGATCATATTTGCGATGAGGGTACGGGTCAGACCGTGGAGCGAACGATTCTCTTTTTTGCATCGTTCGGGCGGGTAACGATTACTTCGCTTCCCTCAACCTTGGCTTCGATAGCGCCGGCAACGGTGTGATGAAAGGGTGCCCTTGGCTCCCTTTTAACGGTCACTTCCTTGCCGTCGATCTTTACTTCGACGCCTGCGGGGATGGCGATGGGTTTTTACCAATTCTCGACATAATCTTTACCTCCCTTTACCAGACGAAAGCCAGTACCTCGCCGCCGACATTTGCGGAGCGGGCTGCTTTGTCTGTCATTACCCCTTGGAGGTGGAAACTATGGCGATACCAAGGCCCTTCATGACCTTGGGAAGATCTTCGCAGTTTGCGTAAATGCGAAGGCCGGGCTTACTTACCTCTCTTAAGGCCGGTGATTGCCGAAGCCTTGCCCGCGTTATATTTAAGCGTCAAACGGATAACGCCCTGCTTTCCGTCGTCGATGACCTGAAAGCTCTTGACATATCCTTCGTCAACAAGAATCTGTGCGATAGACTTTTTTCATGTTGGACGGGCACATCAACTACCGATTCGTGCTTTTTTGCAAGAACTTCGCAATTCTGGATAAGCATATCGGCTATTGTATCGGATATTTGCATACCGTTTTCCTCCTTTTTCCTAATTGCAAAATAAAGTGATTACCAGCTTGCCTTTTTAACACCGGGAATTTTCGCCTTTGTAAGCAAGTTCACGGAAGCAGATACGGCAAATGCCGAATTTTGCGAAGATAGGCATGGGGGCGACCGCAAGATCTTGCATCTGTTTGTATCCGAGGGAAGAATATTTAGGAGTCCTTTTCTGACTTACCTTCATTGATGTTTTGCCATTGCTGATTCCCTCCTTATTTCGCAAACGGAGCGCCGAGCAGTGTCAGCAGCTCGCGGCTTCTTCGTCGGCCAGTGGCGGTGGTGACAAAGCAGATGTCCATACCGCGTACCTTGTCGATCTTGTCCAAACTCGATTTCGGGGAAGATGGGCTGCTCAGCTTGAGTCCCATGGAGTAGTTTCCTCTGCCGTCGAAGGGAGTTGGCGTTGATTCCGCGGAAGTCGCGGACTCGGGGAAAAGAGGGCCACCGAAAAGACGGTCGACAAACTCATACATTTTTTTCGCCGCGAAGGGTGACCTTTGCGCCGATATTCCCTCGGAGCTTGAAGTTGGCGACCGATTTTTTAGCCTTGCAGACACGGGACGCTGACGGCCGGTGATCTGATCTGAAGGTCGGAAACGATAGCGTCGATAACCTTTGCATTGTCCCTTGCTTCGCCGGCGCCTACCATTGATGACGACCTTCTCAAGCTTGGGATCTGCATAACGCTCTTGTAACTGAATTTTTCATCAGTGCAGGAGCGACGCATCATTTGCCAAGGTTTCTTTTAAGTCTTGACATTTATAATGCTCCTCTGTCCTTAATTTCGCCGCACTTTTTGCAGATGCGGTCCTTTTTACCGTCTTCGTATTTCTTTTTGTGCCCTACGCGGGTGGGTTTACCGCACTTGGGGCTACAGCGTTGCATGGCTCCTTCGGCCTTAACGATTCCTGGGGATCGCCGGGCTTTTTAGCCTTAACGTGCTTGGTCATGATGTTGCGTCCCTCGATGATGACCTTACCGCTCCTTGGGGGCTGACCTCGAGGATTTTACCCTTCTTGCCGCGGTCCTTTCCGCTGAGGATCATAACGGTATCGCCTGTTTTGATATGCATTTTTACTCATTTACCGTTACCTCCTTAAAGCACTTCGGGGCAAGGGAGGATCTTAAGATAATCGCGCTTTTCGCGAAGCTCTTGCCACCGGCCCGAAAATACGGGCTACTCAGGGTTTTTTTGGCTTCTCTTATAATTACTGCGGCGTTATCGTCCAGAACGGATGTAAGTTCCGTCGTTACGACGAAGGCCCTTTGCGGTTCTGACGACGACAGCTTTAACTACATCGCCCTTTTTGAGCCACACCGCCGGGGAGCCGCTTTTTTAACAGATGCGACTACTACGTCGCCGATATTGGCGTACCCTGCCGGAACCACCGAGAGTACGCGGATGCACATAGCTCCTTTGCATGCCGGTATTGTCAGCAGCCTTGGTAACTCTGTTGCTGTATCACAGTGTTTTCCTCCTCGTAATAAAGAGCTCGCCTTCTCGATTATTTCAACAACGCGCCATCTCTGTTCTGGAAAGGGGCGGGTCTGCCATAACACCTGAACGCGGTCGCCGATGTTGCCGATTGTTTTTCATCATGAGCCTTGAATTTAACCGTGCGCTTGATGATTTTTTTATAAAGCGGATGCTTTACATTTGTCGACGAATTGCTGCGACAACGGTTTGTCATCTTGTCGCTGACTACGGTACCGACAAGATTTTTTACTAAATTTCTCTCGCTCATCGATTATACCTCCGTTTTTGTTGCGACGGCTTTTTATCTCATTGTCGCGCAGAATTGTCATTGTTATACGGGCGATGTCCTTTTAACAACCTTGATCCGCATGGGATTGTCCAGTTGGTTTATAGCAAGCAGCAATACGTAACCAAA
>VOFC01003296.1_pt1 | contig 25558 bp, 27 predicted proteins | sample 5384161 | NCBI WGS metagenome assembly VOFC01 (sample SAMN12384722, study PRJNA508395) | human gut metagenome | isolation source: healthy gut B | host: Homo sapiens | reverse complement strand
ACTAATGCAAGAAATAAAGTAAAACGTGCAGCAGTAAGAGTTGTGACTGTTGTCGTTCTGGCAGTTTTAGTAGGATGGGGTGGATATTCAGGATATAAATATTATGAAAATTCACGTCCGGTAGAATGCTATAAGGCAGATCTTACAGCTGTAAATGATTACATAAACGGATTGACATCCACTGAAGCAACAGAATCTGACGCACAGTAATATATCAGATTCTGTATATTTAATATTGCATATGGACAGACCTCGCAGATCACTGTGAGGTCTTTGCTTTTTTTAAAGTATTGTCAATTGCAGAAATAAGGATCATGGAGGTGTACTGGTTGTTCTCGGAATATGTAATATTTTTTGTTGATTGTTTTTCTATAACCTGAGAAACAATTTCATCCATGGCAGGTTCGACAAGTGGATACATCGTCTCAACCGTATCTGATAGATTTTCCAGACTTATAGAGTTTATATTATTGTCATCTACAATAACAGACACATCTATGGCAGCACCGCCTATTGCAACGGAAGTGGTGTAAACACCGGGATTAAACATTGCCGGTTTCATGAACCTCTGGTTTTGGCTCATTTTGTTTAAATGCCATTGTCAGAAATAAGATAAGGATAAGTATAGCAGCTCCGAGTAATATTCCGGAAAAAATAATGTGCCTCATTTTTTACTACGACTATCTTTGTTTTTTGCACTCATATATATTGCCTCCCGTAAGTACATTTGTACATTATATGAGAAAGAAAATATAATATGATTTTTTGCAGCGTTTTTATGAAAATAAATAAGTATGTTTTTAAAGTCCGGATACATTTGTTTTTTATGGGCTTTTAAACTAATTATACCGGCTGCAAAAAGTATTGATGCAATAATAACACCTGACACAAGCACAATAGTGTTGATTTGTCTGGTGCCAAAAAATAAAAAACTCGCATATGTCATCGGCAAAAGCTGTCCAAACCGAAACTGTCAAAACTATAATTGCGGATTTTATAAATCCGTTTGCGTTTAAATATCGTGCATCAAAAATATGAGCCAGGCTGCAAGTACAAAGACAAATGCTATAATACAGCCGGCCTTCATTCCGGCAACATCGTTTGTATGACCACACACCTCAATGATTGTGAGGAAAAGCCATAAGGTATCCCACAGCATAGTGATAAGAGCTTTTTTGTCTGATAAAGCTGCTGGAAGCTCAATTCCTCTTATGACAAACGGAAAAAGAACAATCGATAAGCCAAATATAGTTGGAACAGACCACAGCATAAATTCATTTGAACTATACATTTTGTCAACAAAAAAAGAATATCAAAAGCAGAGCAAAAACACCGCAGATTATGCATTTTGTCAATTTTTTCTGCTGTGCCATAAGGGGAATGACTGTCATTGCAGCTACAAGAAGCATAGATGCTGTTACCACTGCAAAGGTATTTAAACCACCGCCATTTGACAGGCACACTATGAATGTGATGAGTATTGGGATAAGCAGTAGTCCGGCTATTATGACTCCGGCCTTGTAGGCAGCAGTTTTTTTCCTTTTTCTCATGCTGCTTTAATACACTGTCGGCCTCTTTTTTTATCATTGAATCAATAGAATCGTTTTTTAGCTCATTGTATGTATTTTGACATTTTTCACAAGCCTTAAGGTGTTTTTCGACAAGCCTTTTGCTTGAGGGACTGCATACATCGTCATAGTATAGTGGGAGTAAATCCTGAACTATATTGCAGGTTTCATCGGTTGATCGTGTAATTGGATTATTCATTTCTATCCATCCTTTCTTTGATTTTCAGTCTGGCTCTATGGTAAGTTACCCGTGCCCAGTTCTCTGTTTTTCAAATATCATGCCTATTTGGGAGAATGGTAATTCTCAAATATCCGGAGCTGAAAGACCTCCTTGTAGGGCTCATCAAGCTCGTGCAGTATAAGATGGATCTGAAGAGCGGTATCTTTATTTTCTAAGGATTTTACCAAGTTATCGGGCTGTTCGAGCAGCTCTTCGTCAAGCTCTGTAAATTTTGTGTTTTTTCGGCATTCGTCCATTGCCAGATTTCTTGCTATGCTGCAAAGCCAGGTCAGTTCACTTGATCTGCCGGCATAAGCCTTCTTTGCGGTCATGGCCTTATAAAAAAAGTATTCTGGGTAATTTCCTCTGCCTGATGTTGATTTTTTACAATTGTCATTACATATGAGTATACTTGCAAGTAATAGGAATTGTACAATTTCTCATAATCCAGAACTGTCACCTCCTTTGTTCATAGATTAGACGCAGAAAGGAATGTTTTGTTACAAAAAAAATTTAAGATTTTTTAGATTATATCATGTTGACAGATCTGATTCTATACTGTATTATATAACGTGCTTGAGGCATGTGGCACAGCAAACTTAATAAATGCGATAGTGGCGTAGTTGGTAACGCGCGACCTTGCCAAGGTCGAGACCGCGGGTTCGAGCCCCGTCTATCGCTTCTGTTCAACAAAAAAGGACATCCGGAAAGGATGTCCCTTTTTTTGAAAGAGCCCCATCCGGGGGCTCAAAGTTCGAGCGTCTCCGTTCCACTGCGGTCGGCGCAGAGCAGGTGTCCACTGGACACCTTGCGCCGTCTATCGCTTCTTGTTCAACAAAAAATCCGAAAAGGATTCCCTTTTTCGAAAAAAAGTTCGATGTTGCAGAGCAGGTGTCTACCGGACACCTTCCGTCTAAAACAAAAAAGGAAAGATAAAATCACAGCAACGACTTGACAACCATCTCACATTTATGATAGCTTATAAACAAATATTAAGGGGAGTAGTTCACATCAAGTTGTAGTGAAAAGGAGAGAAGTATGCAAAAATGAAAAAAAATACTGCAAATGAAAAAATACTGGTTATCCGGAGGCTGAGATCCTGAAATGTTTCAAAGTCACAGAAGATGGACTCACAGAGGAAAAGGCAGAGGAGATTTTAAATGAAAAAGGCGAAAATGTACTGAGGGAGGGAAAAAAAAAAAAAGCGTATTGCAGGTATTTCTGGGACAGTTCTGTGACCTGCTCGTTATCATTCTGATTGCAGCAGCAGTGATATCAATGTTTTCGGGTAATGTCTCAAGTACAGTTGTGATCCTTGTCGTACTTGTGATGAATGCTGTACTTGGAACGATTCAGCATGTAAAGGCAGAAAAAATCACTGGAGAGCTTAAAAAAACTGTCATCCCCTAATGCAAAAAGTAATAAGGGATGGTGTAAAAAAAAGAATTACCATCGCAGCAGATAGTTCCGGGGTGACATCATAATACTTGAGGCGGGGGATATGGTAGTTGCAGACTGTTATATTCTTAACAATTATTCGCTGCAGGTAAACGAAAGCTCACTTACCGGAGAATCAGTAAATATAGAAAAAGTAAATGTGTACTGATGAAAATACGGCACTGGCTGACAGGATAAATATGGTATATTCAGGAAGTCTTGTTATTACATACGGAAGGGGCTGAGGTTGTAGTTACAGCTACAGGTATGGATACAGAGATAGGGCGTATAGCAGATCTTTATGAATCTTTCAAAAGAGAAAAGAAAGACACCGCTTCAGGAAAGTCTGGATAAATTTTCAAAGAAGCTTGCGATACTGATAATCATAATTTCAATTATAGTATTTTGCACTTGGGTTATACCGGCATATGCAGCTGCTTTGACGCACTGATGTTTGCTGTAGCACTTGCAGTTGCAGCGATTCCGGAGGCGCTTGGTTCGATCGTCACGATAGTGCAGGCTTTTGGAACACAAAAATGGCAAAAGAAAATGCCATAATAAAAAATCTTAAGGCAGTTGAAAGCTTAGGATGTTATCTGTTCCGACAAAACAGGAACATTAACCCAGAATAAAATGACAGTCCAGAATCTGTATGCTGATGGAAAGGTTTTTTCGCCGGAGGAGCTTGATACAAAAAACTGCGTTCACAGATATCTTTTATATGATGCGGTACTTGCAAATGATTCTGAAGTTGTAAATGGAAAAGGAATAGGAGATCCGACCGAGTATGCGCTTATAGAAATGTGTCAGAAGATAAAGTCGGATGATGGGAAAATATGCAGGGATGGCAGAATAGACGAAGACATCCTAAGAGAAAAAATGCTCAGAATAGAAGAAATCCCATTTGACTCAGATAGAAAGCTGATGAGTGCAAAGCACAGTATTGATGGGATTGATACGGTTTTTTACGAAAGGTGCTGTAGATGTTCTTATTGATAAATGTGAGTATGTAAGCTATTCAGACGAAATAAGGAAAATGACAGCTGATGAGAAAGAAATCATAAGAGAGCAGAACAGGATATTCTCAGAAAATGGACTCAGGGTGCTTGCATTTGCATATAAAGAAATGACAGATAAACTCAGTATAGAAAAAGGAAAATGGATTTACATTTTTAGGGCTTATATCTATGGTAGATCCGCCAAGGGAAGAATCCATAAAAGCTGTCCAGAAAGCAAAAGAAGCAGGAATAAAAACTGTTATGATAACAGGTGACCACAAAACGACAGCTGTTGCAATCGCAGAAAAAATAGGGATATATTCCAAAGGTGACATAGCGCTTACCGGTGCACAGTTAGATGAAATATCAGACGAGCAGCTTGCTGAAAAAATAGAAAAATATCTGTTTATGCCAGGGTTTTCGCCGGAACATAAGATAAGGATAGTGGATGCATGGCAGAAAAAGGAAGGATAGCAGCTATGACCGGAGACGGAGTAACGATGCTCCAGCCTTAAAAAAGGCTGATGTAGGCGTTGCTATGGGCATAACCGGTACGGAGGTAGCAAAGGATGCAGCAGCTATGGTGCTTTCAGATGATAATTTTGCAACGATCATAAAAGCGGTTGCAAATGGAAGAAATGTATACAGAAATATAAAAATGCTATCCTGTTTTTACTGTCAGGGAATACGGCTGCGATACTATGTGTGCTTTACACATCGATAATGGCACTTCCGGTTCCGTTTGCTCCGGTGCATCTTCTTTTTTATAAATCTGCTTACAGATTCACTTCCGGCACTTGCGATAGGGATGGAACCGGCAGATCCCGGACTTTTAAAAAAAAAAACCGCGTGATCCATCTGAGGATTCTTACAAAGGATTTCCTTGCAAAAAATGTTTTCGCAGGGAGCACTCATCGCAGCGGTTACTATGTGTGCATATTATATAGGCTACAGCCAAAATGCGGCTATGGCATCAACGATGGCATTTTCAGTGCTTACTCTTGCCCGGCTGTTTCATGGATTTAACTGCAGACGCAAAGAATCAATATTTAAAATTGATTTTTATCAAATAAGTACAGTATAGGTGCATTCATTGCAGGAACGTTTTTGCTTTTAGTTGTTTTATTTGTTCCGGTAATGAGCAGCGTTTTTTCAGTCTCAACGCTTACCACAGGAAATATGGTTAAAATACTGGGACTTGCTTTTATCCCGACAGCAGTGATACAGATTGTGAAAATGATTGGTGAGGGCAGAAAATAAGATGATAGAAGATATTTCGTTTACATATTTTATTCAGCAGATGAGTGCGGAACCGGCACTTTTGATATCAGTTGTGCTTACACTTGGAGTTATCTTTGTAAATGGGTGGACAGATGCTCCCAATGCGATAGCAACATGTGTTTCTACAAGGTGTATGGATGTTGGAAAAAGCAATAGTTATGGCGGCGGTATGCAACTTTTTAGGTGTCCTTGTAATGACACTTATCAATTCAAAAGTTGCTATGACAATAAAAAACATGGTAAATTTCGGGAATGATAACGGGGCAGCGCTCATAGCACTGTCTGCCGCAATGGCGGCGATCGTGATATGGGCGGTTGGAGCCTGGTATTTTGGAATCCCGACAAGTGAAAGTCATGCACTCATAGCAGGCCTTACAGGAGCAGCTATCGCAATATGCGGAGGAATTGACGGCGTAAATTTTAAGGAGTGGCTTAAGGTTATATATGGGCTTATATTTTCAACTATTCTCGGCTTTGCGGCAGGACGCCCGACGTGGTGCCGAAACCCCGCCGTACCGAGGCCGAGGGTGCGCTTGACGCGCTCGGCGAGCTGACCGGCCGCACGGCGCGCGAGGACATGGTGACGCGCATTTTTTGAACGCTTCTGACGTGGTGACGGAAAGTAAACGGAAAGCATTGTTTACAGAAAAATTATTGATATTATCTTAACGTTCTGCTACAATACTGCCATTCTAAGGAAGAATCGACTCTATTCCCTTCAAAAGGGGCCGTTTGTCTGCGGCCCGGAAAGGAAACGCCATGCGTGATTATATCATCATGACCGACAGCTGCTGTGACCTGAACCAGCAGGAGGTCGACGAGCCGGCTTACCGTTCTCGCCGCTTTTACGATCAACGGCAAAACCTATCTCAACACGCCCGACCATGCCGATATGTCCCCCGAGGAATTTTTCGCAAAGATCGCTGCGGGCGAGAACAGCACCACCGCCGCCGCCAATGTCGGTCAGTTCGACGAGGCGATGCGCAGGGCGCCTGACGCGGGAACTGGTGCGCGTAGTCGTTTTTTGCCGCGATGATGAGCCCGCTCGTGTCGCGGTCGATGCGATGCACGATGCCGGGGCGCAGCGCGCCGCCGACGCCGGAGAGACTGTCGCCGCAGTGATACAAAAGGGCGTTCACGAGTGTCCCGTCCGGATGGCCCGGCGCGGGATGGACGACGAGCCCGCTCAGCTTGTTGACGACGATGACGTCGTCGTCCTCGTAGACAACGTCCAGAGGGATGTCCTGCGGAACGGCGTCGATGGGCGCGGGCTCTTCGGGGGTGAATTCGATCTGCTCGTGTCCCGTGAGCTTGTAGCTCTTGTTCGGCGCGTTGCCGTTCACGAGGACACGCCCGTCCTCGATGGCTTTCGCCGCGGCGGAGCGGGTCAGGTCTTCGATTGCGCGGGCGAGGCAGGCGTCGAGCCGCGTACCGGCATCGGCTTCACTTGTTTGCAGCAGGATCGGTTCCATCGACCTTGTTCCCCCAGTTTTTCTCGTCGCTCTTGCTGTAAAAGGCAAGGTAGTAAATCAGCGCGCAGACCGTGCCGCACACGACGAACACATCCGCCATGTTGAAGACGGGAAAGTCCATGAACATCGTGTCCAGCATGTCAACGACGTATCCGAGGCGCACGCGGTCGATGAGTTTGCCGATGCCGCCGCCCAAGATGCACGCGAGCGACCACTGGCCGAGCGGATGGCGCACGACCTTCGCGAGCAGCCATGCGATGGCGCACATGCCCGCCGCCGTCAGCGCGATGAGCAGCCACCGCGCGCCGGAAAAGCTCGACCACGCCGCGCCGTAGTTGTGCACGCGCGTGAGCTGTAACAGCGGCGGCAGCAGCGGCTCCGATTCGCCGAGCGTCATCGTATTCACGACGAGCCATTTGACGGCCTGATCCGCCGCCACACAGAAAACCGCCGCGAGGGCAAGGCAGACCGCCTTGCCCTTGCCGCGTCGGTAAAATGCAGCGTATAAAATCACCATCAGCGCCAGCGCGCCGAAAAAGATCCACAGGATCGGCCCTCCGATGCTGCCGGAGACGACGATCTGTGTCGTGCCGTCCGCGCCGCCGATCACGCCGATATTGTTCATTCGCTCTCCTCTTCTCCTGCGGGGGTGTTTTCCGCAGGCTCTTCGACCGCCGGTGCGGTCTTGGCGACCTCGACGATCAGAATATCGTCTGCCTGACGAAGCGCGGTGCGCTCAGCCTCAGGCAGCTCCATGGCGTCTGCTAAGTCATGTGCCGCTTCGGCCACGACGAGGTAGCTGACGTACTCGTCATTTTCCGCGTACACGGCCATGCCGCGCTCGTGCAGAAATTCCGCCACCGCGGGCACATCCAGCGTGATGATGGCATAGCCGCCGCTTGTGTCGGCGGAGTGGTCGTCTGCGCCGTCTTCCGCGTCATAGGTGTCGAACGGGCTGGCGTCGGCCTGCACGCCCTCCTTCTGCACGGCGGAATAGCTGTAGGTAAAGTCCTCCGCCGTGTCGCCGGACGCAGCGGGCGCACTCGCCGTGTCATTGCCGCTGGTATTGCAGTCCGCGGCGCTGTCGTTGCTGCTGACCATCGCGGGTGCCAGCTTCCACGCCGCGGCCGTGACGACAAGCAGCGCAAAGCACGCGGCCAGCACGCGCGGCCATGTACGGCGGTGGCGCGATCTCTCGCGCTTTTCCTCATGCACCCGCTCGAGCATGCGCTCGGAAAAGCCCTCCGGCGCGTCGAGCTCGGGCATTTCCTCGAACATCGTGTGCACGATCATCAGTTCCGAGAGATACTCCCGGCAGTTCTGGCAGTGCTCTACGTGCGAGAGCACCTCTTCCTTTTCGTTTTCGCTCAATTCTCCGTCCACAAAGGCAGAGAGCGCGGCGGCGTACTGTTCACAACATTTCATTTGGCGCTCATCTCCTCACGATTACATTCTGTAACTTTTGACGAAGCAATTTCAAAAAAGTTCCCGTTTCCGGATAAAAAGTTGCGCAAAAGTGATCGGCCCCTGCTGATGCGCGATTTGACCGTGCCCAGCTCGATCGACGCGCTTTCTGCGATCTCAGTGTAGCTCAGGCCTTCGATCTCGCGCAGGATGAGCACCTTTCGGTACTCCTCCGGCAAGGCGGAGAGGCCCTCCTGCAATAATTTCTGTGCCTCGCGGTGCTCGACCGTCTCCTGCGGCTGGGGCGAGGTGTCGACCGCGTCGACAAACAGCTCCTCGTCGTCGAGCGAGACGCTGCCGCTCTGTTTTTTTCGCCGCCGCAGCGTGTCGATGCAGGCGTTCGTCGCCAGACGGTAGATCCACGTCGAAAGCGATGACTCCTGTCGGAAGCGGTCGATCCCGCGCCAGAGCGCAAGAAAGGCATCCTGCGCGGCCTCCTCGGCGTCCTCGCTGTTGCCGCACATGCGGAAGCACAGCGTATACACTTTTTTCTCATATTGGCGGATCAGCTCTTCGAAGGCGGCTTCATCCCGCTTTTGAAGGCGCGCAATGAGTTCCCGTTCGTTCATAGCTTTTTATCTGATCCTCAGCGCAGATCCCGCTTGATCGACACGCTGAGCGCGTGCAGCTCGGAAAGCGTTGAGAGCTGCACGATCTTCTCCTTATAATAATTCGCGTGGCTGATGCCCTTTAAGTACCAGCACAGGTGATGGCGCGCCTGCAGCATGGCGACACGCTCGTTTTGATACTGTGCGGAGAGCTCCACCTGACGCACGGCGGTGTCCCACCGCTCGGCAAACGGCGGCAGCGGCGGAATGTCGCGCCCTGAGAGCGCGGCGGCGGACTGCTCGAAGAGCCACGGATTGCCGAAGCTCCCGCGGCCGATCATCGCCATGTCCGCGCCCGTGAATTTAGGATGCGCACCGCGGCTTCGGGCGAAAAAACGTCGCCGTTGGCGATGACGGGGATGCTGACGGCCTGCTTGACGTCGCGGATCGTGTTCCAGTCGGCCTCGCCGCCGTACATCTGCATGCGCGTGCGCCCGTGCACCGCGACGGCGCTGACGCCCACTTGCTTCGAGCATTTTGGCGAGCTCGACGGCGTTGATGCTGCCCTTGTCCCAGCCGCGGCGCATCTTCGCCGTGACGGGCACCTTGACAGCGCGCACGACCGCCTCAGCGATGCGCGCGGCCTTTTCGGGATCTTTCATCAGCGCGCTGCCGTCGCCGTTTTTGACGACCTTGCCCACGGGGCAGCCCATGTTGATATCCAAGATGTCCGCGCCGGAAATTTCGATCGCCATCTGCGCAGCCTCGGCCATGCAGTTCACATCGCTGCCAAAGATCTGCGCGGCAAACGGCTTTTCGCCCGGAAACGGGCGCAGCAGCTGCGCGGTCTTCGTGTCGTGGTAGCACAGCGCCTTGGCGCTCACGAGCTCGGTGACGGTGTAGCCCGCGCCAAGCTCGGAGCAGATCTGGCGGAATGCAGCGTCCGTTACGCCCGCCATCGGCGCGGACGTTTCCCCGTAGCTGTTGAAGAGCGGGCCGCCGGAGTTGCCGGGGTTGATGGAGCAGTCGACCTGGATCATGTTGAACGGCGTGCCGTCAACATTGATGGCGCGGTTGACGCAGGAAACGATGCCCTCGCTCATCGAGAACGTCAGCTCGCCGAGGGGATTGCCCACGGCGGCGACGGATTCGCCGATGGCAAGCTTGCTCGAATCGCCCAGCACCACGGGCGTTGCGCCCGTCACGTCGATCTTGAGAACGGCGATGTCGTAGTCCTCATCGCTGCCGATGACGGTCGCGTCATACGTTTCGCCGTTGTAGAGCGTCACCTTCACGCTGCTCGCATCAGAGATGACGTGGTGGTTCGTGAGAATGTAGCCGTCCTCCGTGATGAAAAAGCCTGTGCCGCTCGCGGCGGTCTGCACGGTCTGGCCGAAGTAGTTGGTCGTGGCGGAAACGTTGATGGACACCACGCTGTTGACGTTCGAGGCGTAGACCTCCGACATCGACATCTGCGTCTTGCCGTCGACCTTGACGGTCTGCACCTGCGCGACCTCGCGGTCGCTGACCTGAACGCTCGTCTTGTTGACCTTGGTCGTCGCGCCGCTCACGCCTGCGCCGATGAAGCCGCCGACGAGCGCGCACACCAGCGCCAGCGCCACGATCTTGCCGGAAAGACCGCTGCCGCCCTTTTTCTTCGGGCTGCCGCCGGGATTCTTATCCCACGGGTCTTCGGCGTAGTTCTTCGTGTCGATCGGGGCGTTGGGGTTCTGCTCGTCGCCCTTGCGATAGCTGTAGTGATACAGGTTGTTTTCGTCTTCGTACATGATGATGACCTCCTATGGACTGAGACCCTTGCTGGCAGCCTCTTTGCTTTCGATGATGCTATCATAGGGCATATTTATGTATATTTCTTGAACGCTATTTGACGATTTCTTAAATTCCCGATGACTTTTTTAAGTTTCTGTGATAATCGCGCGATTCCCCTTGCGATTTATTTCCCGTCATAATAAAATGAAACGCGACTGGAGAAAAAGGAGGCGGCGCACATGCTTCGCATCGACAATCTGAAGCTCCCCGTGGGAGCAAAGGAAGACAAGCTGCGCGCGGCCTGCGCGCACGCGCTGCGCGTGAGCGAGGAGGCGCTTGTTTCCGTTCATCTCCTGCGCCGCTCCATCGACGCGCGCGAGGGCGTGAAGCTCGTCTGCTCCTGCGCGGTCGAGGTCAAAAACGAATCCGGCGTTTTACGGCGCTGCAAGAATAAGAATGTGCAGCCCTACGCGCCGAAGAAATATACGCCGCCCGCGCCTGTTTCCGCGCCGGAGGTCTCCCCTGTCGTTATCGGCGCGGGGCCCGCGGGCCTTTTCTGCGCGCTGCTGCTGGCCCGCTGCGGCGCAAGACCCATTTTATTAGAGCGCGGGCGCGCGGTCGAGCAGCGAAAGCGCGATGTCGAGCACTTCTGGCGCACGGGCGAGCTTGATCTGACCTCGAACGTGCAATTTGGCGAAGGCGGCGCGGGCGCATTTTCCGACGGCAAGCTCAACACCGGCACAAAGGACCTGCGCCACGGCTATATTTTAGAGGAGTTTGTCCGCTTCGGCGCGAGCGAGGATATTTTAATCGACGCCAAGCCCCATGTCGGCACCGACAAATTATATGTGGTGCTGCAAAATCTCCGCCGCGAGATCATCGACCGCGGCGGCGAAGTTCGGTTTTCCCACAAGGTTGTGGATATCGAGCAGAACAGCGGCAGCGTCACGGCGCTGCGCGTGAGCGCCCCCGAGGGGGAGTACACGCTGCCCACAAAGCACGTCGTGCTCGCGCCCGGCCACAGCGCGCGCGATACGTTCGAAATGCTGCAAAAGCGCGGCGTGCCGATGGAGCCCAAGCCCTTTGCCGTCGGCGTGCGCATCGAGCACCGCCAGCGCGACATGGACTTAGCGCAATATAAGGAGGCGGCGGGCCGCTACGGCCTCCCGCCCACATCGTATAAGCTTTCCTGCCACACGGAAAAAGGGCGCGGCGTGTTCTCCTTCTGCGTCTGCCCCGGCGGCGAGGTCGTCGCCGCCGCGTCGGAGGAAAAGCGCGTCGTGACAAACGGCATGAGCGAATTTGCGCGCGACGGCGAGAACATCAACGGCGGACTTTTGGTCTCCGTTACGCCGGAGGATTTCCCGTCCGGCGATACCCTCGCGGGCGTCCGGTTCCAGCGCGAGCTGGAGGACGCGGCCTATCGCCTTGGCGGTGGAAATTACGCCGCCCCCGCCCAGCGGGTCGAAGATTTTCTCAAGCATCGCCCGTCAACGGGCGCGGGAAAGGTCGTCCCGACCTATCTTCCCTCCGTCCGCTGGTGCGACCTGCACGGCTGTCTCCCGCCCTTTGTGTGCGAGGCGCTCGAGGAGGGGCCTTCCGATGCTGGGACGGAAATTAAGGGGCTTCGATGCGCCCGACGCCGTTTTGACGGCGGTGGAGACGCGCTCTTCGTCGCCTGTGCGCATCGTGCGCGACAACTTGAGTTTTCAATCCGCCCTGCGCGGTCTATATCCCTGCGGCGAGGGCGCGGGCTACGCCGGCGGCATCATGAGTGCCGCGGCCGACGGCCTGCGCGTCGCAGAAATGATTTTGGAGGAATTGAACCATGAATGAAAAAATCGGCGTCATCATCGACTTCCTGACTCCGGCATACGAAAAGACGCTGCGCGACACCGCCGCGCGCTGCGGCTACGACATCGTCTTCTTCCCCTCGTCCAGGGCGGCGGAGGGCAATGTGGACGACTGCACGATCCTCTACGGCCATCCGTCCCAGCGCGTCATCGCGGGCGCACGCAATCTCAAGTGGTACGCGAGCTGCTGGGCGGGCGTGGACCGCTTCTGCCGCGACGACCTGTATCAGAATCCCGACTGCCTGCTGACGAACGCCTCGGGCGCTTACGGCACGACGATCGCCGAGCATTCCGTCATGGTCTCGCTGATGCTGCTGCGCCGCCAGATGGAATACACCGAGATCATCCGCGAGGGCGACTGGCGCGTGCTGCCCGGCGGCATCCACTCGCTCCACGGCGCGCGCGTCACGTGCCTCGGCACGGGCGACATCGGCACGGAATTTGCCCGCCGCGTGCGCGCGTTCCATCCCGCGAGCCTGACCGGCGTCAGCCGCAGCGGCCGCGCGAACGCGGACTTTGACGCCGTTCATCCCGTCACGGAGCTCGATCAGCTCCTGCCCGAGACTGACCTTCTCTTCATGTCTCTCCCCTCGGTGAGCGACACGGTGAACATCCTGAACGCAGACCGCATGGCGTTGCTCCCGAAGGGCGCTTACGTCGTCAACGTTGGCCGCGGCACGGCCATCGATCAGGACGCGCTGATCAAAGCGCTGGATTCCGGGCACCTCGCCGGTGCGGCGCTCGATGTCGTCGTGCCCGAGCCGCTGCCTGCGGATCATCCGCTGCGCAAGGCCAAGAACCTCCTGCTCACGCCGCACGTCGCGGGCAACATGACGCTCGGCTACACCTGCGAGCGCAACGTGCAGCTCTTCTGCGAAAATCTGGAAAATTACGCCGCGGGCCGCCCGATGCATCACCTCGTCGACCGCAGAAAGGGCTATTGAATCGCGTCGCGTTCCGCCGCTTTGCGGCGGGCGCAGCACATAAAAAGGCAGCAATATGAAAAATTCCCGCATCAAAAACGGTATCATGCGCATTGTGCAGGGTATCATCATCGGCGCGGGCGCGATTTTGCCGGGCATCTCCGGCGGCGTGCTCGCAGTCGTATTCGGCATCTACCGCCCCGCGATGGAGCTGCTCACGCACCCCAGGCACGCGCTTCAACGCTACTGGCGGATGCTGCTCGCCGTCGGCATCGGCTGGGCGATCGGCTTTTTGGGCGGCGGCAGCGTGATCCTTGCGCTGTTTCACCAGTCGGAAACCGTCGCCACGTGCCTCTTCATCGGGCTCATCCTCGGCACGCTGCCCGACCTCTGGCACGAGGCGGGTACGCAGGGGCGCGGCAACGGTTCGTACATCTCCCTGATCGTCAGCTTCCTCGCCCTGTTCGGCGCGCTGATGGCCGTCAAGTTCAGTTCATTTGCCGAGATGCCCGCAAACTTCTGGGGCTTTCTCTTCTGCGGCGTGCTGTGGGGCTTCAGCTTCATCATCCCGGGGATGACGTCGTCGTCCATCCTCACTCGCCGCCGCCCTCGGCGCGCTCACGCAGCCTATCTCAGCGCGAAGCTACAGCCGAAGGAGGATGCATAAGAACATAAAAAAGTCGGCAGGAACCGTATGGCTCCTGCCGACTTTTGTTATCCTCTCTTCCTCCTTCGGTACAGCCGCGCGAAGCGGCGCAGCAGCTCGTCATAGAGAAAGAGCAGCACCGCGCCGAGCGCAAAGGTCGCCGCGATGAGCCACGGGGCGGTTGCCGCCAGCTCCGCCGTCACCGCGTCGAGCCGGAACACAAAGACGAGCAGCGCGTACATCGCGCCGACGGCGAGGACGTACAGCCCGGAGCTTCGTGAGAAAGCGCAGCGCGCGGCTGCCGATCGCGTCGAGACTCGGCTGCACGAGCGGGTAATAGCCCAGAAAGCAGAAGAGCAGCGCGGATTCCTTGTCCGGCCCAAGCAGCAATCCCAAAATGGCGCCGGCGAAAAAGCAGCACCATTGATAGCTCGCGCGGCACTCCTCGCGCACGGGCAGCAGGCAGGCGGATGCGAGCAGGGGACAGGCGTAGAGCGCCAGCGGCAGCACGCCACCGAGGAACAGGAACAGCACCGCCAGCGCACCGAGCACGCTCGCAAGCGCCAGCTCCCTCGTCTGTTGTCTCATGGGAACTCCTCCTTACGGAAAAGCGCCGCCTGCGGGCGGCGCTTTCGGTTTATTCGTGGTCGGGCGTTTCCGCGCCGTCACCGGCGGGAGCGTCCTGCGCAGGGGTCTCCTCCGCGGGCGTTTCCCGCGTTCTTGCCGTTCTCCGCGTCGGATGCGGCGGACTCGTCCGGTGCTTCGCCGCCCAGCGGCGGCATCTCGATCTTCTCGCTCGTCATGGAAATGTGACGCGCGGGCGCTTCGATGGTGCTCGGCACGGAGGGGCGGAAGTCGCTGTCGCTCCTGCGCGTGGAGGCGTAGGCGTCCTCCACCGTCGCGGGATCGCGGCCCTCGAGGATGGCGACCATCTCGCCGCCGGTGATCGTCTCCTTCTCCAAAAGATAGGCGACGACCTTGTGCATATCGTCAATATTCTCCTCGATGACCTTCACCGCGTCGGCGTAGCACTTCTCCAGAATTTCCTTGACGGCCTTATCCATCACGGCGGCGGTCTCCTGCGCGCAGTCGAGACCGTAGCCACCGTCGAGATACTGGCTGCGCACGGAGCCGAGCGCCATCATGCCGAACTCGTCGCTCATGCCGTACATGGCGACCATGTTGCGCGCGATGTTCGTGGCCTCCTGAATGTCCTGAGAGGCGCCGTTGGTCATCGTGTGCATGATGACCTCCTCGGCGGCACGGCCGCCCATGGAGACGGCGATCTTCGCCATCAGCTCGTCGCGGGTGCGCAGATTCGTCTTGTCCTCCTCGGGCATGAGGAGCGTGTAGCCAAGGCTCCCCTCGGTATGGGGCACAATGGTGATCTTCTGCACGGGCTCGGCGTTTTTCTGCTTGTAGGCGACCATCGCGTGGCCGACCTCGTGATAGGCGACGAGCTTCTTTTCAAACTCGGTGAGCACGCTGTTCTTCTTCTCGCTGCCCGCGATGACGAACTCAAACGCGGCGAGCATATCCTCCTGCGTGACGAGCTTGCGGCCCTTGCGCACGGCGCGCAGCGCCGCCTCGTTGACGATGTTGGCAAGGTCCGCGCCGACGCAGCCGGCGGTCGCGAGCGCGACCTTCTTGAGATCGACGTCCTCACCGAGCTTGATGTTGCGGGTGTGGACCTCGAGCGTGGCAATGCGGCCCGCGAGGTTCGGGCGGTCGATGGTGATGCGGCGGTCGAAGCGGCCCGGGCGCAGCAGCGCCTGATCGAGTACCTCGGGGCGGTTGGTGGCGGCGAGAACGATGATGCCCTTGCCGGGGTCGAAGCCGTCCATCTCGGCAAGCAGCTGGTTGAGCGTCTGCTCTCGCTCGTCGTTGCCGCCGAAGCGCGTGTCGCGCGTCTTGCCGATGGCGTCGATCTCATCGATGAAGATGATGCAGGGCGCGACCTTCGCGGCCTCCGAACAGATCGCGCACGCGGCTCGCGCCGACGCCCACGAACATCTCCACAAAGCCGGAGCCGGAGATGGAGAAGAAAGGCACGTTCGCTTCACCCGCGACCGCCTTGGCGAGCAGCGTTTTGCCCGTACCCGGAGGGCCGACGAGCAGCGCACCGCGCGGCAGCTTCGCGCCGATGTCGGTATACTTCTGGGGATTGTGCAGGAAGTCGATGATCTCGACGAGGGATTCCTTCGCCTCGTCCTGACCGGCGACGTCAGCAAAGGTGACGCCGGTGGATTTTTCCATGTAGACCTTCGCGTTGGACTTGCCGACGCTGCCGAGGCCGCCGAAGCCGCCGCCCCGGTCTTTTGCTGATGAAGCGCATCATCAGGATGAACGCGCCGACCATCAGCGCCGTGGGCAGGACGTAGTTGAGCACGATGATCTCGAGATACGAGGTCTCCGCCTTGTAGGGCTTGCCGAACTCCACGCCGTTTTCATCCAGGAACGACCGCAGCTCAGGGTCGTTGATCTGCGTGGTGAAGAGCTGGTAAGTCCCCTGAGTAGGTCTTGCCGTCCGCGTCGGTGTAGGTGAAGCCGTCCACAGGCGTGATGTTGAGCGTGCGGTCCGCGATCTCGACCTCCTTGACCTTGCCGTCGCGGACAAGGTCGAGAAATTCGTCGTAGCGGATCTCGCAGGTGCCCTCCGCCAGCTTCCTCGTGTCCATCGCCGAGAGGAGATAGTTGAAGCCGATGGTCAGCACCAGCGCCCAGATGAGCAGCGACAGCACGCCCCTGCGGCGGTCGTTGTTCTTGTTGCTTTTGTTTTTTGTCGTTCTGATCCATGTATCTGCGTTCCTTTCCGCCTGCGGGCACCCTGCGCGGGGCACAGGCGACAGCTTGCCAAGTTAATTATATGGTATTTTAGCATACCCCTCCTCGTTTCACAAGCGCCGCGGTATGAATTTTCGGTGAATTTTTGTCCGCTTCCCAGACGCACGCACATCAGGGCGTAATCGCGCTGTGCGCCGTCAAGGAGTACAGCACGATCGAGGACATGCTCGCCGTCGCCGCCGAGCGCGGTGAGGCGCCGTTTCTCGTGCTGTGTGACGAGATCTCCGACCCGCACAATCTCGGCGCGATCATCCGCACGGCCGAGTGCGTCGGTGCGCACGGCGTCATCATCCCGAAGCGCCGCAGCGCGGGGCTGACCGCCATCGTGGACAAGGCGTCCGCGGGTGCGCTTGAGCACATGGCCATCGCGCGGGTGCCGAATCTGGTCGCCGCGATCGAGACGCTCAAGAAAAAACGAGGACGTTTGTGCGGGTGCCTGAGCCGCGGCCCGCCGTGCGGATCGGAAAACCGCCGCGCCCGCCGCGGAGCCGCCGGAGCCGCAGCCGTCCGCGCCGCCGGGGACGAGGGGATCATCGTCCGCCACGCCCGCGCAGGACACCGTGAGCCTGCAGGAGGTGCTCGAGAGCACCGTGCAGTCCGTGCTCGACGAGGGGGAAACGGGGGAGCCGATCGAGCTTCTGCCGCCGAAGCGCCGCGGGCTTTTTCGCGCAGAAGGCTGCGCGACACCGAACGGCTTTATGCCGAAGAGTCCGGGGAGGAGCCGCAGCCCGAGGAGCCGGACGAGCCTGAGGACTTCTTTACCGAGGATTTCGGTGAGCGGGACGACACCCCGAGCCGGACGCGGGCGAGCTGGCCGCCGACTACCGCGACGACGCGCGCGGTGATGGGTCTGCGCAGCGCAGGCCAGCGCTGCTCGTCACCGCGCTTCCTCGTGGCTCGCGCTGCTGCTCGACCATTTTCGGCGTCATGCCTGCGCTGTTCGCCGGGGAAAGGCTGCTCAGCTGCCTGCCGTTCTTCATTGCCGAGCTACTTGTCTGCGTCCTCGGACGCGACGTGTTCGTTTATGCCTTCGAGCAGCTCCGCGCGAGGACGGTCACCTATGAGCTGCTTCTCCTCGCTCGCCTGCGCCGTCACGCTGGCGGACACGGCGCTCGACTTTTTTCCTGCCCGCGCGCGCCGCGTTCTGCGGTCCCGCCACGCCGTCGCCATGCCGGCATGAGCTGTGCCCTGCTTGGGCGCGCGCTGCTCTTCGGCGCGATGTACGATACCTTCCGCGTCGCCGCGGTCGGCGAGCCGGACTATCTCGTCACCGTCACCGCGGGCGGAGCCGCCAAGCGGCGGCAGCGCGCAGGGCTTTTCGCGCTGCGCGCAGCGGGAGGACGCCGCCTCGCACTGGCAGAGCGTGCTGCTGCCCGTGCTGCTTGCCGCCTCGCTCGTATTTGCTGTGCTCTCCACGTTGCGGCGCGGGAGCGGCTGCTGTTCCTCTGGAACTGGGGCGTGCTGCTCACGGCGATCAATATGCTTTGCCTTTCCGCTGTGCTATTCTCTGCCGCTGCGTCGGCTGACAAAGCGCTTCGTCAAGTCCGGCAGCGCGCTGGCGGGCTATGTCGGCGCGGACCGCCTGCGCCGCAGCAACTGCGTCATCCTCACCGACACCGACCTGTTCCCGCCGGAACGGTCAGCCTGAACGGGCTGAAGATCTACGGCGAGGAGAGCGGCAAGGTCATCTCCTACGCCGCCACGATGGCGCACGCCTCGCAAAGCGGTCCTGAGCCGCCTGTTTGACACGCTTTTGAGGGCGAGGGCGGAAGACTCGAGCCGCTCGACGACCTGAGCTTTTTATGAGGAGGGCGGCGTCTCCGGCCTTATCCACGGCGAAACGGTGCTCTTCGGCACCGCTGCCGCTTCTGCCGCAAGATGCACGTCACGATGCCCGGCGGCCTGAGCCTCAAGACCGGCGCGTTCCTCGCCGTGGACGGCACGCTCATCGCCATCTTTGCCGTCAAGTACGGCGGCGGAGAATGTGGACTGGGCGCTCCACGCGCTCAAGCGCAGCCGCATCACGCCGGTGCTCGCCGTGCGCGACGGCAGCATCACGCCCGCGCTTTTGAAGCGCAAGTTCGGCACCGACGCCCGCGCGGTCTATCCCACCGTCTCCACGCGCCTTGCGCTCCTCGGAGAAAGACGGCGAGCATCCCTATGCGCTGCTCTACCGCGAGGGGCTGATGCCCTACGCCGAGATCGCCGTCGGCAGCAAGCGTCTGGTCCACGCCGTGCGCCGCCGTGCTCTCGCTCGGGAGCAGCGCGTAAACCGCGCTGCTGGCGTTTTACCTCACCTTTGTCGGCGCGTACAGCGCGCTCACCCCGGTCTCAATGCCTCTATCTGCTCCTCTGGGCGCTCGCGGCGCGCCTCATGAAAACTCTGGACCGTTATTGAGCATTTTTAGCAAAAATGGCTATCAAACTTCTAAAAATTACAATAGTTGTATTGACGGAAGAATATTATATAATTGAGCTGTTGAAGTGACTTCCGCAAGGGAATTCCGATCTGGAAGGAAGACATGAACCCTATGAGTGCAAAAAAGACATTCGCAATATCGTGCTGCTTGGCCACGGCGGAAGCGGCAAGACCACCCTCGCTGAGTATGCTGTTCATGACCGGCGGCACCGACCCTTCGGCAAGGTCACCGACGGCAACACCACCTGCGACTACGACGCGGAAGAGATCAAAGAGAAACATCTCCATCTCCCTCGCCGTCGCCCGTGAAGTACGCTGCCAAGAACGTGAAGATCAACGTGCTCGACACTCCGGGCAACTTTGACTTCGCCGGCGAAGTTCTCTCCGGTATCCGCGCGGCCGAGTGCGCCCGTGCTGGTCTTGCGGCGCCAAGGACGGCCTCAGCGTCGGTGCCGGCGCGCCTGGAAGATGCTGGGTTCCAAGCCCCTGCATGATCTTCATCACCCGCACCGACGAGGAAACAGCACTACAACGCCTGCTTCGACGCTCTCAAGGGCGAAGTTCGGCACCGCCGTCGCGCCCATCGTCGCCCCCATCATCGACGGCAGCAAGAAGGTCACCGGTATCGTGGACCTGCTGCACAACAAGGCCTATGAGGTCAAGGGCGGCAAGGCTGCCGGAGTGCCCATTCCCGCCGACATCGCCGACGAGGTCAGGCCCTGCGTGCCGAGCTGATGGAAGCCGCCGCCGGCGCCGACGAGAGGAGCTGATGGAAAAATTCTTCGACACAATGGAGCTCTCCGACGAGGAGATCGCCAAGGGCCTCAAGCTCGGCGTGCGCGACGGCAGCGTCGCCCGTGCTCATCCGGTCTCGGCGCGTTGAAGAGGTTGATGCAGACTGCAAAGCCGATCTCGTTCCGCTGACCAAGGCTCCTCAGTAAAGTTCTCTTCTGGCTGGCGGTCATTCGCGGCGCCATGTCCCCCTCATTGCAACACTAAAAGCTTCACGTCTCAAGCGACCTCATGCGCAAGAACGAGAGGTCAAGATCGCGATGGACCGCGCTTAAGACCCGGCGAGAATTCTGCGACCTGAAGAGCACTGCCGTTTGGCGGGTGGCGCCCGCATGCTTATCTCTTTCGCGCCATCGTCAAGACCATGAAAAGTTCGGCAACGGCCTCAAATCTGTCTGAACGGAGAAGACCTGACTCATTGTCGTCAACGCCGTGAGACTCCATCAGATGTCGCCCCGGCGCGGGCGAGATCTGATCGAAAGGCCGTGAGTAAGCTTCAATTTGGCTTCTGGCGTGGATGCTGAGCTCGACATGTGAAGATCCGTGCGCACCGTAGCAGGGGCCGTTGCAGCAGACTGGCGGTGGCGGCCAGTTCAGCATGTCTGGGTCCGCTGGAGCCTGCAATGAGGAGCGCGCGCGATGGTCTTCGCTGAGAAGTGCCCGCTGGCGCAAGAACTTCTTCCTGCTGCTGGCGGGGCTTCGCGCGAAGTTGTGCCCATGGCCCGCTCGCTGGCGGTCCGTCGCCAACTTAAGTGTGCTTAGCGATGGTTCATCATCTGGTCGGACTCCTCCAGAAATGCGGCGTTCAAGATCCCGCTTCATAAGGCCGCGATGCTCGAGATATGTCTCTCTTCTGTTCTGTTTGAGCTTCAAAGGTCTGCGGAGCCAAGGTCACAGCCCGATCAGTAGCGTTGATATCTCGGCGATAAAAGCGACTCGACTGGCGATGATTATCGAGCCGAGTGCCCTGAGGCCGAGCGAGCTACGCGATTGACCGCAGGTCGGCGATCGAAAGTCCCGCGGCCTTTCAATTATGTACTTCGGTGCGCCGCTATGTGAGCAGTGCCTGCTGGCAGAAGCGGAATAATCTCTACCTGATAAAGAAAAGTCCGATTTACAGTTTTCTTCTTTGTTTTGGTTCAATGTCAGTTTGAGCCTGTATTTCGCCGTGAAATGGTGCGCTGTTCCATGAAACTGAACATGGAGATGCCGATCAACGCGTGTAGCGCTCGACGGTAAGGGAGGCACAGGGCGCGGCGTAGGCATTCCCTCCGCGTCGTCGTAGAGCACGCGGCCCGTCGGCGCACCGCCGCCGGGACGCCAGCTGTCGTCCTGATAGTAGGCGGGCCAGAGAGGACGAGCTCCGTGCCGCGGAATTTCACCTCCTCCGTCCAGCGGAAGTGGTGGAGGACGCGCCAACACTCCCGCTTCGCCGGGCAGCCGCACGGCGACGTCGGTGAAGTGCAGCTCCCTGACATCGTAGACGGTCGAGATGTGCGTCGAGCTGCCGAAGTCCTCGCGCACCTCACGGCCGCCGTTCATCGGCTTTATCCGCCTCGTGCACTACGACGAGCGTCGCGCCGCGGCAGGCGAGCAGGTCGTCCTCGCTGAGGTCGTTCAGCGCGTCCTCGGGATAGCCGAGGGCAAGCAGCTGCGCGCGAATTTCAACAGCCTCAGCGCTGAGACTGTCGCTCTTTGGCTGCCAGTCCATGCGATAGCTGCCGAAGAAGAGATAGCCGCAGGCGATGCCGACGGCGAGCAGCGCCGCGATGACCCTGACCAGCGTCTCGTCCGAGAGACGCACCGGCGCGGGCGTGAGCGCGTAGCCGCTCTCCTCCATCTCGCGGGAGAGACGGAAGAGGCTGCGCAGAATGAGAGTATAGCAGCCGAGCATTGCCAAGGCCGAGCAGCAGACCGCTGTACTGGACATAGGCCAGCGTGAGGACCGCCGCGTACCACACGAGCAGCGCGGCTGCGGGGGCGGCGCCCCCTCCTGTCCCCGCCTTTTTTCTGCATTGTGCGTAATGCCTGCCAGAAGCAGAAGAAGAGCAGCATCTGCACCGCGAGCATGGCATGGTCAGCGCCGTCCCCACGGAGGAGGCGTATACGGCGTTGGAATAGATTGTCGCGTTGAGAACGATGCAGGGGCAGGAACAGCGCCGCGCGCAGCACGGCGAGCAGCCAGCAGGCGCGAAACCAGCGGTTCTCTCGCCGCAGCGGACGGAAGCCGAGAAGCTGCAGGATCACGCCGATGGTCGGCAGCAGGTAGTTCAGGCAGAAAAAGTTGAGCGTGATGGAGCACAGGCGCTGCCGCCGAGAATATTTCCGATCGCGCGGCGCCACGGCGTGACGTCCCGTGCGACGTCGTCGGGGCGGAAGCTCGGGCGCGGCGGACTCGAGCAGAGCGTCAAATTCGCGGTCGTTCATGCGTCGTCACCTCCCAGCGCCTTGCGCAATGCCTTTGATGCGGTAGAGCCGCCCCTCCACGGCGCGCTCCGTCATGCCCAGCTCCGCGGCGATCTGCGCGGTGGACTGGCGGTAGTAATACTTGCGGTAAAAGAGCAGCCGGTCCCGCTGCGGCAGCGCGGTCAGCGCGCGCTCGAGCGCCTGTCGGCGCTCCTGCTGCAAGAGCCGCTCCTCGGGCGTCGGCTCGGCGGAGGGCAGGTCGCCCGAAAGCTCCTCGCTGCCGCCGGACTTTTTTTCCGCGCGCGGGTTGAGCGCGGTGTTGCGCGTGAGCGCCGTGAGCCATGCCGTCCACGAGCCGCGCGCGCGGGATCGTAGGTTCCGAATTTCTCCCACACGCGCAGCGCGGCGTCGGAAAGGCACTCCTCGCGGTCCTGCGCGTCCGGCACGATGGGTGCGATGATGTAGCGCATCAGCGGCGCATAGTGGCGCAGCAGCAGCGCCTCCGCGCCGCGTTCATCCCCGGCGCGGAGAAGCGCCAGGACCTCCTGCTCGTGCATCTGCCCACCTCCCTGTGAAAGCCGTTTGCTCTATCATACACGCTCCGCGCGAAAAAACCCACGAAAAAACGGGAACCGCAGGAAAAGCGGCTCCCGTTTCTTGACTTTATTCCGCGCTCGGCGCTGCGCCCGGTGCTCCGCCGCCGCTTCCGCCGCGGCCGCCCCGGCGTCCGCGTCCGCCGCGATGATGCCGGCGGCGCGCGCTCTTTTCGCCCTCGCCGCCCCTCGGTGGGCTTCCCCGCTTTCGGCAGAGGGGACAGGAGACTTCTTCTCCCCTCCCGGCGCTCGGTCGGTCTGCGGCGCTCGCCGCCCTTGTCGGCGGGCCTTTCCGCGTTCCTTTCGGGACGCTTTCCTTGCCGCCGCCCTCGGCGGCCTCCGGCTTTGCTTCGGTGCGGTCCCTCCGCCGCGTCCGCGCCGCCCTGGCGTCCGCGTCCCCCCCGCGGCGACGGCGCTCACGCTTCACCGCTCTCCTCGGCGGTAGGCGTTTCCGGCACAGCGGGAACATCGGGCTCGGAGAGCTCCAGCGCACGGAACACGGGCGAGGGAACGGCATCCAGCTCGCTCTCCGCGTCCTGCTTTACGAAGCGGGCGGGGCGCTCGGCGGGGATCTCGATGCCCTCGCGCGAGCCCTTGCCGTTGCGCAGCACACGGATCTCGCAGCCGTGATAGCTCTTCTGCCCCTCGGACGAGTCGTCCAGTCGGACGCTGACCGTCTCGCGCACGAGGTTCACGGCGCTGACGTTGCCGGGGCCGTCGGGCGTGAGAACGAAGGAATCGTTCTTGGGCATCCGCTTCACGGCGTCCTCGTAGGCCGCCTGCTCGTAGTTCAGGCAGCACATCAGTCGCGGCCGCAGGTGCCGGAAATTTTCGTAGGATTCAGGCTGAGATTCTGCGTCTTGGCCATCTTGATGGACACCGGCTGGAAATCGTCCAGAAACTGCGCGCAGCAGAACGGACGGCCGCAGATGCCGAGGCCGCCGACCATCTTGGCCTCATCGCGCACGCCAATCTGGCGGAGCTCGATGCGCGCGCGGAACACGCCCGCGAGGTCGCGCACGAGCTCGCGGAAGTCCACGCGGCCCTCGGCCGTGAAGAAGAACAGGATCTTGCTGCCGTCAAAGCTGCACTCCACGCGCACGAGCTTCATGTCCAGCCCGCGCTCGGCGATCTTCCGCTGGCAGATGCCGAAGGCATCCTTCTCGCGCTGGCGGTTGTACTCCATCGTGCGGCGGTCGTTTTCCGTCGCGATGCGCACGAGAGCGCGCAGAGGACGGACGACCGCGCCGTCGTCCACCTCGTGGTTGCCAGTCAGGCACTGGGCGTATTCGGTGCCCTGCGCCGTCTCGACGATGACGAACTGACCCGCCTCCACGGCGATGCCGTGCGGGTCGAAATAATACTCCCTTTGCAGCCGCCGCGAAAGCGGACACCAATCACTTCAGTCAAAGGATCTCCTCAATTCAACGGCGAGGCCGCCGAGCAGCGGGCCGACGCCGACATTATATTCACAATGGTTTCGATAGGTCTCCAGCAGCTCTATTGTGCCGAGGATCTGTGCTTTTGTCAAGTGGGAGCCGAGCACGGCGCGCAGCGCCTGCTCGTCGCGCGGCTCAGCGGGGGGCGCGCCGCAGAGCGTGCAGAGCGCGTCGGCGAGGATCACGCGCGTGCCCTCAAAGAGCGCGGCAAGCTCCTCACGGGTCGCCTTGGCGGTTTCCAGCTTCAGCAGAAAGGCGGCGCGCGCGGCGGCGCCCTCGGCGATCAGGCGGAGCAGCCTCGCGCGTGCGCTCGTCGTCCTCGCCGACGGTCCCCGCCGGCGGGAGCTTGACCTCCACGCAGCGCGAGCGGGATGGTGGGCAGCAGAACGCTTGCGTTCTCCGCGCAGAAAAGAAAGGCGGCGTAGGGCGGCCCCTCCTCCACGGTCTTGAGCAGCACATTCTGATCCTTTTCGTTCAGCCGCGTGCATTCAGGGGAAGATGTAGACCTTGCACGCGCCCTCGTTCGGGCGGATGAAGGCGTCCGTCCGCACGCCGCGGATGACGTCCACGCTCAGCTCGGCGTGCTCGTCGTCGCGCACGGTGAGGACGTCGGGAGTGGATGTCCGCGAGCACCTTGCGGCAGTGCGCGCAGGTCAGGCAGGGCTTGTCCGTGCCGGTACACTCCAGCGCGGCGGCGGCGTAATGCGCCGCGGCGTTCCGGTCGCCCGCTCCCGAGAGAGATGAGCGCGTGGCTCAGCGCGCCGCGGCTCGCGACGGCGAGACGCGCAGCGGTATTCGTTTTTGCAAAGGCCGACAGCTCCATGCGCTCCTCCGGACAATATAACTACAACATACAGTATAACGCAAAAAACACGGAGTGCAAGA
>VOFC01005440.1_pt1 | contig 25567 bp, 37 predicted proteins | sample 5384161 | NCBI WGS metagenome assembly VOFC01 (sample SAMN12384722, study PRJNA508395) | human gut metagenome | isolation source: healthy gut B | host: Homo sapiens | reverse complement strand
ATGTACGTGTATGTAATACGAGCTATTTGCAAACCGACTGGTATATCAACAAATGAAGAAGCAAGCATACGAATCCGATCCGCTTCCCAATCTCTTGGCAACCGGAGGATTATGTGCAAGGTACTCGTGATGCCGCTTATGTATTCCCGATGACGGATAAGTCGATCGATTGAAGACCGCTCTTGATTTCGTTCGTAGTAACTGATCCGAAGTTTAAGAAGATCCCGGTATCAAATCAAGAATAGATTATATTCCTCTGCGCAGATTACTGACGATGGGGGGGCAGATTCCGCCAGTCATATGGCTACTGGCGTGATCGATACCGTTAACTCTGCCGTATTTGCAGAAAGAGATGAAGATTGACTTGAAAGGCAAGGATGTCTTGGGTAAGCAAGAGTTGATTATCTTGGATATGTTGCAGACGAATGACTGGAACCGTCCGATCTATTACGCGATTACCGTAAAGCCCGGATCAGTTCGTGAAATTGGATCCGTACTTCCAGCAGACCGGTATGGCTTATCAGATCGTTCCGATGGAACGCAGGGAACTGTTCGCTTCTGATCAATACGGAGAAGATGTATGACAACGTGATGAATAAGTTCAAATGGGGTGGTGTCAATACGCCGGGTGTGTACTTGGATGAGAATGTAATGCGAATGTGCAAGAGCTATCGTATCGCATTGTTCAGCAAGCTGGCTGCCGCTTTGGTTGCGGAAGGTAAGAAATGAGAAGGCACTGAACGTATTGGATAAGGCGATGGAAGTATTGCCTCCCGAGAATGTTCCGTTGGATTATAGCGCTTTCTTTAGGTGAGCTGTATTACGAGCCGTTGGGCCAAGGAGAAGGCGGAGATGGTTTATAAAGGTATAGCGGACAATGCGTTGCAGCAGTATAAACTGGTATTTCCGTTTGCGTCCGGGGCATTATCATCTGTTATCGAGTGATTTAGGTCATAACTTGGCGGTTTGCGTGTGAGCAAACAATACAATCCGGAGTTCGCTAAGCCTTATCAAGAGGAATTTGATAATACCGTATGGCGTACGGATCAGTGGCAAAAGACTAACAAAGTATGTTTATAGAACAACCGCCTTGGTTTTACAGGGCACTGTTCCCGGGGGGTAACTTGGCGAATACCGGCAGAGAAGAAGAAGTGTGTTATCTCACCTTCGACGACGGCCCGATTCCCGAGGTTACCCCTTGGGTTTAGATATATTGGATACGTATGGGATCAAGGCTACCTTTTTATGGTAGGGGATAATGTACGTAAGCATCCCGAGGTCTTCCAGATGGTGATAGATCGTGGGCACCGTGTCGGTAACCATACGTTCAATCATATCAAGGCATCAAGTTCTGGACGAAGAATTATTTGGCGAATGGAGAAGGCGGCCGAATATATTCCCCAGCAATTTATTTCGGCCTCCTCATGGGCATATGCGTTTTCCGCAGGTAGTATGGCTTCGCCGCCATTATCATATCGTGATGTGGGACGTGGTCACCCGTGACTATAGCCCTCATATGACTCGAACGGTGTCTTCAACGTGGTGAAGAACTATACCCCGTAATGGTTCCGTTATCGTCTTCCACGATTCCTTGAAAGCCGAGCGCAATATGCGTGAGGCAATGCCCCGGGCTGTCGAATGGCTCTTAAAGGAAGGCTACGAGTTTAAAGTTTTTGAATAATGGGTATCTCCCAGTTTATAAAAAAGATAAAGCTATGGAATTAGGCTTCTCCGCTTGCGGTATCGCTGAAAGTAGCGAGGCCGGGAGCGAGGGAGGCTTATTTTTTTGACCAATGGATCGCGGAAGGCTACCATGCTGGAATGAAATACATGGAGAATCATCGGGAAATCCGTCTCAATCCGGATGGCTTGGTGGAAGGTGCCAAATCAGTTATCTCAGTAGCCTTGAATTATTATCCGAAAGTTCTCCGGAATCCGGCGGAACCTTTATATCTCGTATTATGCGTACGGAGAAGATTATCACGGGGTCGTAAAGGATAAACTTCGCCAATTATGGAAAGCGATAACCGAGCATCATCCTCCAACAATGAGGCCCGTGTATTCACGGACTCCGCCCCTCTGTTAGAGCGTTATTGGGCTTGGAAAGCCGGTTTGGGATGGATCGGAAAGAATACGAATCTAATCATCCCGGGTAAAGGCTCTTTCTTTTTCCTTGGGGAGATCGTGACAACTTTGGTAGTCGATACCTATGATTCCCCCAAAAAGAATCACTGCGGTTCCTGCATCCGCTGTTTGGACGCTTGTCCTACCGGAGCCTTGGAAGGGCCGAAACGTTTGAATGCCCGTAAATGTATCTCTTATCTTACGATCGAGCATCGTGGAGAAATCCCTGTTGAGCAAGCCGTCCTTTTAGGTAACCGTATCTATGGATGCGACACCTGCCAAGCCGTTTGTCCTTGGAACCGCTTTCGCTATGCCTACGGCAGCAGCCTTTCATCCCACCCCTTCTTTGCTCTCCCTTAAAAAGACGACCTCAAGGCATTGAGCCGTGAGGATTATAATCGTATCTTTGCGCATTCGGCGGTGAAAGCGCGCCAAATATGAGGGGATTATTACGAACAATACAATATCTAAAAGACTAAATTACCATGAGAAGAACATTTAACTTCTTGCTTCTTTTCTTCCTGTCGGTGATGACGGTAATGGCCGCTCCCGGAGATTTACAAGAGAAGCTTGCCGCTCTAAAAAGGAATTAGTGGCATTGAAAAACTTCAATCCGATTATTATCCGGAGAAATATGTAGTACGTATTACTCAGCAGGTCGATCCGAAAGACCCCGCCGCCGGAACATTTACGCAACGGGTTATCGTAGGCCATGTAGGTTATGATCGTCCTACCATTATCGTGACCGAAGGATATGGGCGGCTTATGCGCTCAATCCGAAATATCAAGAAGAACTATCTAAACTATTGAATGCGAACTTAGTATTCGTGGAGTACCGTTATTTCTTGGAGTCGACGCCGGAACCTAAAAACTGGGATTATCTGACCGCCGAGAACTCTGCGTACGATTTACATAACGTCCGCAATACATTCAAGCAGATTCTATCCGGGAAAATGGATCAGTACCGGTATCAGTAAGGGGGCAGACTACAATGCTTTACCGTGCCTTTTTCCCGGACGACGTGGATTTCTCCGTTCCTTATGTCGGTCCGTTATGTAAAGGTGTAGAGGATGGCCGCCACGAACCTTTCTTACGTAAGGTAGGTACGAAAGCGGAGCGCGAGAGGATACAGGATTTTCAATTGGAAGTCTTGAAGCGTAAGTCCGATATGCTTCCTTTATTGGAGAGCTATTGTAAGAATAAAAACCTGACATTCCGTATCCCGATGCCCGAGGTATTGGATTATTGCGTACTGGAATATTCATTCGCTCTTTGGCAGTGGGGAACTTCGGTAAGTACGATCCCTTCCAAGTCTGCCGACGATCAGGCGCTCTTCGATCATTTGATGGAAATCAGCGGTCCTGATTATTTTGCCGAAAACCAACCGAATATCTCCTTCTTCGTACAAGCTGCCCGTGAGCTCGGTTATTATGGCTATGACGTAAAACCTTTCAAAAATACCTTACGATCGATAGCGCCCATGGATACCTAAACCGTATCATGCTTCCCGAGGAACTGGTCGGTAAAGTAGACTTCCGTCCGGCTCTGTACCACAAGATCTATAACTTCTTGAAAGACAACGATCCGAAGATGATCTTTATCTATGGCGAAGTAGACCCGTGGAGCGCGGCCATGGTTCCCGCTTTCAAAGGCAAGAAGAACGAGCAAATCTATATCCAGCCCCGAGGCAGCCACCGCGCCCGTATCGGCAACATGCCGGAGGATATGAAGGAGCGGATCCTTACACAGATGAATAAATGGCTGGCCGAGTAAAAAATAGAGTAGCCTATTTTTTCCCTATAAAATCCCCCCGTATTATTACTTATCGGTTGTAATACGGGGATTTTGTCAGACTGCTTCCCTGATAACTTTGAATCGTCTCCTTGCTGCCTTATTACCCGATATTCGTTACCTTTGCGAAAATATATATGTGGTATGAAAGAATTTAAGGTATTGATATCAGCTCTTTTTCGTCTTGATACTTATGGCCTGCGGCGATAAGCGGGCAGATGAGAGGATCGTTTCCGTGACGATTGAGCCGCAACGGTATTTTGCGGAGAAGATAGCCGGAGATAAATTTAAGATTAATTGTGTGGTTCCGGCAGGGCAAAGTCCGGAGACGTATGATCCTACACCGCAGCAAATGGTGCAGGTGGGTAAAAAGCCAAGGCTATTTAAGGATCGGATCGATCGGGTTCGAACAGGCTTGATGGATAATATCCGGAATAATAATCCGGGACTCAAGGTTTTTGACCTGTCCGAAGGAATTGATTTACTTAAAAGCCCCGAGGAAGAAGAGGAACATGATCACCACCACCATCATCATCCCGGAGGCGTCGATCCGCATACGTGGAGCTCTATCTCTGGAGCGAAGGTGATCGCCAAGAACACTTTGGATGCCTTTGTGTCTTTGGACCCGGAGAATAAGGAATATTACCAAGCGAATTATGAACAACTGACGAAAGAAATCGGAGAGACGGAAAAAGACCGTTTCCGGTTTGTTACATTCTCTTGACAATAAGACATTTATTATTTACCATCCGGCCCTGACCTATTTGGCTAACGAATATGGCTTGACCCAGCTTTGCATCGAGATGGACGGAAAAGAACCGTCTCCCGCACAATTAAAGGAACTGGTCGAGACCGCACGGGAACATAATGCGAAAGTCGTGTTTGTCCAGCGGGAGTTTGACCAGAAGAACGCCGAGTTGATCGCTAAAGAAACAGGTTGCCGTCTGATCCCGATCAATCCGCTGGATTACGATTGGAGTAAGGAAATGATTCATATCGCAAAATCGTTAGCCGATGGACAAGCTGATTGAGTTGAGAGAGGTTACCGCCGGATACGGTAATAAGATCGCCTTACGTAACGTAACGCTGGATGTGTGGAAAAAATGATTTCTTGGGAATTATCGGACCGAATGGCGGCGGGAAAACGACGCTTTTAAAGGTGATACTAGGTCTATTGCCTCCTATTTCCGGAACGATTCGTTTTACGATGAAAATGTAGAGGTTCCTTCCTTGAAGATCGGTTATCTACCCCAAATGAGCCAGATCGATAAGAAGTTTCCGATCTCGGTACGGGAAGTGATCTCTTCCGGTTTATCCGCGGAGAAACCTTTGTTCCGTCCATTCAATAGATCCCAGAGAGAGCGTGTAGACGAGGTGATCGTACAGATGGGATTGGAGGAGTTGGCGGGCAGGGCCATCGGTGAGCTTTCCGGCGGCCAGTTGCAGCGGGTCTTATTGGGGCGTTCTATTGTCTCCCGTCCGCAGGTATTGATCTTGGATGAGCCTAATTCGTATGTGGATAAACGATTCGAGTCTCGTTTTTATCAGCTCTTGGAAGATATCAATAAAGAGAGCGCTATCATCTTGGTTTCCCATGATATCGGTACGGTTTTGACGATGGTGAAAAATATCGCTTGCGTAAACGAGACTTTGCATTATCACCCGGGAGCGAATGTCTCTGAGGAATGGTTGGGCGAGAAATACGCTTGTCCGATCGAGTTGGTGGGGCATGGTGACTTGCCGCACCGAGTCTTGAAGAAACACCAACACGAATAATTCTTTTTCACGAATAACTCTATTTTTATGATACCACAAATCATTTGCTGGATAAGCTTGCCGGAGATCGGTTATATCGTAGGTATTGCCGTAATCCTGTTCGGATGTAAGGCCGTATCGCAAAACCCTTTCATCAGTAAGAAACAAAAGATTCTTTGGATGCTGACGATCCTGTTCTTGAATTGGATCGGGTTGTTGTGGTATTATTATACATTTTATATGAAAGAAAAATGAAGGATATGAAGATATTGATAACCGGAGCGAGTGGTTTTATCGGCGGTTTCTTGGTAGAGGAGGCGCTTCGCCGTGGCTATGAGACGTGGGCGGGTATCCGTGCGGGTAGCAGTAAAGCGCATCTGCAAGATAAGCGGATTCATTTCATCGACTTGAAATATGGCGATCAGGAAGCGCTTACGGCTCAACTCTCAGACTTTGCCCGTGAGCATGGTCCTTGGGATTATGTGATCCATAACGCCGGACTGACGAAGACATTGGATAAGCGAAACTTTTTCCGTGTGAACGCCGAGAATACGCATCGATTTATCGAGGCTTTAGCCGCCGCCGGCTGCAAACCGAAGAAATTCCTCTTGATGAGCAGCCTAAGCAGCTATGGGCGAGGCGACGAGAAGACTTTCCGCCCGATACACTTGGACGATCCGCAGCGGCCGGACACGGCTTATGGCCAAAGTAAGCTAGAGGCGGAGAACTACATCCGTAAACAAACCTATTTTCCTTACGTGATCTTGCGGCCTACAGGAGTATACGGGCCGGGTGAGAAGGATTATTTCATGGAAATACAAAGCGTAAAGTCGGGACTCGATTTCGCCGTAGGCGCTATTCCCCAGCGAATCACGTTTATCTATGTAAAAGATTTAGCGACCGTGGCCTTCCTTTCCCTTTGAGAAAGAGGAGATAGAGAACCGGCATTATTTTGTAGCCGACGGAGATGTCTACACGGATGAGTCTTTTGCCCGTATGATACAAGATATCTTAGGAAAGAAGCGGGTATTGCATGCCCGTATACCGCTGGGATTGGTGCGTATCGCTTGCCACTGTTCAGAATGGATCGGTAAGTTGTTGAAGAAAAGTATGACGCTAAATAGTGATAAATACATCATCTTGAAGCAGCGTAACTGGATTTGCGATGTCACGCCTCTTCAAGATGATTTAGGTTTTATCCCGGCCTATCCTTTACGTAAAGGCTTGGAAGAAAGTATCGAATGGTATAAAAAGGAGGGGTGGTTGTAAGAATCACTCCACCTTCTCGATCTTACCGGAGCCCATTACCTTTTTTTGGATATCTTGGGGATCTCCTTTGTATTTTACGGAACCGCTACCGGCTATCTCTGCCTTGATTTTGTTTACGACAAAGGCTTCTATGTCTCCACTACCGGCAATCTTGCACTCAAGCTCATCCATGGTACAATCGAAAGCACGTACTGTACCGCTACCGGCGATCGAGAATTCAGCTATGCCTACGGTTCCCCCTAGAACGATCGTGTTAGACCCGGCCATATCCCCGTTTAATTCCTCACAATACACTTTATGGCCAACGAAATCTCCGCTACCGGCGATCTCTATCTTTAGGTTTGTAAAAGAGGCCGTGTCGTGGAATTGGATAATCCCGCTACCGGCTAATCCTGCCTCGAACTCCTCGGCTTGTAGGGGGAATTTATATTTACATGGGTACTGCCTGCCGCCGCTAGTTTCTTTAGATTGCGGGAGTTGGCCGTAACCATGAACTCGGTCGGACGGAAATTCGTATGTTTCCTGAATTCTTTTTTTCGGACGGATCTTAAGCTTATGGTTCTCTACATTAAACTCATATTTCTCGAAGATATTCCGGTCTGTCTTTATTTCCAAACCTTCAGGAGCGTCGGATTGCGTGTAATTCACGACCATGCCTCCTCCCTCTAACTCAAGACAGTCATACTCGGAAACCGGGATGTTTTCCGTGGTGATATTGCCGTCTCCTTTTATGGTTTTGTGTAGGGATACAGCTGCTTACTAGAAATAAGCCACATATAAGGAATAAAAGTGATATCTTTTTCATCTAATTGATTTTTGGGATGATTAATCTGCTTGTTTGATTTTTTCCGACACCGGAGGCGGATTTCTGCGTATGCTCCGGATTGCCTTTATATTTAACGCTTCCCACACCAGAAGTGCTAGCGTCTAATTTCTGGGTAGCGTTCACTTCCATTCCTCCTACACCTGAAACTTCGCATTCCAGATCCTCAACGGGGCAATCGAACGCATATACGTGCCCTACACCCGATACGGAGTATTTGCCTTTCTTGATGTTTCCATTCAAGTAAATATTGCCGACTCCGGATATAGCTACCTTGAAAGTATCACAAGATAAATCAGCTAATTTCACGTCGCCTACGCCACTGATATAAAAAGACGTATTTGTCAGTTGTAGCGGTTGATCGGCGATAAAGTCGATGCTGCCACTGATCCCCGCTTCCTTCAGGTTCTTGGAACTTGTGTTCAATACCAGATGGGTCGGACAGATCTTCTTGCCGGATTTAGCCTTGATGATTAATTTGTGATCCTTATTCTCTATATCCAATAAGTCAAACAAATTCTCGTCCATGCTGATCTCCAACGAGGAGGCGCCATCTGTTTGGGTGTAATTACATATCGCACGGTTCTTCTTGTTGAACGGATTGATGCTTTTCGCCGATTCGATATTGGACCCTAGATGTATTTCCTCGAAATCATCTACTTGAATGGTGCGGGTAACAATATTCTTGTTCCCATTGATACCTTTTCGAGCATTCTTACTGATACAACCTGTCGTAGAAAAGATCACCAGCAGACATAGGTATATAATTCTTGTTTTCATTCTTTTACTTCTTCTACGGTACCTTTACCGATTATTCTCTGTTGAACTGCTGTCGGGCCTTTATAACGGATATTTCCTTTACCGACTACGTTGGCCTTTAAATTATCGGTAGCATGTACTTCCGCTAAGCCATTGCCTGTTACTTTGCAACTTAGCTGAGGAACCGCTAACCCAAAAGCGTGTATATCACCACTGCTGACGATACTGTAGTCTCCTTCTTTCGCATTACCTTTCTTGATCGTTATAGAGCCAGAGCCATCGATATCACATTCGATCTTGTCGGCTTCCAGATGATTGACAACCATATTTGCGCTACCGGATACATTCAAATCCAGTTTACCGACCGTAACTGTCTCTTTCAGTTGCACCAAGCTATTGGCGTTCGCCTTAATAACGGTCTCGTCTCCGGTAAGCGGACTGTTTACCATGAAGTTGGCATTTCCGGAAACTTTTGCGGCGGCAAGCCATTTAAGATCGTCTTTACGATAAACTTCGTGAAATGATCTACCTTCGCTCCTTTGAAAGCGATGGTTAAGACACGATCCTTCACCTCGATATTGACATAGGGATGAAGATTCTGGTCTACGGTAACCTCCACGGTGGAAGGATCATCGGATTGCTCGTAATTGAAATCAATTACGCCATCCACCTTAATCTCGTTATAATCGGTGACAGAAATCTTTTCGAGGTCAATTTACCATCGCCTTTTACATGATCTGCGGCCCAACCGGTAGTGACCCATCCTAGGAAAAATACCATTAATAAGATAGCCTTTGTTTTCATAAGTATCGTTTTTTATGATTCTACTTTTTAATTTAGACTCTATAAATAAAGAGTTGGTTACAAAAATAGCAAGAAAAAGCTACCGGATATCACATCTAGTAGCTTTTTTAAATTTGATAATGTGTGTATTAAAAAAAATGTGTGTGTTCGATCAATTTGCGCCTTGAATGGATCCAGAGCCGGACTTTGATTTATTCACGTTCGCCGGGCCTTTATAGCGGATGTCTCCACTGCCCGAAACCGATAGGTTCATGTTATCTTTGGCATAAACACGGGCATCTCCGCTACCGCTTACCGAGCAACTCAAATCATTGACAGATAAGTCGTATGCTTTTATATCTCCACTGCCCGATACGGAATAGCGGGCCTCGTCCGCCTTACCTTTCAAGGTGATGTCTCCGGAGCCTGAAACCTTGCTGGTAAGATTCTTGCAGTCCAAATCTTCAAAAACCAGATCGCCGGAGCCGGATACCGAGAACTCACCTAATCGTAATTTCACGTTATGTGGGAACTTTACGTCGCTGGAGCCGGAAATCTTGATTTCCAGTTGATCCTCGAAAAAGCGTTCTGCGCCTCAAAATCCATCGGGCCGGAAGTCTTTAAGTATTTCAGAGTCTTCGAGCTTCCTTCGATTACATACTGGGTCGGTTTGATACGGGTCCCGTCTTGTATGCGGATAGCTAACCGTCCGTTATTGGATTTGATCGAGAGGAGTGGGAATAGATTCGTCGATCGTAATTTTCAAGGAAGCGCTTCGTCCATGCGTATATTTGAATACCGGGAATTTCTTGTTGCTTCTATTTCCCCAAAAATTATTGCCGGAATATTCGATATTTCCACCCAGTTCGATCGCTATAGTTATCTACCGATATCTCTTTCGTAATAATATTCCCATTACCTTCTACTTTACTAGCCTCTGCCATGAAGGCACAAAAGATGAGGGCTATTACCGCTACTAATTTTGTTTTCATCGTTCGTATGTATTAAATGTTTATTTGACTTTGTTGATCGAGCCGGAACCCATGATAGACTTACTGATCTCCGGATCTCCTTTGTAATGAATCTCACCACTACCTACGATATTGGCATCCAAGATTTGCGTGGCATATACGCTGATCTCGCCGCTGCTGGCGATATTACACTCTGCTTTACGTGCTTGGCAGTCAAAGGCTTTAATCTCACCACTTCCCGCTACATTGAATGAGGCACGATCTACGGTTCCTATTACCTCGATTTCCCCGCTGCTGGCGAGGCTGCAAGATAGGTTGTCCAGCTGTATATCCTTGGCGATGATATTTCCGCTACCGGCCATGTTACATTCAAGCTTGTAACCTTTTACGGGGCCTCTCAACTCAACGTTTCCACTACCGGCCATATTGATCTCCATCCGGTTTACTTTCGTCGGTTTGCTGATAATGAAACTGCCGGAACCTACCGTATTCAACTCTTTTTAGTTCCTTGGAGTTGGATTTTATCTTGTAGACGGTCGGCCTCAAGTCGTAGGAGTTATTATTAAAACCTTTCTTGATAGATTTCGGATAGATCTTTAACGTACCGCCTTCTACTTCGGTCACGAGGTAATCAAATAAGTTCTCATCGATCGTTACGGATAGATAAGGCGCTTTATCCGACTGTTCATACTGAAATCAGCGGAGCCAACGAACGTGATCTCGTCGTAATCGCTAATCTTTATCTCCCGGGTTTTCCGGGTTCCCATTTCCATCGATACGTTTGTCGGCTGCGAATCCGCAAACCGCGATCATCTGTATGCAGAATATAAAAAGTGATACTCTCGTCTTCATCGTCTTTAATTTTTTAGGTTCTTTTCTTAATAGACGAGTGCGGGTTATAAAGGGTTGCAGAAACAGATGATTTTTTTTAATTTTGCATCAAGTTAGATTTAAACATAAGGAATATGAAGACACTTATACACACGGACAAGGAACAGATCGAATCGATTATCCGCCAGAGCGATGTTTGCTTCGTTGGCATGGCGGATACAGATGGAACGCCTTATGTATTGCCGATGAATTTCGGTTATAAGGATGGCGTGATTTATTTACACTCGGCGCAGGATGGACGAAGCATCTCTATATTGGAACGTAATCCGAAAGTCTGTATTACGTTTAGTATTGACCATGCCTTGGTTTTCCAGCATCCGGAGGTAGCTTGTAGCTACCGTATGCGTTCGAAGAGCGTGATCGCTTGGGGAAAGGTCGCTTACGAAGAGGATTTCGACAAGAAGGTGGAAGCCTTGGATATTATCATGAAGCAATATTCCGATAAGACTTTCCGTTATAGCGATCCGGCGGTCCGTAACGTGAAGATTTGGACGGTAGATATAGACGAGGTCAGCTGTAAGGAATTTGGCGCTCCTCATAAGAAATCTTATTAAATCAATAAATGATATGAAAAAACTACTTTTTTATTTGTTCTATGTCTTTGTTTTCCGGTGGTTGACAAGGCTTGTACCTCCATTATAATCACTGGAAAGGCTACTCCCGATGGCCGTCCGTTGATGTGGAAACACCGGGATACCGGCGCTCCGTATAACCATATCGGTTATTTTGACGAAGGTGGTTATCGTTTTGGGGCTGGTAAATAGCGATGATCCGGAGGGAGCCGTGGACCGGAAGCAATGAGACGGGCTTCTCTATCATGAATACGGCTTCTTATAACTTGAAAGACGATGATATAAAGGAGATGGATCAAGAGGGAAACTTGATGCGAAAAAGCCTTGAGAGTCTGTAAGACGGTGCAGGATTTCGAGCATTTCTTGGATACCTTGCCTCGCCCGATGCGTGTGGAGGCTAATTTCGGAGTGATCGATGCTTATGGTGGTGCGGCTTATTATGAGACGAATAATGAGCGATATTATAAGAAAGACGCGAATGATCCGAATCTGGCGCCGGAAGGTTACTTGATTTATACGAATTTCTTTCGAGGGGCGTACGGATGAAGGCAAAGGATATGTACGTTATGAGAATGCGAAAAAGATCTTTTAAGGAAATGCGGAACGAAGGATTTACTCCTCAGCGTATCTTTCAGCAGGCTTCCCGCTCTTTTTATAATAGCTTGCTGGATATCGATTTGATGGACAAGGGACAAAGTCCGAACAATCGTACAGGCTGGTTTGTGGAGCAGGATTTCATCCCCCGTCTAGAAAGTACGGCTTCTATCGTAATCCAAGGCGTAAAAATCCGGTATGAATCCGGAATTGACAACGATGTGGACTGCCTTGGGATATCCTCCTACCTCTGTCGCTATTCCTCTTTGGGTGAAAATGGGAAAGGCAAAGTGCTTTAGTTACTTACGACGCATCCTATAAAACAGCCCTATTAGATTGGTATTCCGTTCAATTACAGAAGAATGTCTACTCCATACATCGTGGCAACGGCCAAAAAGTATTTGCATTGGCAACTGTTATGGAATGATGACCAATCTGGTTATATCCAACAGCTTCGTGCGGTAGAGAACCGGATTTTCGATTTATTCGACGCTCATAAGACGGAGTGGGAAACAAAATGGATTGGATACAAAGGAAATACAACGGCTGTATAAGGAAGTCGATAAGCTCGTAAATAAAGCCTCTTGGGGCTTCAAAAATCATAACCATAAGGTGTTTTGTTGATAGTGAAAAATACAGTAAGTATTTAAAATATACGTATTGATAATGTCTTTATAATCAGATTGATAAAGTTGATGATGTTTCGGAAAAACATGTACGTGTTTTTCCGGAAACATGTACGAGAATTTGTGAAAACACGTACGTGTTTTGGGAAACAGATAATGAGGTTTTAAATGCATTTGGAAAAATGTACAATAACTATGTGGAAAATAAGCACTGTATCCCTAAGAGATATACTTCATAGGCCAAGGAAGTAGTACTTCTCGTGAATTCCGATTGTGCGCTTAGGAAAACTTGTGCAGTTGGCGTATTTCAAAAAGTTACGTATATTAGTGGTCTGAATCTAATATGAAAAACATGAGAAAAACTATATTATTTAGTGATGATAAGTCTGGCTTCCATTTTGATCGCATGCGAGAATCGATCGGAAGAGGGGACGTGGTGGATTTCGGAAACGATTGTACGGTTGGCTTTGCAGGAACATTTGGAATGCAGATTCATTCCTTTGGAGACGAAGGATAGCGTGCTGTTAAAAAGATCTCTACCGGGTTTGCTGGGTGGACGATCGTATTTTTGTATTCGATAGAAGTGATGAGATAAATGCGCTTTTTGTATTCAGTGATCAAGGAAATTTTATTACTCGTGTAGGCTTGCGGGGACAAGGGCCGGAAGAGTATCTTTATCTAACTCACTTTTTCGTGGATGAGAAAGAGCGAATCTTGACATTGGTGGATTTTGGTGGGACGGCCTTATTGCGTTATGATCTGGATACCTATCAATATATATCCACGCAAGATGTAGCTGATTATTTTGTGGACTGCGCCCCTTTGGATAAGGAGAATTGATTTGGTATTATCCTTTGGGATTTGCGACACCGCAAAGGGAAAACTTCATCTGAAAGCCACGGACAGGAAAGAGAGCAAGACGCATTGTTGGGACCGGCTTATTTCACGTCCGGCCATACGATCAATGGGAGCAAGACGTTGCATGCCTTTGCTGGGGATTGGTATGCGCATTTCCCTTACCCCGAAGTGTGGAAAGTGAAGGACGGGATGTTGGAGCCTGCTTATAAAGTTCGCTTCGGAGATAAAAGTATGCCTCCTATCGAGTATGTCAAGGAGAAAGGGAGAGGCGGGAGAGATTTCTCTGGCGATCTGTTTCGCTCCGGCTATGTAAATTCTTTTGGGCTGCTGGAGACCGAACAGATCCTGCATGCGACCTATATGTGCGATAAGGTAACTTACTTCGATTTTATGACAAGGATAGGAAAGAGGCATTCTCGTATGCGTTCCCCAACTTCATAAGGGCTACGGGGTTGACAGGCTTTTTACGGTATTTGCGGAGTGTATAAAGATTATTTTATCGGGAAGATCAGTTCGACGGTGCTGTTGCGTAATCAGATACATTATGAGGATTTGAGACGGATAGCGGAGAATCGTACACAGGACGATAATCCGATCTTATGTTTATTTAAAATAGAAAGGTCATGAGAGTATTGTATGGGATTATTGTATTCTTCGCTTTGTTTCTTCTCGCTTGTTCCGATGCGGAAAGAGAAGAAAAACGGCTGGAGGGAAATTTGTTAATGAAAGGGGATTCTGGTGTATGCTATGATGGGATTGGTCTTACCGAGTCTTATTTGGTGTTGTTGGCTCGTGGGTGTGATACGATCATTCAAGTATTCGACAAAGATGATTTGTCGCACCTGCATGCGTTTGCGTTGAAAGGATATGGTGCCACTTATTTCTCTAATCCGGAGTTTATGAAGTCAAATACAAAAAAGAACCCGCCGGAAAGGATGAGTTCTGGATCGTGGATAACCAACTTACATTTAATAAGATGCAGGTGCTGGCGGATTCTTTGCGTTTTGATCGGAAATATATACTAATACCCGAACTTGTTCCCTCTACGCATTATAATGTCACCACGAAAGAAGTTTATGCGGTTCCGATCGTAGAGAAAATGTTTATGGTCCTTTCTGCTATGCGAATCGGGAAGAGGGAATTTATTGGGGGAGCCACCAAAAGTAGCAAGAACGTATCGTTCTTTGTAAGCACGTCGCTTATTTGCCTAATCTTTGTGTGAATGAGCGGCAAAACAGTGTGGTTGCTGCCTTGCGTTTCTTCAACCAAATTGATTTTTACGATTTGAAGGAACTTATCAAAGGAGCTTTACGTATGGGAAGGAGCCTATCGTGCCTTTACTGAAGAAGAATGATACCCAAGTGGATGTTCTTGGAACGACAAAATGCTTTATCGATATATTCGGTACGGATCAGTATGTATATTGCTTGTACGATGGTTCTGCGGATTTTTCGAATTTATCCACATTGCTGGTTCTTTCTTGGGACGGCCAATTAAAGAAACGATTGAATTTTGATCGTTCAATAAAGAGATTGCCGTAGACCCTTCCGATCGTTTTTCTGGTCGCCTTGGCTCTTGATGAAAGTGGAGCATTGGATGTGGTAAAGTATTCGATATGAAGATTATTTATTTGTAACTCTATCAGGCGGATGGGCGTAAGTTGATAAAGGTTGGCGGGAATTTAGCGCTATAGAACGTAATATTAGTCGTTGGCTGTATTTTTGATGCCTCTTCGTGAAGGTGTTCTCAAATAAAATACTATTTTTGCGCATTATAAAGAATATTCCGCAAATAATGGATATACAGAGGCATAGTAGCGTATTGGGCGATACGGTGGAGAAGCTATCGGATGAGGCATCGTATAAACAATTGTTCCATGCGTACAGGGATGAGGAGGCGTTGCCCTCGGGCGAGGTGCTGAAAGAGATCATCGATCTATGCCGTGCGATCCTGTTCCCCGGTTATTATGGGAATGCCCGTATCAGTAAACAGACGATCCGTTTTCATACGGGCGTAAATGTTGAGACTCTTCATTCTTTATTATCCAAGCAGGTTTATGCGGGACTTTGTTTCGCGGATACATCTTGCGTGACTTGCCCGGAAGAAAAGATCTCCGCTGAGGCAGAGGCTATTTCGGAGGCTTTCATCTCTACGCTTCCGGAGATTCGCGGTCTGCTGGCTACGGATGTGGAGGCGACTTTCAATGGCGATCCCGCCGCTCAAAATCTAGGTGAGGTCATATTTTGTTATCCCGGTTTCCGGGCGATCGGTAATTACCGGATCGCCCATCAATTGTATAAGCTCGGGGTTCCTTATATTCCTCGTATGATTACGGAGATGGCACATTCCGAGACCGGTATCGATATCCATCCGGGCGCGAAGATCGGTCATCATTTCTCGATAGACCACGGGACGGGTACGGTGATCGGCGAGACGAGCGTGATCGGCAATTACGTCCGAATCTTTCAGGGCGTCAGCTTGGCGGGAGAGAAACTTCCCCCCGATGAGAACGGTAACGCTATCCGTGGCGTAGCCCGTCATCCTATCTTGGAAGATCATGTGACAGTATATTCTAATTCCACCTTAATCGGTAAAATCCGGATTGGCAGAGGGGCTACGATATGTGGTAACGTCTGGATAGCGGAGGATGTACCGGCAGGGAGTACGGTTACACAATTGAAAATTGAGAATTGAAAATTATCAAGAGGGTAGCTGGAAGGAGATCGAAGCATGTCAGAGAGCGAAATGAGAATAATTAATAATAAACAACGTAATACGCAATTGGGAATAATTTTCAATTCTCAATTCTCAATTTTCAATTAAAATGAGCGAGACATTTGAAATGGTGGCCAAAACCCTATACGGGTTGGAAGAGATCTTGGCCGAGGAGTTATTAGCTTTTAGGTGCCAACGACTTGCAGATCGGTCGTCGTATGGTTTCCTTTACGGGTGATAAGGAATTTCTTTATAAAGCGAATTTCCACTGCCGTACTGCCCTGCGCATTCTGAAACCGATTTATCATTTCAAGGCCAAAGATGCTGATACCGTTTATAAAGAGGTGAAAAAGGTAGAGTGGGAGAAGTATTTGTCGCTGGACAAGACGTTCGCGATCGACTCGGTGATCTATTCCGAGGATTTCAATCACTGAAGTTTGTCGCTTACCGTACGAAAGACGCTATCGTGGATTATTTCATCGAGAAGTTCAAGAAGCGTCCGTCCGTTCGTGTCAATAACCCGACTTATATATCAATATCCATATTTCGCATAACGATTGTACCTTATCTATCGATAGCTCCGGCGAGTCTTTGCACAAGCGTGGTTATCGGGTGGATCAAACGGAAGCTCCGTTGAATGAGGTGTTGGCTGCCGGCATGATCCTAAAAACCGGTTGGAAAGGAGAATCTAATTTCGTAGATCCGATGTGGGTTCCGGTACATTGTTGATCGAGGCTGCCATGATCGCCTTGAATATCGCCCGGGTATCCATCGGAAAGAGTTCGCTTTCCAGAAATGGGTGGACTATGATGAGGAATTGTTCGATCGTATTTATAATGATGAGAGCGGGGGGAGCGTGAGTTCGCTTTCCATTGCTATGGCTCCGATATTTCCCAAGCCGCTATCGATATCGCCTTGAGAATATCCGTAGCGCTGGCTTGATGAAATATATCGATCTGAAGGTGAAACCGTTCCAACAATATACAGAGGCTCCGAAGCCGGGTATATTGGTGACGAACCCACCTTATGGAGAGCGTATATCATCTCGTGATCTATTGGGATTGTATAATATGATCGGCGAGCGTTTGAAACATGTGTTCATGGGATATAAGGCTTGGATTTTGAGCTATAAAGATGAATGTTTCGATAAGATCGGCTTGCGCCCGAGCGAGAAGATCAAATTGATGAATGGTTCCTTGGAGTGCGAATACCGTTGCTATGAGTTATTTGAGGGAACCAATAAGGACTTCAAAAGGCATTGAATGAGGATGGAAAGGAGCGTCCGCACAGATCGGAAGGCTCTTTCGAACGTAGAGGCAATGATCGTCCAAACTTCCGTACGGGTCGTGTGGATCGTCCGAGCGTCGTTTTCGCCGCTGCCCATAGCGAGGATGATGAGGAGCGTTTCGCTTCCATTCCGGGAAACGTATCTTTGGAGAGGATCGGGGAGAGGACCGTCCGGTCCGCAAGAAATTCGTGGATGCCCCGGTTCGTAAAGCCGATCAGCCAAAAGGAGAACGTCCTGTGAAAAATGCGTTATCGGGATGAGGATGACCGTAAGAAAGGGTTTGGCGATCATAAGAGGGATGGAAAGCGCCCATTTAGCAAACCTATAAAGCCTATAAAACGGAGAGGGTATGATGATTATGAGGATTAAATCATCTTTATTCATGCCTATGTCTGATTTTATTAACGATGTCGATTACCGCCCAAGATAAGCAACTCTCCTTGCACGACTTGATTCCTGGAGGGAAGACGTATAGCCGCTTCGTACCTCGTGACTTGAAACAGTTACGATGGTGCGGGACGAGTACTTATATGTTAAGGGAGATAGCGTGTTAGAGCTAAGCCGGGGAAAAAAAGAAGAGGTCCTTTTTTCGTTGGAAAGACTGAATGGGGCCTTGACGGCGGCAAATCTGCAGACGGTTGGTTCCTTGCCTAGCTTTTCGGTACCCTATGAAAGAGGTTCGGTCTTGGCTTTTACTAGCAAACAGCACCGGATTCATTATGACTATAAGAAGAATAAGGTAGTCGCTGATTATGCTTTGAAGAATAACTGGGCGAATTATGACTTTTGCCCGGCTACGAATAACTTAGCTTTTTACGGAGGGAAACAATGTGCATATTTTATCCCCGGATGGACGAAATACGATTGTTACATGAAACACAGGATGGAATCGTATGCGGACAGGCTGTCCATCAACGGGAGTTCGGGATTACGAAAGGTATGTTTTGGTCTCCTAAAGGCTCGGCTCTAGCGTTTTATCGTATGGATGAGCGTATGGTGACCGCTTACCCGCTGGTGAATATCGATACTCGTTGCGCTACGCCGGTTCTCATAAATATCCGATGGCTGGAATGAAGAGCCATGAGGTTACGGTGGGTGTCTATCAGGTAGCTACCGGGCAGACGGTTTGGTTGGAGACAGGCTTGCCGAAAGAGAAATATTTAACAAATATCGCTTGGAGTCCGGATGAGAAGAGTATTTATATCGCTGAGTTGAATCGTGAGCAGAACGAGATGCATTTGGTGCGGTACTCTGCCTTGACGGGAAAGAAAGAGGCTGATCTGTTTACCGAGACGGATCGTTGTTATGGAGCCGCAGCATCCCGTGCTTTTTTCTTTGCCGAACGATCCGGATAAGTTTATCTGGCAGAGTGAGGCGGATGGCTATAACCATCTATATCTGTATGATACGACTGGAAAGGAATTAAGGAAGCTAACCGGTGGGGAATGGGTGGTTACCAAGGTGCTAGGCTTTAGCAAAGACGGAAATAAGGTGATTTTCGAGGGAACGGCACCTCATCCCGTATCTCCGAATATGCAAGGAACGGGGATGCAACGTTATATTTGGGAGACGGATTTGAGAACGGGTGATATCATGAATTGCTTGAGTTGGAAAGTGGGCGTGCACCGTTGGTTGCTGAGTCCTCCGGCGAATATGCGATTGATTATGTAAGTTCTCCTTCTACCCCGAGGGATATCGATTTAGTCCGTATAAAGGACGCTAAGGTGATTTCTACCTTACTTTCTGCCCGGATCCCTTTAAATCGTATCGGATGCCGCGGATCAAGGTTGGACATATCCTTGCTGCCGATGGTAAGACTCGCTTGAATTACCGGTTGACTTTACCGCCGGATTTGGATGAGACGAAGAAGTATCCTACGATTGTCTATGTATATGGAGGCCCTAAAGTACAGCTTGTTACGGGCGACTGGCAAAACGGGGCTCGTGGTTGGGACCTCTATATGGCACAGAGAGGTTATGTGATGTTTACCGTGGATAGCCGCGGCTCGGCAAATCGTGGACATGCTTTTGAGAGCGTGATTCATCGTAATTTGGGTATCAATGAGATGGCGGACCAAGTGAAGGGTGTCGAGTTCCTGAAATCTTTGTCTTATGTCGATGCCGACCGTATCGGTGTGCATGGATGGAGCTACGGCGGCTTTATGACGACGAACCTGATGCTGACTTATCCGGAGATCTTTAAGGTGGGCGTGGCCGGAGGGCCGGTTATCGACTGGAGCAACTACGAGATTATGTATGGCGAGCGCTATATGGACCGTCCGCAGGACAATCCGGAAGGTTATAAGAACGCGAACCTAAAACTGAAGGCCGGTAATCTGAAAGGCCATCTGTTGATGATACATGGGGATATCGATCCGGTGGTAGTGTGGCAACACAGCCTTGGTTTCTTAAAGGCTTGCGTAGAGGCTGATACGTATCCGGATTACTTTGTGTATCTCGCCATGAGCATAATGTGATTGGTAAAGACCGTCCGCATCTGTATGAGAAGATTACGAGGTATTTCTGATGACTACCTTGGGAATTGAAAATGGAGAATTGAGAATTGAAAATTAGAAGAGATATGAATATATTGTTATTAGGCTCTGGTGGGCGTGAGCATGCGATCGCTTGGAAGATCGCTCAAAAGCCCGAAAAGTTGATAAGTTATTTATCGCTCCCGGTAATGCGGGAACAGCGTTGGTAGAACCAATGTGGATATTAAAGCGGATGATTTTGCCGCTATCAAGGATTTTGCGTTGGCGAACCAAGTGAATATGGTCGTGGTAGGTCCCGAGGATCCATTGGTGAAGGGTGTTTATGATTATTTCAAGAAGGATGAGGCATTAAGCTCCATCCCCGTGATCGGCCCGAGTGGGGAAGGTGCCCAATTGGAAGGTAGCAAGGATTTCGCCAAGGCGTTTATGAGGCGTCATCATATCCCGACCGCTCGTTATAAGAGTATTTCCACTGAAAACCTAGAGGAAGGCTATGCGTTCTTGGAATCTCTTTCCGCTCCTTATGTATTGAAAGCGGATGGATTGGCTGCCGGTAAAGGGGTACTGATTATCGATAACTTGGAGGAAGCCAAGAAAGAGTTGGGAGATATGCTGGGCGGAATGTTCGGCGATGCCAGCAAGACGGTCGTGATCGAGGAGTTCTTGGATGGTATCGAATGCTCCGTATTCGTCTTGACGGATGGCAACGATTACAAGGTGCTTCCGGTGGCAAAAGACTATAAGCGTATCGGCGAAGGCAATACAGGTTTGAATACAGGCGGAATGGGAGCCGTTTCTCCGGTTCCTTTGCCGATGAGCCGTTTATGCAGAAGGTGGACGAGCGTATTATCCGTCCGACGATCGAAGGGCTGAAAGCGGAAAATATCGACTATAAGGGTTTCATCTTCCTTGGTCTGATCAATGTGAAGAATGAGCCGATGGTGATAGAATACAATTGTCGTATGGGCGATCCGGAGACAGAGGTAGTCATGCTTCGTATCCAAAGCGATTTGGTTGATTTGCTGGAAGGGGTAGCGGAAGGCGATTTAGCGGCTCGTACATTGGTACAGGACCCTCGTGCGGCGGTTACGGTTATGTTGGTAAGCGGCGGTTACCCGGAGGCTTACGAGAAGAATAAGGTAATCACGGGATTGGATGGCGTATCCTCGAACAATATAGTGTTCCATGCCGGAACGAAGCTGGTAGACGGCCAGATCCTGACGAATGGCGGCCGTGTGATCGCGGTCAGTTCGTATGGGGCTACTAAGGAAGAGGCTTTGGCCCAATCTTTCGCCGGAGCTAAGCAGATCGATTTCGATAAGAAGTATTTCCGTCGGGATATCGGGTTTGATTTATAATTGCGTTTATCGAGAACGCCGGTCGGCATTTGCAGTGAACGTCAGTCGGCGTTTACGGTGAGTACCGGTCGGCGTTCACTACGAACGTCGCTCCGGTGCTTGCACTAACGCAGGTACCGTATTTTCACACTAAGATAAGATTATGGCAAGAGGAACAACTTCATATTACGGACGTAGATATACTATAGCGACACCTATGACCCCATTTGTACATGCTTTTGCGCTTGTATTTTTTGTTGATCGTGGGGTATGTGGATTCGGTAGGCTATCCCGTGTATGGAGGTGACGGCTCCTCCTTTATGGAATGCCCTCTGTCTGGTTTCTTCCGGTAAGTTGTTTACCTATTTGATCGGTTTTTTGCTGATGGCCGGTGGTGCGTTTCTGGTGCATCGGGTAAACTATGCGTTGATGTTGATTCGTGAGAAGACATGCTTCCCTTTCTCTTCTATGCCTTGTTGACAAGTACAAACCCGGATTTCTTTCCTTGAAATCAACATCTGTCGGGGTGTTTTTGTTTGATATTGGCCCTTTATCAGTTATCTACCTCTTATCATGACCCGGACGCTACGGATAAGGCTTTATAACGCATCCTTGATTATCAGTATCGGAAGTCTGTTGTGGATACACATCCTTTGGTTCTTGCCGCTGTTTTGGTTGGGAATGTATAATTTCAGGACATTGAATATCCGGACATTTGTCGCTTCCTTTGTTCGGAATCTTGACGGTTTATTGGTTTGTTTTCGGATGGTGTGTCTGGGAATGGGATTTCACGGTATTTACCATACCTTTCACCTCCTTATTCAAGATCCGTTTCCTTTGCGGTACTAGGGACGGGAATTATAGATTGATACAGATTGTTTTAGTGGCGGGATTAACGATCATTGCTTCATTAAACATCGTTACACATGAGTATGAGGATAATTTGCGTACTGTCAGTTTCTTTCTTTTTCTGATTGTCATGGCCATTTGGTCGTTTGGATTGTTCTTTATCTATGAGCAGTCGTCCGAGGAATTTCTGGAAATGGCCTGTGTACCGGCGTCTATCCTGATCGCCCATTTTTTTTACGGTGAACCGGGGAAATATATCTTTTGGTCGCTGTTCCATTTCTCGGTAGTTATGTTTATCGCATTATTAATGATACGTATATGGAATTTCTTATAGCCTACGGGTATATCGGGGTGTTTATCGCCTCTTTCTTAGCGGCCACGATCTTACCGTTTAGGCAGCGCTGTAGAGCAGGGTCTCGGTGGCGGCAAAGCCGGGCACCACTATGTCCAGCATCTTGATGAACTCGATGATGTTGGTCATGGCGCGGTAGGGCATTGCGGCGGTGATGTCGCCGGCCACAGCGTCCTTCAGGGCGGGCCGCACGTTGGTGCAGGCCAGTTCTTTGGCCCAGGTGCGCTTGCCGTCCAGGATATCACCGTAGCGCTGCACCAGAATACGGCCTGCGCCCAGCATATTCGTCAGCTCGCCCACCTTCTGAGCGTAGGCGATGGGCTGGTTGAAGGGCTCGGTGAAGTTGTGAGACACCAGAATGGCAAGGTTGGTGTTCGGGCTCTTCTTCTCCTTGAAGCTGTGGCCGTTGACCACGGCCAGATCGTTGTCGTAGTTCTCCTGCGCCACGAAACCGCCCGGGTTCTGGCAGAAGGTACGCACCTTGTTGCCGAAGGGCTCCGGATAGCCTATCAGCTTGGACTCGTAAAGCACATTGTTCACCGTTTCCATGACCTCGTTGCGGCACTCCACGCGCACGCCGATATCCACAGTGCCGGGCTTATGGGCAATGTGGTGCTCGGCGCAGAGCTTCTCCAGCCAGTCTGCGCCGCGGCGGCCGGTGCCGATGACCACGATATCGGCGTAGACAGGCTGTGCCTCGGCGTCATGGGGTCCCTTGATGAGGACGCCCTTGCACTCCTCGTTCTCCAGGATGATGTTCTCGCACTCGGTGGAGAAGAGCATCTCCACGCCGTTGTCGGCCAGATAGTTCTGGATGGCCAGATACAGCTGCTGGGCCTTTTCGGTGCCCAAGTGGCGGATGGGGCAGTCCACCAGCTTCAGGCCGGCGTGGATGGCGTTCTTGCGGATCTCCTTGATGTCCTCGCCGGTGTAGATGCCCTCCACATGGGGGTCGGCGCCAAACTCGAGGTAAATTTTATCGGTGTAGTCAATAAGCTCCTGCGCAAAGTCCTCCCCGATGAGGGTGGGCAGGTCGCCGCCCACCTCATAGGAAAGGCTCAGCTTGCCGTCCGAGAACGCGCCTGCACCGGAAAAGCCGGTGGTGATGGCGCAGGTGGGGCGGCAGTTGACGCAGTGGCCCAGCTCTGCCTTGGGGCAGTGGCGCTTTTCCACGGGCTTGCCTTTTTCCACCAGCAGCATCTTCTTTTTGCTGCCGTGGCGCAGCAGCTCCACAGCGGTAAAGATGCCGGCAGGGCCCGCACCCACGATGATCAGATCGTACTTGTTCATAGTCCATCTTTTTTATCCTTTTTGCGATGATTTTGAATTCTTCCGGAGAGCAGAGGGCGTTTTTATTCCTCATCCCCGTCTTCCTGCTCCACCTCAGCGCTCTCGTCCACATGGTCCAGCTCCACGGCCGAAGCTTCCACGTCGGCAGGGGCGACATCCGGGGCGATGACGCCGTCCCCGTTCAGGTCCTGCCCGGTGAGGGACTCCAGCATGGACTGGGTCTCCGGGTGGAGCTTGGCGAAGCGGCGCAGGGCCACCACGGTGTACAGGGCGCTGAGCAGGTTGATGGCACCATCCACGATGAGGATGATGCCGATGGCCATGACCAGCGTTTCCATGGTGCCGAAGGGGTTCAGGATCATGATGATGCCCAGCACCACGCTGAGTACCGGCAGCAGCAGGAAGCCCTTCCAGCTGGAGTACCCACAGCGGCGCAGGTCCAGAGCGTTCTGGACCCGGCTGAGGCTGTCGAAGATGACGAACAGGCCGAACACGATGGGCAGGATGCGCATCACGATGTCACTGCGGAGGATCAGGAACGCGCCCAGGCCCAGGCAGATGATGCCCGAGATGAGGGTGAGCTGGCTCTGAAAGATGCCGCGCTCCACGGCAAAGTAGCGCACCAGCTGAACGGCGGCGCACACCAGCACCACGCCGCCCAGGGCGTAGCAGACCACGTTGAGGGCGGTGGAGGGACGCATGAGCAGCAGAAGAAATGCCCAGCCCCAGGTAGAGCACGCTCATCAGGATCAGATTCCATTTCAACTTCTTTGCCATAAAACAGGTCACATTCCTTTCTTGTGCCGTACGGGTTTGCTGAAACGGTTTACTGTGCAGCGGCAGCGTTGTCGTACATGGGCTCGATGATCTTTTGTCCAGGCGGGCAAAGAACACAAAGCTCAGGGTCACACTGACCAACTCTGCAATGACGAAGGACCACCACACCATATTCACATTGCCGGTCTTACTCAGCAGCCAGGCAGCGGGCAGCAGGACCACCAGCTGGCGGCAGACCGAGATGATCAGGCTGAACATGCCGTTGCCCAGCGCCTGGAAGGTGGAGGACAGGATGATGCTCATGCCGGCCAGCAGGAAGTGGAAGCAGATGGTGCGCAGCGCCGGCTTGCCGAGGGCCAGCATGGCCTCGCTGGCGGAGAACAGGCCCAGCAGCTTGTCGGGCAGGAACTGGAACAGCAGGAAGCCGACCAGCATGATGGCCTCGGCATAGAACATGGCGCACTTAATGGTCTTTTTGACGCGGTCGGGCTTGCGGGCACCGTAGTTGTAGCCGATGATGGGCACCATGCCGTTGTTCATGCCGAAGATGGGCATAAACACGAAGCTCTGCAGCTTGAAGTAAACGCCGAACACGGCCACGGCGGTGGCGGTAAAGGCCATCAGGATCTGGTTCATCAGGAAGGTCATC
>VOFC01004297.1_pt1 | contig 25574 bp, 46 predicted proteins | sample 5384161 | NCBI WGS metagenome assembly VOFC01 (sample SAMN12384722, study PRJNA508395) | human gut metagenome | isolation source: healthy gut B | host: Homo sapiens | reverse complement strand
GAAGAAGGTGTTGCTGTGCTTCAACGGCAGCAGCACAGGGCCTATGCATATGATTCATCAGGCTTTGGGTGTTCCTATGGCAGCCTTTGGTATAGGGAATGCTAACAGTCGTGACCATGGTGGGGATGAAAATGTCAGTTTAGCAGATTACTACACCCACATTGAACTAATTAAGGAGTTAATTGCAAGTTATGAGTAATGTCATTATTGATTTGAAAAATATTGATATCACCTTTACACAGAAACGCCGCACTATTCAAGCGGTTAAGGATGTGTCTATCCAGATTGAAAAAGGTGATATTTACGGAATTGTTGGTTATTCAGGGGCTGGTAAATCTACCCTTGTGCGCAATCAATCTTTTTTTTGCAAAGTGCCTACCGCTGGTAAAATCACTATCGGTAAAGATGTGGCTTTTGCAGATGGTAAGGTCCAATTGTCGACAAAAGAATTGCGTCAGAAACGTCAAACGATTGGGATGATTTTCCAACACTTTAACCTTATGGCTCAAAAGACGGCTTATGAAATGTAGCCTTTGCCCTTCGTCATTCTAAATTAAAAACAATGAAGAGAAAGACAAGAAAATTCGTGATCTTTTGGAATTGGTTGATTTGGCTGATCGTGCGGAAAACTATCCTGCACAATTGTCAGGTGGTCAAAAACAACGATAGCCAGCGATTGCGCGTGCCTTAGCTAATGATCCTGAAATCTTGATTTCAGATGAGTCTAAATCAACTCTTGACCTAAAACAACTAAGCAAATTCTTTCACTTTTGCAGGATTTGAATAAAAACTTGGGTTGACAGTGGTTATGATCACCCACGAAATGCAAATTGTTAAAGATATTTGTAATCGTGTTGCCGTTATGCAAAATGGTCAACTTTTGGAAGAGGGCAGTGTCCTTGAGATCTTCTCAAATCCTCAAGAAGATTTGACACAAGAATTTATTGAAACTGCAGCAGGGATTGAAGAAGATGCCTTGACTAAGATTAATGCACAACCTTTGGTGAAAAACTTACCAAGCTCAGCCCTTCTCGTTCAACTTAAATATGCTGGTTCTTCAACAGATGAGCCACTCTTGACCGAACTTTTCAAAGAGTACGGAGTTTCAAAGGTAACATTCTTTATGGTAATGTTGAGATTTTAGGTGATACTCCTGTTGGTGAATTGGTCGTTGTCTTGGATGGTGAGGCAGATAAGGTTCTTGCTGCTCAAAAAAGCGATTGAAAATGCAGGTGTCAGCTTGCAGAGTACTTAAGAAAGGAGCCCAATAATGGCAGATTGGATTCAACAAAACTTTCCAGATATTTATCGTATCGGTATGCAGGGGGTTAATTCTTGGCCAGACGCTATCTATGCGACTCTCTACATGACGGTTATTTCCTTCATCATTGGGGCCTTCTTGAGTCTTGTTATGGGGCTTTTCTTGGTATTGACAGGTCCTCGTGGAGTCATTGAAAATAAATTTGTTTTCCAAATCTTGGATAAAATCACCTCAGTCTTCCGTGCCATTCCTTTCATCATCCTCTTGGCGATTTTGAAAGGATTCACTTACTTTATCGTGGGGACTAACCTTGGTATGACAGCGGCCTTGGTTCCATTGTCAGCTGCAACCTTCCCATTCTTTGCACGTCAAGTACAGGTGGTACTTGCAGATCTTGACCGTGGTGTTATTGAAGCAGCGGCAAGCAAGTGGTGCTACACTTTGGGATACGATTAAGGTTTACCTTGGTGAAGGTCTACCTGAGTTGGTTCGTGTATCAACCGTAACTCTGATTTCCCTAGTCGGTGAAAAACTGCAATGGCCGGTGCTATCGGTGCAGGTGGTCTTGGTTACATCGCCATCTACTATGGATATAACCGTTCTAGTACATCAGTTACCATTTTGGCAACTTTCTTAATTTTGATTTTGATTTTTCCTTATCCAAGTCTTGGGTGATTTCTTGACTCGTAAATTGAGTCAGAAATAGGATTTGAGAGCCTGTTGCCACAGGCTTTTCTAATGTCTTGACGATTTCAGATATTTATCATAGTATGGAAGCTATCGAATGCTTTATGGTTGACTAACCATAAAAAGGAGTTAATGAGTTATGAAACGTTTTATTTCAACTTGGAATAGAACCAGTCTAATTAAGCGCATTGCCATTGGTGTGGTAGTGGGTGCTGTGCTTGGTTTGCTTGTTCCTAAGTTTACGGTTATTGGTCTCTTAGGAGACATGTTTGTTGGTGGTTTGAAGGCAATTGCCCCACTTTTGGTCTTTTGCCTTGGTTGCCAATGCCCTTTCCCAAACGCGAGAAGGTCAACAAAGCAACATGAAGACAGTTATTGTTCTTTATCTCTTTGGGACCTTTGCGGCTGCTTTGACGGCAGTTATTTCTCACTATATTTTTCCAATTTCTCTGAAGTTGGGAGCAGCTGCAGCGACTAAAGCGACAGCACCTCAAGGTGTGGGAGAAGTCTTTAAAGATTTATTGCTTAAGATGGTGGATAACCCTGTCAATGCCTTGGCTCAAGCTAACTATATTGGTGTTTTGGTATGGGCAGTTGTTGTCTTTGGTTTTGCCATGCGAGCAGCTAGCAATCACACGAAAGATTTGCTTACATACCTTGGCAGAAGTGACTTCACAAATCGTTCGTTGGATTATCAACTTGGCGCCATTTGGTATCCTTGGTCTTGTCTTTAATACTATTTCTGAGAATGGTGTTGGTGTTTTGGCAGATTATGGGGTCCTAATCCTTGTTTTAGTGGGAACAATGGCCTTTGTTGCCTTGGTTGTTAATCCAATCATTGCTTTTTTTGTGATGATGGGCAAAAATCGCTTTCCCACTAGTTTTCCGTTGTTTGAAAGACTCTGGGATTACAGCCTTCTTTTACTCGCTCGTCAGCAGCCAATATTCCAGTTAACCTTCAACTTTGTAAGGATCTTGGTTTGAATCCTGATACCTATTCAGTTTCTATCCCTTTGGGGTCAACTATTAATATGGCTGGAGCAGCCGTGACAATCAATGTCCTAACGCTTGCTGCAGTAACGACTTTGGGAATTCAGGTCGATTTTGCGACAGCACTCATTCTTAGTGTGGTTTCAGCTATTTCTGCTTGTGGTGCCTCAGGTATTGCAGGAGGATCCCTCCCTATTAGTGCCAGTGGCATGTAGCCTCTTCGGTATCTCAAATGATTTGGCTATGCAAGTTGTCGGTGTCGGCTTTATCGTAGGTGTCATTCAAGACTCTTGTGAAACAGCCCTTAACTCTTCAACAGACGTTCTCTTTACAGCAGTAGCAGAAAAGAGCCGTTGGAAGAAAGCATAGCTAATTGTATAAGGTCGGCCTATTTGGCTGGCTTTTTGATTTAGAGAAAACATAGTCAAAGACTATAGCTAGCTCAGAATCTAAAAAGCTTCCATAAAATATGGTAAAATAAACCGTTCAAAGAGAAAAGGTGAAACATTTATGACTAATACTCCTATTGGTGCTTCAATCAGACTTTTGGTTTGGTTGACGGTGCTGTTTCAATATGATTGGTGTGGCTCCTTCAAGAAGAACCAAGTTTGGGAGCTCATCACCTACACATGATATTACACCCTACTGAACACTTTGAAGCTTCCTATCGTCTGTTTCAGACTGTCGAGTAAGTACTACTGTGCCGAACAACCTTTATTTCGGTAGTTGATCCGGTGTAGGCTCATCACGTAAAAGTGTGGTTGCCTTTAACAAAGACGGGGGCAATATATCGTCACACCAGATAACGAACACTTTCTTATATCGCGAAGCGATGCTGGTATCGTTGCTGTCCGTGAAATTTCAGAAGTTATAACGGTCGTAGTACGGAGCTGTTCACCTTCCATGGTCGTGATGTTTATGCCTATACAGGTGCCAAATTAGCTTCTGGGTCATATCAGTTTTGAAGAAGTAGGTCCTGAGTTACCTGTGGACAAAATTTAGAGCTTCCAGTGGTTGAAACCATCATAGAGATAATTTGTTCGTGGGCGATTGACATTTTGGACGTCCGTTTCGGCTCTCTGTGGACCTCTATCACACGTGATGACTTTACGCAAGTTGGAACCAAACTTTGGTGATCGATTCAACCATCTTTAACAATGATATGTTGGTCTACCAAAACCAAGTTGGTCATGGAAATTCAGGATGTTCGTATCGGTCAGCCAATTATTTATATCAATTCCTCTATCGTAAGTTGGCTTAGCCACAATCATGGCTCCAAGCCAAGGCCTATAATGTTGGTGTAGGGTTCAACTGGCAATACTGAAATCAAACGCTAGAGATTAAAAGTAAGATTATGAAAAATAATTCACTGTACAGTAGTTGCGACAGGTATTGGTGCAGCACTTTTATTATCATTGGTATGTTTGTTAATATTCCTATTTTTGGGGAACACTAGCATCCAACTTCAGTATGCTGTTCAAGCCCTATTCTCAGTTGTTTTTGGGCCTATTACAGGTTTCTTTATGGGCTTTATTAAGCATGTGCGCTAAAGATGGCATTCAATACGGAAATATTCATGGGCTTGGGTACTTGCAAGTGCTATTACAGGTCTTTGTGATTGGTCTATTTAACAAAAAATATGACGTCACAACTGGCAAGTTCTCTTTGATGAGTATGATTTGGTTTAACTTAGCACAAGCATTGGCCCTCCTTATTGCCTATGGTATCGTTACCCTATTGGTGATAGACTCCAATTTGCACAAGCCTGGTCATACCTTTTATGCACAAAGTTTTGTAGCTGGCGTAGCTAACTTTTATTACAATTGCAATTGGAGGGAACCCTCCTTCTGCAATCTATGCTGGCTCACGTACACAATCTGGTAGTCTTACCAAAAGACTAGCATGAATCATAGGAGAGTGGGACTGTCAGTTTGTTTTGATACCTCCTCTCTTTTTTTAGTAGAAACATGGACAAATACATTAGTTTTAATCAGTTTACATTTCAATATGATGCGCAAGCAGAAGCGACGCTAAAGATATCAGCTTTGATATTGTCAAAGGGCGAGAAAGTCCTCATTTTAGGTCCTTCTGGTAGTGGAAAGTCGACCCTGGCTCAGTGTCTCAATGGTATCATACCTATTCATAAAAGGTCAGGCAAAAGGCCAGGTAAGGATAGATGGTCAGATATTTTAAGCAATCATTCATGATAAGTCACAGTTGGTATCGACGGTATTGTGTGATCCGATGGTCAGTTTATTGGCCTAACAGTAGCCGAGGATTTGGCTTTTGCTTTGGAGAATGATTGTGCTGATCAAAGTGAGAGATGAAAGATAAGGTAGCCCTTGGGCTGAACGCGTCCAGACACCCCTTCTTTTGAATCACCGCCCTCAAGATTTATCAGGTGGCCAAAAGCAACGAGTTAGTTTGGCTGGAGTCTTGATTGATGAGAGTCCTATTTTTTTTATTTGATGAGCCTCCTTTGGCAAATTTAGATCCTAAATCAGGACAGAAACCATTGATCTCATTGATAAGATCCACAAAGGAGGTGGAGCTACGACGATTATTATTGAGCATCGTCTAGAAGATGCCTTTTATCGTCCTGTTGACCGCATTTACTGGTCAATGATAGCACCCATCTTTAATGGTAGCCCAGATGAGCTTTTATCGAGTACGCTCTTACTAAAAATGGATTCGAACCCCTATATGTGACGGTTTTTACGTCAGTTGGGATTTGACACAAGGAGATGCACAAAATCTTAGTCAATTAGATGCTTAGACTTATTGGCCTTGTTCTGCCAGATAGAGTTTTGAAAGACAAAAAGAGACAGTTCGAGTGATTCTATTTTGAAGGTTGAGGGGCTTAGCGTTTCCTATGGAGATAATCCAGCGATTATAGAGATATGTCCTTTTTTAGCTTGAAAAAGTGAGCGACTAGCGATTGTCGGTAAAAAATGGAGCTGGAAGTCGACGCTTGCCTGCCTCTATGCGGTTTTGTCCCCAGTCAAGGGAAATTAACTTACGAGGGTCAGGATATTAGTCGGGATAGCATTGCCGAGCGTTCAGAAACGTATAGGCTTTGTTTTGCAAAAAACCCAAATCAGATGATTAGCCAAACATGATTTTTGATGAGGTCGCAAATTTTGTTTTACGCTTGCGAGGGATTGAAGAAAACTGAGGTTGAAGAGCGTGTTCATGAGGTCCTGAAGACTTGTGGCCTCTATAGTTTTCGCAAATGGTCCATTTCTGCGCTTTCCTTTGGTCAGAAAAAGCGTGTGACCATTGCGTCAATCTTGGTCTTGAAACCTGAAATAATTATTTGGATGAGCCAACGGCTGGTCAAGATTACAAGACTTACACGGATATCATGAATTTCTTGGACAGTCTTCAAAAGCAAGGTCCATACGATTGTGATGATTACTCATGACATGCAGCTCATGTTGGAATATAGCGATCGTTGTCTCGTTGTGGTTGAGGGTGAAATCATTGCAGACGACAATCCTGTTACAATTCTTAATCAGAAGGGATTTACTTGAGTCAGCTAATCTCAAGCAGACATCTTTTTATACTTTGGGTCAGAAATTGTCAAGTGATCCAGTAGAAGTAACCCAGTATTATATCGAAAAAAGGCCCTAATGTCTAATCGTTTAATTGGTTATCAGTCAGGTCAAGGTTTCTCTATGATTTGTCTGGGGCAAGTAAGATGCTTTTCTTTAGTCTTGGTTTCAGTTGCCTGTATGGCAACCTATGACCCACGTTTTATCCTAGCAGTAGGCTTTTGTTTCCATTTATCTCTTTTATTTGGCCAAGATTCGTTGGCGAGATATTTCTTTCGTTGTTAAGATTATTGATCGATTGCTCTCTTTAATTTACTTATGGTCTACCTTTTCGCACCTGGCTATGGTGAAGAAATTTACGGGGCTAAGACAGTTCTTATTGAAGGCTGGGGACGTTTCTATCTAACCAGTCAGGAGCTTTTTTTTTACCTTGCAAATCTATTGCTCAAGTATTTTTCAACGGTCCCTCTTGCCATTCTTTTTTTTCTTATGACCACTCATCCGAGTCAGTTTGCGGCTAGTCTGAATCAAATTGGGGTTCATTATAAATTTGCCTATTCCGTTAGTTTAACCTTTGCGTTATATTCCGATGTTCAAAGAAGAATTCTTTTTACGATTCGTAAGGCTCAGGAGGCTCGTGGTTTGGCGGATTGGTCAAACGTGATGAAACAAGATTACCTTGTCATCGTGTCAGCTATTCTTTATTGGGGATTAGTATAGGCTTAATTTTCTTCAATCATGGTCGTTTTTACAATCCATGGGGATGATATTATTTAGGCATTTAGTAAAAAGCCATTAAGTTATAATAAACAAAAACGTTCCAGTCTTGTCTAGATGAACGAGATTGGAACGTTTTTGTTATTTCAAATATCCTAAATAATCAAATTTTTTCTAGTGTTCGATTGTCAGCGACAACTAGGATGATTCCTTCATCAGGTAGTTTCTTACTTGGGTCAAAATGAGTGTTTAACTTGCCACTTTTCTCATCTCTAAAACCAATAACATTGACGTTATAATTTTGTCTTAGATTTAAAGTATGCAAAGACTTTCCAGCCCATTCACTTTTGGAATTTTAAGTTCAATTAAAGCCACGTCGTCCTCTAAATGAAAAACATTTGATATGTTATAACGGAGGATATTTGAAGCCAATTCTTTTGCTGTGCTACGTTCAGGAGTGATGACCCAGTTAGCACCCATTTCCGTAAAGGACTTCCTCATAATTGTTATTCATAGCTTTGGCAATAATATTCTTAATACCAAGTTTTTTGCACTGCAAGAGCGCTAGCGCAGACGATTCTAGGTGTTCTCCAGTTGCACATAATGACTGATCGCAAGTATCAATACCAGCAGAACGTAGAAAGTCAATGTCAGTAATGTCACCAACAGCAGCCTTAGTCACCTGGTCAGCAAGGGAATTAATTGTTGTAGCGTTATTATCTAAGGCAATAACATCTTGTCCAAAAAAAGAAGAGAGTTCGGTTGCAATAGTTTGTCCAAAGATTCCCAAACCAAGGACCCCAATAATTTGTGTTTTCATATAAAATCCTTTTCAGAATATTGTCAATTAATAAAATAGTTTAGCCGACTGAAATGTCAGTTGGGGGGCATAAGAGATATGTTTTTCTTTTTTTGGTCATCAAGCTCAAGAGAACAGTGATAGGTCCGACACGGCCAATGAACATCAGAGCCATGATAACAAGGCGTCCTAGGGTATTTAGATTAGGGGTCAAATCCATTGAAACACCAACGGTAGCAATGGCTGACACACTCTCAAAAAGTAGGCCTAGTGGTGAGAGAGTAGGATTAGTTTCAGCAAAATAACATAGCCGACAAAGAGCATCGTTAGAAAAAGAGTATAACTGTGAATGCTTGCAAAAACAAAGTTTTATTAGAGATAATACGATTTCGGAAAACAACTCTGGAGTTACCAGAAAGCACCGACTTGAAAAGAAGAAACATGATGGAGGCGGTGGTGACCTTTGATACCACCGGCAGTTCCTCCAGGACCACCCCCAATAATCATTTGAATCATAAAAAGAAGGTTTGAAGTAAAATTAGCATTGGTGTAGGAAATAGTCGCAAAACCGGCGGTACGCATGGTTACAGTCTGAAAGAAACTTACCAAAAGTTGCTGCCAGACATTGAGAGTACCGATTGTTTTAGAGTTATCCATTTCCAGTAACCAAGCAAGTAGTGTTCCTCCTAATAGGAGACAACCCTGTACTTATAAGCACAAGACGGCTTTGATTACTGAAAGGTCTCCAAGCTAATTTCCAATTCCTTGACGATCTTTAATATAACGACTTATTAGTTGAATCAAATCAATCCAAACTGCAAATCCCAAGCTTCCAGACATGATGAGAAAAGCTACAGCAAGGTTAATGGTTGGATTGGTTGCATAATCTTGTAAACTGTTAGAACCTAAGTTATCAAATCCAGCATTACAAAAGGCAGAGAGACAGCTAGAAAGAGACTATTAAAAATGCCATGACCAAGTCCAAAACGAGGAATGAAATCAGTCATAATCACAAGTGCTGCCATAGCTTCAATAGAAAAAGTAATTTTATAGACCTTAAAAAAGATAAGCCTTCAAATCTTTTTTGGTTATCCCTACTAAGTGCGGATTGAAGAAGATCTTGATCGCTCAGTCCTAATTTATTTTTAAGGGTATAGGTACTAAAGGCTATAAGAGAGACTAGTCCAAGTCCTCCCGTCTGCATGAGAAGCATAGAGAGAATTTGACCAAGACCATTGTATGCCTTACTGACCGGGGACAACAGAAAGTCCAGTTACACAGACCATTGACACAGTATTGAAGAGATGGTCTAGGTAGCTTGTTTCTGACTGTTAGCATAGTGGCTTATGGGAAGGCTAAGTAAAATACTCCCCCACTATAATGACAAAGACAAAGCTGAGCACAAGCTTTTGCGTGACAGAAAGACGATTTATCAATGAAAACCTCCGAGTTATCATATAAGAATAAATAATAATCCAAGGAGCAAGAAGCATCCTTGGATAAATGTTATAACGGCTTCTTGTTAGGCATCCCAGCACGACGTGGGTACTTATTTGGGGTTTCTTTTTTCTTATCGACAATGGTGATATTACGTCCATCGCCATTTGGCAGTTTATAGTTCTCATTGAGAATAGGTTTGGCAAAAAGCAAGTTCAAGGCATTTTTAGCATCGGCTAGCTCTTCGTCAGCTGCTGCAGCTTTTAAGTGCAATAAGTTGTCCACCCACCTTTAAGAAAGGAATGGTCAATTCTGAGAGAACCTGCATGCGTGCAACAGCACGGGCAGTTACAATATCAAACTGAGCACGGAAGCCCTTGTCTTGTCCAAAAATCTTCTGCCCGTCCATGATAGAAGTGAACACCGCTGAGCTCAAGTTCATCGGCCAATAGATTTAGGAAATTGATGCGTTTATTAAGAGAGTCAATGATAGTCACATCAAGTTCAGGACAAAGGATTTTCATAGGGAGACTTGGAAATCCAGCTCCAGCTCCGATATCGAGAAGTCGAATAGTCTGATTTTTAATATGTCCTTGGAGAACAGGAGCTAGGGAATCGTAGAAATGTTTGAGGTAGACCCTCGTCTCTTTCTATGATTGCAGTAAGGTTAATCTTTTTCGTTCCATTCTACCAAGAGCTCAAAGTAGCGTTGGAATTGGTCTTTTTGTTTTTGGCTGAGATCGAACCCCAGTTCTTTCAGAGCCTTGTAAAAATCTTCAGGTGTCATTTTATATTCCTTTTTATCTAGTTTCAATGCTCTTATTTTACCATAATTAAGAGCTTTCATCTAACGCTATAAGACAGATGGAAACTAGGTCTGAGTAAGTTTCTCATTAGCTTTGAAAAAAGTTCTAAGTTTAAGAAATATGTAATATTAAAGGTGTTATTTTTTCTTAAAAATTTGATATAATACTAATTAAGTCTAAAATCATAATCATGCTCTCTAATGAAAAGTGAATGTAGGGGGATTATGGTCTTGTGGATTGAAAATAGATCCCTATGGGGAAATTTAATTTGAGGATTAAAAATGATTTACCTTTCAGAAGTTAGAAAGTCTCCAGAAGGGCTCGCCTTTAACGAAGCACCTTCTTTGTTGGAGTCTATTAAAGAACGCTATGATCAAGTTTTAAATCTTGAACAGATTCAAGCAAGTGGGCAGGTAGCCTATGACAATGGTTTTGTACCTTTTTGGATTATCAACTCAGCTATGATATTACCTTGCCATCTAGCCGTTCACTTGAACCTGTGACCCTTAGTTTTAACTATCTGGTTTCAGAAACCTTTATACAAGAGGCAGATGCTGCTCTTCAAAAAGGAATTAGTCGAAGAAAATCTAGTTCTTATCTTGGATGGGGATACTATTAATCTTGATGAGAGTATTCTAGATAATATTCTTCTTAATATTCCTTTGAGAGTACTAACACCTGAGGAAGAATCAGGACAAATTTCGCTCTCTGGGAATGACTGGGAAGTCTTGTCAGAAGAGGATTTTGCCGCTCTTCAACAGGAGAAAAAAGAGGCAAGTAATCCCTTTGCCCAATTGAACGGTCTCTTTGATGAAAATTAATTCAAAAAACAAACTAAAAATGTTTGACAATTTTAAAAATCTGTATTATTATATCATTAGAAGTTAATTTTCGGATTTATTCATTGGGTAAATCTACAGACTTTTTAAGGGAAATGGAAGTCAAAAAATTTTAAGAAAGTGGTAAATACTTATTATGAGCAAACGCATTTTGATTGTTGAAGATGAGAAAAACCTTGCTCGTTTTGTCTCTCTTGAACTTCAACACGAAGGATACGACGTTGTGACAGCAGACAACGGACGCGAAGGACTTGAAATGGCACTCGAGAAAGATTTCGATCTTATTCTCTTGGACCTTATGTTGCCTGAGATGGACGGTTTTTGAAGTAACACGTCGTCTCCAACAAAAAAGATACTTATATTATGATGATGACAGCTCGCGATTCAATCATGGACATTGTTGCTGGTTTGGACCGCGGTGCTGATGACTATATTGTAAAACCATTTGCGATTGAAGAATTGTTGGCACGTATCCGTGCAACCTTCCGTCGCCAAGATATCGAATCTGCTAAGAATGCACCAGCAAAAGCATCAACTTATCGTGATTTGAAATTGGATGTTCAAAACCGTACAGTTGTTCGTGGTGATGAAGCAATTCCATTGACAAAACGTGAGTTTGATTTGTTGAACACACTTTTGAGCAATATGAACCAAGTGATGACCCGTGAGGAACTCTTGCTTCAAGTTTGGAAATATGATGACGCCATCGAAACAAACGTGGTAGATGTTTATATTCGTTATTTGCGTGGAAAAATCGACGTTCCAGGTAAGGAATCATATATTCAAACAGTACGAGGAATGGGTTACGTTATCCGTGAAAAATGAGTAAATTACAAGATAAATTATTTGGTAAAGTAACCATTAGAAAAAAAGTTGACCATGACAACTGCTGTGGTCTTCTTTCTTGTATTGTCGTTGTTCACTCTGGTTGTTATTTTTCAGCTAATACGCTTCTTTTGCAACGTGAACGTCAAAATGTAAACACTACAATCGCAAAAGTTGTTACTTACATCGAAAAGGATTGGGATTCGGATGAAGAATTAAGTCCAGAACCGCTCTTAGCGGCTCTTTATTCGCCTAAAAATATCTATGCATCAATTATTAATGGCGTACTTTCTGAAAAGCACTCTTTGGATGGTCAAGGTTGCAATTTCTAATAAATTATATTCAAATCAGTCAGTTTTTGTGTATGACAAAAAGGAACCTTTATCTTTACTTCTGAGGAGAATACAGATTCGCCTCCCGGTATGTCCGAGGTAAACAAACTGAAGTCAGTATCCTATAAAGGAAAGCGTGGTTTCTTACTACAAGTTCCAATTTACGGTAAGGATAAAAAAGACCATCGTTGGCTATGCCCAGATTTTCCATGATTTGGAATTCTACTATGCTCTTAAAGAGCGTTTGGTTTTCTTGTTGATTTTCCTAGAAGTGGGGATGACTGTCCTAGTTATCGCAGCAACTGTAGTTGTCTTGACATCTATTCTTCGTCCGATGAGACAGTTGCACGAAACGATGGGAGTTATTACCGATTCGCCAAGTGATTTGGAACTTCGTTCTAAGATTGAAAGTCACGATGAAATTGGTGATTTGGCGGTTAACTTTAACCGCATGATGGATAAAATCCAAGAAAATAATCAGATGCAGATGCGTTTCTTGAGTGACGTCAGTCATGAATTGCGTACACCGATTGCGGTTATCAAGGGGGCATATGGACCTCTTGCAACGTTGGGGGAAAAATGACCCTGAGATCCTTGAGGAAAGTCTTGAGGCTGCAAGTCACGAGGCCAACCGTATGACGATTATGATTAATGATATGTTGGATTCTATCCGTGTCAAAGGATCATTTGAAAATCACAGAAATGATACGTGTGATTTGAATTCTTCAATCCGTACGGTTATTGGTAACTTCCGTGTCTTGCATGAAGATTACCAATTCTATCTCAATGATTTTGAGAGCTCAGAGCGTCTAGCACAGATTTATAGTCAGCACTTTGAACAGGCTATCACCATTTTGATTGATAATGCGGTCAAGTATTCTCCTGTTAACAAGGAAATCCAGGTTACAATTAAGGCTCTGGAAGATGAAATGTTGGTACAAGTACAAGATAATGGTGAAGGGATTTCTAAAGAAGATATTGAGCATATCTTTGAACGTTTCTATCGTTCAGATAAGGCGCGTAACCGTACGACAACTCAATCTGGTGTTGTTATTGGTTTGTGAATCCTTTATCAAATTGTGGAAGCTTATCTCTGCCGTATTGATGTTAGTTCTGAACTTGGTGTTGGAACACGTTTCGACCTCTACATTCCATTTGCGGATGGAGAAACGACGACACCTCAACTTGAGCTTTAATTCAATTTATAAGAGATTTAGAGTGATTCATAGTCATGAGCACGCCTCGTTTAGGGCGTGCTTTTTATGTGTTTTTTTATGGTAAAATAGAGTACCGAATTTCAAAGATTGGTGGTGAAGTGCATGCGTTGTCCAAAATGTCAACATAATAAATCTAGTGTTATCGATAGCCGTCAGGCAGAGGATGGGAATACCATTCGTCGTCGTCGTGAGTGTGATTCTTGTCATGCTCGTTTTACAACATTTGAGCGTGTGGAAGAAGTTCCACTTTTGGTTGTCAAAAAAAGACGGTACTCGTGAACAATTCTCTCGCGATAAGATTTTCAATGGTATCTTGATGAGTGCTCAGAAGCGTCCGGTTTCTAGTGAGGATATCGAAAATGCCATCACCCGAATTGAGCAAAACATTCGCCGTAACCATGATGGAGGTTGATAGTGATGTCATTGGGAATTTAGTGATGAAAGAACTTGCTGACCTTGATGAAATTACTTATGTACGTTTTGCCAGTGTCTACCGTTCTTTTAAAGATGTTGATGAGATTGAAGAATTGCTTCAAGAAATCACCAATACTGTACGTGCGAAAAAAGAGTCTAAAAAATGAGACCTATTGAAGAATTTGTCTATGTTGGCAATCAGGTTATCGTTCCCGATCAGGCAAGTTTGATGCGTTGCTATTATCCCATTATTGGGGGTGAGGGCTACGCTCTCTACCAGTATTTCGTGACTTTTTATGACAATGGTAATCACCGCCATAAGTTTGCGGCTATTCTGAACCACCTTAACTTTGGAATGCAGCCCCTTCAGGAAGCACTGGCGGTTCTGACAGCAGTAGATCTTTTGGCCCTTTACCAGTCCCCTCAAGGGTTTTATGTGATAGAGCTTAAGTCTCCCTTAACAATTGAGCAGTTTCTAAAACATGCTGTTTATAGTTCGCTTCTCGAGCAAAAGATTAGTGAACCAGCAGTAGATGCTTTGAAACCGGCAGGTCTACAAGGCTTGCAAGATTTATCTAAACGTTTTTCGGATGTCTTTACCGATGAGCGTTTGGCTCAAAAATCTGTATCTGAAATCAAGCCTAAAAATTCATTTGATTTAACTAGTTTTAGGAATCGTATGCAGGCTGACGGACTTGTATTTACAGATGAAAAGACAGATGTGCCAGAAATCTATAAATTGTCTGAAACTCATGGCATGAATTGGTATGACACCTATCTCTTAGCGAAAAAGACAGCCGTGAACCACCAGATTATTGTCAAGCGTATGCAGGTGCAATTAGAACAGGCTCAAGCTCAAACATTGGGTGGTGATTCTGTTTTGACGGAGACGGAGAAAAAAGATTCTTAAAGCGGTTAGGTCCGAAAAGCCTATAGATTACTTGCAAAGTGCTAAAGGCCCAAGCGGGACTGTGACTAATTCTGAGAAGCAGATTCTCACGGATTTGGCACAAAGAGGCTTTTATGGATGAGGTCATTAACCTCATGGTTGCCTACAGTTTGGGACGGACACGTTCGACGAATGTGAATCGAGAGTATATCTCTAAACTTGCCAACGATTTTGCCTTTAAGAATATCGTCACTGCTGAACAGGGGCTTTTAGCTTTGCGTAGTGGTTACGACAAGAAATCACAGCAAGCAAAAAAAGCTGATTCTAAGAAGAAAACAAATGTGCCGAGCTGGAGTAATCCAGATTATGATAATCAAACCAGTCAGGCTGATCAGGCCAAGTTGGATGAAATTAGACGTCGGGCTTTGGCAAAAACTAGAAAAAGGAAAGGAGTAGCCTATGGAAAGAGTTGGACAAACCCTAAACCGAGCAGGGCATCATGGGTCTGGCAATGCAACAGATTTAACGAAGCAAATTTTGGCAGATCCAAGAGTGGCTAGCTTTATTCAAGAGCATAGCCTAAGCCAGGATGAAATCAAGCGTAGTCTTCCTAAGTTTAATCAATTCCTGGTGGAATGCCGTAAGGTCAAAGAAGGTGATGCCTCGTATATTGCCAAAGGGGTATGAACCGATTCTGACCATGAATGAAGGCTACGCTGATGTAACCTATAAGGAGACGCGTCAGCTCAAAGAGCAACAAGAACAGCAGGCTATTGCTAAACGGATTAATTTGGTGAGTCTGCCTCAGTCTTATCGTAAGATTACCTTTGCGGACATTGCTCTAGATGGTGTGGCTCGTGTTGATACCTTTGAGAGTCTCGTGGATTTTGTGGCGAATTACCCTAGTCCAGACCAGAAAGGCCTCTATATCTACGGAGACATGGGGGTTGGAAAATCCTTCATGTTGGCTGCTATGGCTCATGAACTTTCAGAGACTAAGAAGGTTGCTACGACCATTATTCATTACCCATCTTTTACTATTGATGTTAAAAATGGAATCAAGGATGGTTCTGTCAAGGAACAAATTGATGCTGTCAAACAGGCGGAAGTTTTGGTTCTAGATGATATCGGTGCAGAACAATTCTCTTCTTGGATTAGGGATGATGTTTTGCAAGTTATCCTCCAGCATCGCATGATTGAGGAGCTTCCTACCTTCTTTTACGTCTAACTATAGTTTTGCGGATTTAGAAGCAAAGCTATCAATGGACGTCAAGGAGATGAGACTTGGCAGGCCAAACGTGTGATGGAGCGTATCCGTTTTCTTGCCAAAGAGGTTCACTTGAAGGGTGTTAATCGCCGTTAGGGTGATCCTAATAATGATAAAGAATAAGAGAGTTTGCTTTCCTTGGTGGAAGTGAGACTGCTAAATGAAGAAAGGAATCCCTATTTAATCAGGGACTTAAACATATGACATTACCTACAGTTGCTATCGTGGGTCGCCCAAACGTTGGGAAATCGACCCTATTTAACCGGAATTGCGGGTGAACGTATCTCTATCGTCGAAGACGTTGAAGGGTAACACGTGACCGTATTTATACCTCTGCTGAATGGCTTAATCGCCAGTTTAGCTTGATTGATACTGGTGGTATCGATGATGTTGATGCACCATTTATGGAACAAATTAAGCACCAAGCCGACATCGCCATGACTGAAGCTGATGTTATTGTCTTTGTCGTTTCAGGTAAGGAAGGCGTGACAGATGCGGACGAGTACGTTGCCCGTATTCTTTATAAGACCAACAAGCCAGTTATCTTGGCAGTAAATAAAGTGGATAACCCTGAAATGCGTGCAGATATCTATGATTTTTATTCTCTAGGTCTTGGTGATCCTTATCCAGTTTCATCTGTTCACGGTATCGGTACAGGGGATGTTCTCGATGCTATCGTTGAAAATCTTTCAACAGAAGTTGAAGAAGAAAATCCAGATATCATTCGTTTTAGTTTGATTGGACGTCCAAACGTCGGAAAATCAAGCTTGATTAACGCCATTTTGGGCGAGGACCGAGTGATTGCTAGCCCGATTGCTGGTACGACTCGAGATGCCATTGATACAAACTTTGTGGACAGTGAAGGTCAAGAGTATACCATGATTGACACCGCTGGTATGCGTAAATCCGGTAAGGTTTATGAAAATACAGAAAAATACTCTGTTATGCGTTCAATGCGTGCCATTGACCGTTCTGATATCGTCCTTATGGTTATCAATGCCGAAGAAGGTATCCGTGAGTATGATAAGCGTATTGCTGGTTTTGCCCATGAAGCTGGTAAAGGGATTATCATCGTAGTTAACAAATGGGATACGATTAAGAAAGACAATCATACCGTTGCCAACTGGGAAGCGGATATCCGTGAGCAGTTCCAATTTTTGAGCTATGCACCAATTATCTTTGTATCGGCTGAGACGAAAACAACGTCTTAACAAGTTGCCAGAGATGATTAAACGCATCAGTGAGAGTCAAAACCGTCGTATTTCATCAGCTGTTTTGAATGATGTTATCATGGATGCCATTGCCATCAACCCAACACCAACTGACAAAGGAAAACGCCTTAAGATTTTCTACGGCACACAAGTTTCGGTTAAACCACCAACATTTGTTATCTTTGTCAATGAAGAAGAGCTTATGCACTTCTCATACATGCGTTTCTTGGAAAATCAAATTCGTCAAGCCTTTGGTTTTGAGGAACACCAATTCATTTGATTGCTCGTAAACGTAAATAAAAAGAGACCAACCAGAATAGAATCTTTATGGGTTGGTCTTTTATCATTGTAAGGGAGAAAACGATGTTAGAAAATGTTAAAGCTTATTTATCTAAACAAGGGGTTAAGTATATCAAACCTGAAAAAGCGGGTCCGCATCAAGAAGAGATGGAAGTGCTCAAGGCACTTGGTCAAGCAGCTCGTAAGGAAATGCAGACTTTAGCAAAACTTCTAGAGGAGCGTTTGGCACCCTTTAAGATGGATCGTGTCAGTAATTGGGCCAATCAGGCACAAATATGTCGTCGCACTTTTGGTGCTATTACAGGGTCCCTGAGGATAGTTTAGACGATGTTGCTATGGCGATTCGACTTTATGGTCAGTCTGAAAATGGGCGATTTCAGTAGAAGTTAGCTTTGTCGAACGTAAAAAATCAGATACTACTTTAGCTAAGCAACATAAGGTCCTAGACTTACCGATTGCACCCTCTCTATACTATTTTGCCCAGGAAAATGGTGTCAGTCATCGTGTGGAAGGAACTGAAGAAAATCGTCAGATGCTTAAAAAGAAGCAGTTAGAGATGGTCGTGTTCGTAAGGTGTTGGTCAAATATGATGTCCCTGTGACTGCTAGTGAAACAATGGAAGAGTTGGTAGAAGAACTCGCTGATGGATTCTATAAGTTGAAACCATACTACGAAGAAGCTAATCAAAACTAAAAAACTCCAGTTTTTTCTGGAGATTTCTCTTATTTATTTTGGTGAAATCACTTCAGCACCACCCATGTAAGGACGAAGAACTTCAGGGATAGTTACTGAACCATCTTCGTTTTGATAGTTTTCAAGGATAGCGGCTACTGTACGTCCAACAGCAAGTCCTGAACCGTTGAGAGTGTGAAGAAGTTTTACTTTACCATCGGCTTCGTCACGGTAACGGATTTGTGCACGACGGGCTTGAAAATCTTCTGTGTTTGAACATGAAGAAATTTCGCGGTAAGTGTTTTTGTGCTGGAATCCAAACTTCCAAGTCGTAAGTTTTCGCAGCTGAGAATCCCATATCGCCAGTACACAAAGTGATGACACGGTATGGCAAGTTAAGTTTTTGAAGGATGTTTTCAGCGTTAACTACCATTTTTTCCAATTCATCATATGAGTCTTCAGGTTTTGAGAATTTGACCATTTCAACCTTGTGGAATTGGTGAAGACGAATCAAACCACGTGTATCACGACCAGCTGAACCAGCTTCTGAACGGAATGAAGGGCTCATAGCTGTGAAGTGATTGGCAATTCTTTACCGTCAAGGATTTCACCGCGGTAGTAGTTTGTCAAAGGAACTTCGGCTGTTGGGATAAGGACATAGTCAGTACCGTCAAGCTCGAAAGTATCTTCCTTGAAATTTTGGATATTGACCAGTACCGAACATTGAGTCGTGGTTAACCATGTAAGGTGTGATCATCTCAGTGTAACCTTCTTTAGCGTGCTCATCCAACATGAAGTTGTAGATTGCACGTTCCAATTTTGCTCAAGTCCTTTGTAGAAGAGGAAGCGAGAACCAGTGACTTTAGCACCACGTTCCCAATCTAGGATACCAAAGGTCTTCCCAAGATCCCAGTGAGGCTTTAATCTCAAAATCAAAGTTACGAGGTGTTCCCCAACGACGAACTTCTACGTTTTCATCTTCGTCAGCACCTACTGGAACAGAGTCATTTGGGTGTTTGGAAGTGTCACAACGATGGCATTAAGCTTTTCATCGATAGCAGCAAGTTCTGCATCAATTTCCTTAATTTCTGCAGAAACTTTTTGCATGGCTGCAATTTGTTCTGAAGCATCTTCTTTGTTACGCTTAGCTTTGAGCGATACCATCTGAAGCAATGTTACGTTGAGCCTTGAGTTCTTCAGATTTGATAAGAAGTTCGCGACGTTTAACATCAAGCTCTTTAAGTTCATTTAAAGTTTCAGCAGCAACACCACGTGTAGCCAATTTTTCGGCAAGGGCATCGAAGTCGTTACGAATACGTTTTACATCTAACATAAGTTCCTCCAAAAAGTAAAACACTCCAGTGAAAGTGTTGGAGTGACATAGGCCACGGTTCCATCCAACTTCACAAGAGTGCACTTGTTTATGTTTTTTAATTATTAGAAACGGTAGAATTTCGTAGGTCAACCCTACCTGCTCGCAGCAACCGCAGGCTTTCTGTAAGGATCTAGCTAGTACTTATCCGTCTGTTATATTATACAAAAATTATGATTTTTTTGGCAAATAAACCTTTGAGTCGAGCCCCAATAGTTTGAATGAGAGTTGGTAGCTTGACGACTTTTCATTGCCAAGGTGTTCCCTAGCAATCTTTAGAATCTTCCCAGAATCTTTAGAAGCGAAAGAGGAATTTGCTCTTGTCTGTCAACACTTCAAAGTGACGGCTAATTCTCTTTCCTGATACATTCGCACCGATTTGAGTGATGCTAGTCCATGGAATTTGAATGTATTGCTCGACATTGACATCTGGGTAGAATTCAAGAGCCACATCTCCGATTAGAAATTTACCGACTTTCCCTCCGATAGCCATGTAGGAAACGCCTGTTGTATGCAGTTCAACTGTTTTGTTTAGTGATTGTGCCATATCTATCTCGCTTTTGATTGTAGTACCTTTATTATAGCATAAGAAAAGAGTTCAGCTTTTAAACTCTTACTCTTTTACATGATTCCGAAGAAGCTTGCAACAATACCAACTACAAAAGAGTCCGATGATGATTGTGATTGGTGAAACTTTCTTCTTAAGCAACCACATACATGCAAAAAGTAAGGAGAAGTCCCATCAAACCTGGAATCAATGAATCAATTGTTTTTGGAGGGTATCAACTTGAATCTTATCGAAGCTAAGTTTGTCATTAACTTGGCCGAGGATAGTCTTAAGTTGGTCACCGCTAACATTGCCTTTAGGCCATTCGATATAGGCACCTTTAGACAAAACTTTACCTGGAAGGTTTACAGTGAAGACGATAGAAACCCAACGTTCAACGAGGACGGCCAAGATGAACATACCAAGGATTGATGCCCCTTTAGTAATATCTTTCAAGATACCACCAGACATGTCTTTAGTGATTTCTGAACCTGCTTTTGTAACCAAGTTCTTGAGTGTACCACAAGAAGGCCATACGGATAAGGTTCCAACCGATGAAGAAGATAAGTGGACCAGCGATGTTACCAGCTTGTGCCAATGATGCACCAAGGGCACCAAGGATAGGACGAACTGTGAACCAGAAAACAGGGTCACCGATACCGGCAAGAGGTCCCATCATACCAATTTTAACCCCTTGGATAGCAGCATCGTCAATAGCAGCACCGTTTGCTCTTTCTTCTTCAAGAGCCAAGGTAACACCCATGATAGGAGCAGCTACGTAAGGGTGGGTATTGAAGAATTCCATGTGACGTTCAAGAGCAGCGGCTTGGTCTTCTTTCTTTGTGTAAAGTTTTTTGATAGCTGGGATCAATGAGTATGCCCAACCCAAGTTTTGCATCCGTTCATAGTTCCAAGAACCTTGCAAGAAGGTTGAACGCCACCAAACTTTTTGACGATCTGATTTAGATAATTGTAATTTTTCAGTCATGAGAGCACCCCTTCCTAGTAGTCTTCCAAGATATCGCCGATTGGGTCGCCTGAACCAGTTGAAGTTCCGCCACCATTTCCGCCACCTTGTTTAGAAAGGTTGAGGTAGATGAAGGCAATAGCGACACCGATAGTACTAAGAGCGATAAGTGTCAATTGGCTAATTGCTGCCAAAGCAAAACCGATGGCGAAGAATGGCCAAACTTCACGAGTTGCCATCATGTTGATAACCATAGCGTAACCAACGGCTACGACCATACCACCACCGACAACCATACCGTGGTTGAGCCAGCTAGGCATCAAACCAAGGGCATGTTGAACAGATTCTGCTGGGATAGCAAGAAGAAGGGCGGCTGGCACAGCGATACGCAAACCTTGAAGAAGGAGGGCGAGGTAGTGTGCACGTTCAACACCAGCAATGTTTCCACTTTCTGCAGCTTTATCTGCGGCGGCATGAACAAGGCAACAGAGGCTGTACGAACAAGCATAGTTAGGAAGAGACCGGCAACCGCAAGTGGGATAGCTGTTGCAGTCGCAACACCGATACCTTCAGTTGTGAAGTTACCACCTTTAACCAAAATAATGGCAGCAGCAACAGAGGCAAGGGCAGCGTCAGGAGCGACAGCGGCACCGATATTAGCCCAAGCAAGGGCGATCATTTGAAGAGAACCACCAAGCATGATACCTGCAGTGAGGTTACCTGTAGCAGCACCGATGAGGGTACATGCAACAAGTGGTTGGTGGAATTGAATTGGTCAAGGATACCTTCAAGACCAGCAAGGAAGGCAACAACTACGACCAAAAATTGCAGAAATAATTGACATATCTGACATGGTAATAATTCCTTTTCTATTGAGTTGTGATTAGCTGAGAGTATCAACTAATTTATCCGAATGAAGGTTATTGAACGTTAGCTTTTTGATAAGGTCGAACAAATCTTTCTTAGAATCGTTTGGTACTTTACGGACGTCGAATTCAACGCCAAGGTCACGCAATTTTTTTCGAAGCAAGCAACATCGTCTTTGTCCATAGACAAAACGTTGTTAACCATTGTTTTACCAGTTGAGTGAGCCATAGAACCAACGTTAAGTTCTTTGATTGGCACGCCACCTTCGATAGCACGAAGTGCGTCTTGAACAGTTTCGAACAAGATAAGTGCGTGTGTGTTACCAAAAGCGAGGGTCCTTAGAAGCATCAATCAATTTTTGAATTGGAACAACGTTTGCTTTAACCCCATTTGGTGCTGCCTGTTTGATCAATTCTTTACGAAGCTCATCTTTAGCAACGTCATCTGAAGCAACAATGATACGGTCTGCTTTAGAAGCAGGTGTCCAGTTAGTTGCTACCTGACCATGCAAGAGACGTGTGTCCAAACGTGCCAAGTTAATCTTGAGCTTACCATCTCCGATAACTGTCCCTTCTGGGATAGCTCCTTGAGGTGCAGCAGCTTCTACAGGAGCTGCTGTTGTTTCTCAGCTGGATTAAGCTCCTCTGGAAGCGCTTTGATACCACCCTTAGCTTCCTTTGATGATATTAGCAGCAACTTGCTCTGCAGTAGCGTTAGCATCCATCATACGTTCAGTGTATGCTTGGATAAGCATTGGCAAGTTAAGTCCTGTGATGATAGCAATCTTGCGATCTGGATTTTCTCCAGCAATTCGGCTGGCTTGGTTAAATGGTGAACCAGACCAAAGGTCAGCCAAAACAAGAATTTCATCATCAGCATCGAATTGTGCAATGGCGTCGTTGAAGTGAGCGTACAAGTCATCAGGACCTTCACTTGGCATGAAAGTTACGACTTGAACTTTCTCTTGGTCTCCAAAAATCATAGAGCCTGATTGGTGGATTCCTTCAGCGAACTTACCATGGCTGGCAATAATAATACCGATACCCATTCGTGTTCTCCTCCTTATAAATTATTTTTTCCTAGGCTTAAAAAGACTATCTCCGATTTTATCAAGACGCTAAAAAGCGTCTCTCAATCTTTTTAAACATAAGAAATCAAGAACAATTATATTCTAAAACGCTTTCAAGAAAATGTCAATAGCTAGTGAGATAAAATTTCAAAAGAAGTCAAACCCTTTCAAAAATGAGCAAAATATTATAAAAAGATTGCCCAACCATTAGATTGGACAATCTTTTTTTTATAATATTCGAGATTATTTCTTCTTGACAATGAGTCGGAAAAAGATTTTTAAAAGCCTTGTTTGAGGACAGCGATAAAGCTAGGTGCTTTTCGTAAACTTTCTCGAGGAATTCTTTTTTGAATTTCTTTCAAAGTTATTCGGCTTTTTCGACTGGCAAAACGGAAACGTCCATTTTGCTTAGTACGGATTTCAAAGCGTGGGATGAATTTACCACCGAAGTAGACATCGGCAATCACATAAGTGATTTCATCCCAAGAATTTGAACGTAGTCTTGCAACTTCGTATCATTGTAAAATTCGAAGGCCTTATCTCCGACCATGATATTTCCGTAAATAGGCCCTTCACGAAACCAAGTTCCCTTAGTTGTGTGAGCCATTTCGGTATTGAGCGATTTAACCATACCTTGCTCCGATTAGAGTAGACCAATAATGTGGAGCACAATAGCAAGGACAAAGATACCTAAGATGATAACGATTGGAGAAACTTTTCTCTTAAGAAGGTACATGCAGAGGAAAGTCAAACCAAGGGCAGCAAGACCAGGAATCAATTGGTTCAAGTTATCTTGCAAGGTTGTCACCTTGTTAGCGTCAAGAGAGCGACCAGCAGCTTGTTGTACAAAGGCTTCTTTGACACCGGCAATACCTTTTGGAAGTTTATCCCAATCGATATAAGCACCTTCTTGTTGTTTAACAGTAGAGACAACTGGTGTGAAGGTGATACTTACCCAACGTTGAATAAGAGAACCGATAACGAACATCCCCATCATTGATGCGCCACGAGTTACTTGTTGAAGAAGGTTACCAGACACGTCGTCTGTAATCGCAGCACCAGCTCTATAACCGAATTCTTGAGTATACCATTTAACAGCGGCAACCATAACATTCCAGAGAACGAAGAAGACGATTGGGCCTAGGACGTTACCTGAAACTGCCAAACCTGCTCCTAGTGAAAGGAAGATTGGACGAAGGGTAAACCAGAAGAGAGGGTCACCGGCACCTGCAAGAGGTCCCATCATACCGACCTTAACCCCTGAGATAGCAGCATCATCGATCTCAGCACCGTTGGCACGTTCTTCTTCTTCCAAGGCAAGTGTAACCCCAAAGATTGGGTTAGCCATGAAAGGTTGTGTATTAAAGAATTCCAAGTGACGTTTAAGAGCAGCAGCACGGTCTTCTTTAGTTTGATAAAGTTTTTTGATTGCAGGAATAAAGGGTGTAAGCCACACCACCATTTTGCATACGTTCATAGTTGAATGAAGCTAAAAGGAAGTATGAGCGCAAGAAAGCTTTGAAACGATCTGCTTTTTGTTAATTTAATTTTTTGAATCAGCCATTTTCTTTCCTCCTAATTAAAAAAGTCTTCCAGAATTTCACCGAGGGGATCACCTGATCCTCCGTCGTTTGAAGAACCCAATGAACCACTAGCTTCAAGTGCAAGGTACATAACGGCAAGGCAGAGACCGATGATACCCAAGCTAATCAAGGTCAATTCTTTGAGGGCAGCCAAAGCAAAACCAAGGAAGAAGAATGGCCAAACTTCGCGACTAGACATCATGTTGATAACCATGGCATAACCAACGGCTACAACCATACCACCACCGATTGTCATACCTGATGTTAACCATTCAGGCATAGCTTCAAGACCAGATTGTACGATGTGTGCAGGAATCAAGAGCAAGAGGAGGGCAGGGATAGCAACACGGAGACCTTGGAGGGGCCATACCGATGAAGTGCCATCTTTCAACACCAGCGATATCAGCAGCTTCTGCACGGCTATCCATAATATGAGAGATGAAAAACAGTTGCTGTAATGGACAAACATTGTCAAGGCAAGGCCGGCAACAGCTAAAAGGCACCGCAAGGGGCGTGAGGCAGGACCAATTCCTTTAGCTCCTTGACCACCCAAGATAAGGATGATTGTAGAAGCTTCAAAGGCAAGTGAAGCATCTGGTGCCATGGCAATTCAACGCTTCTGCCCATCCTGAAGTAATCAACTGTAAGCTACCACCCAACATTACGCCGAGTTCGAGATGACCAGTAACAAGACCGATTGGGAACAAGCCACAACTGTGGTATGTTTCGATTTGGTCGTTAACTGAGCGCAAACAGATGATGAAAGCAAACAATTACGACTAAAATAATTTGTACTAAACTCATTTATGCCATCCTCCAAAATTATTTCTTCTCCAATTTTAGTTTCAGCTGACTTAATCAAGGCATCAACGTTTGCTGGGCTATCACTTGGTACCCAATGAACGTCAAATTTGACACCCAATGATTGCAACTCTTTGATAGCATCCACATC
>VOFC01004354.1_pt1 | contig 25591 bp, 35 predicted proteins | sample 5384161 | NCBI WGS metagenome assembly VOFC01 (sample SAMN12384722, study PRJNA508395) | human gut metagenome | isolation source: healthy gut B | host: Homo sapiens | reverse complement strand
AACCATATATCCCTTCATGGTACGGTATCTGGGGATCATATCCTTGATCGTACGCGTCTCCACATGACCGATATGAGGCTTACCGTTAGCGGTAGGCGGTCCATCGTAGAAGGTATAGGTTTCGCCTTCCTTACGATGCTCCATACTTTTTTTGAAAATGTCGTTGTCTTCCCAGAATTTCTCGACTGCTTTCTCGCGGTCTACAAAATTCAGGCTTGTGGGTACCTGCTTGTACATACTGTGCTTCCTTTCTTTCTCTTATTAAAAAATTCAGCGCCCGTCCACAAACAGGACGAATAGTGTCATGCATTCGTTAACCACCTCTTACAACATACTTCCCATATGATTTCACATGTGTAATCTCACAGGAGTGATATGCTTCCCGGTAACGGCGGGATTCCGTTCAGAACTACTGACCTGGGCTTTTGTTCTGACAGCTCAGAAGTGATTTTCACGATTCCCTTACTCGCACCGATCTCTCACCATCACCGGTTCGCTTTGCCTTTCTGCGGAAAAGTTACTCTCTTCGTCAATGCATTTTTGATATACCGCTATTATATATCTCATTTTTTTGCGTTGTCAAGCCGGATGTTATGATTTGATAGAGTAAACTTACTGTCAGTTGGAGAGTCGCAGAAGATTCCCTGCTATGAACTTGCCCAGATCGTTTTCTCATAGTCTACTTCTCCCACAGTGTTTTGTCAAATACCTCCCAGACGCTCCCGGATTGCAAGCTTTTTCCGGATGTCTATACTCGGGATGGTTGCCTGCAGCTTTTCGATGTATACCCTGTCATTGTCATGACTGTGGAGTAACAGACTCCTCATGTATCCCCTGTTTGGACGCACTGATATCTCCTCGGTTCCCGTTGCTTCTTCCTGCTTATGGCTCCGCCGGTACTTTACCAGTTCCAGGATCTTTTCTTCTCCGTAATCCTTCACATAGCATCTCAGCTGACACATCGCATCCGCTCCGGCTTCGCTCCAGCCCATCGGGCGGAACTCATACGGTCGGAATACATATGACTCACATGACCTTCTGCACTGCATCCATAGACATTCTTATCCTGCATTCTTCTCACTGCGCTATCCCAGTTGTTCAGCAGGTATTCCTCACAGTCATTCACTGCTTTTTCGTTCGGCGCACATTTCCGGATAGCTTTTATAGTCTTTACAAACTTTTTCTTCTTGCCCTTATACAGGGCCTTCCACAGCCGTCCTTTGGCTTCCCCTGCCTCATCCAGCATCTGGTTGGCTGCCTTGTTGATATATTTCATCATGTGGAACTTATCCAGTACCGGAACTCCTTTTTCAATGGATTCCGCCCCTGCTTTGATCCATGCTCCTCCATCTCCACTGATATACACCGCATTCAGATACCGGCTCTCGTAGTTCGTGTCGATGTATTCCTGCATCCGTTCAAACAGATGTCTGTTTGCTTCTCCTCCGCTGCAAAGCACCTCCCAGGTAGAAGACATTCTTCAGTTCCTTCCGCCCGTCTTTCTTTTTTCCTGTCCTTCATACAGATACAACAGCTTCCCGATCATGCTGGCCCCTTCTTCTATGTTCCGTTTTTCTCCTGCTTGTGAATGTGATCCTCGTCTGCCTCAACATAAAGGTATTCCACACACTTTTTCTTCTCCGGCTTCGGGAAGGGCAGTTCTGTCTGGATTCCGTGTACCTTATCCATGACGGCAGTCTTGCTGATCAACGAATCTTCTCCCAGTACCCTGGCAGCACTGGCATAGCTGGTCTTTACCGCTTCGGCCAGCACCTCAGCTTCCGCACGGCTGCTCAGTCTTTCATGGGCATCCAGTTCCATCCATTCATCCAGAAGATAATGGCAGGTTCCATCCTTACAGCTTCGGAACAGCGTGTGGGTAAAGCAAACCGGTCCCACTGTAGTCAGCAGCTGGCGTTCATCATGCCTCTGGATGGTATATTTTTCAGCTCTGGAAATATCCTCACACAGCATACGATCCATGTCGCTGTAAAGGGCTGCCATGTGCTCTGCTGCAGCCTTTCTTGCAGCCTCCGCAAGCTGCTTCTCGTACAATTCCATGTCCTTCATCCCGGATGAGAGAAAAAGTTCATCTGCTTCTTCCAAATCTTTGTACAGCTTTTCCATTGAATATGCTATAATGTTTTTCATGAGAGTGCCTCCATCGTCTGTATTTTAGATTCTCGTCAAATCCATTATAACAGAGATGTTGGTACTCTCTTTTTTTTTATTCAACTGACAAAAAAACTTTACTCTATAGTTATGATTTGCTTAGAAAGCTTTTCTTTCTTGCTTTTCCGACATTTATTTCATATAATTATTTTAAGACTGATATGTGTACCGATCTTACCGGAAGGGGCAGGGAATTTATGGAAAATACACAGAAAAAAGCAGCGGTAAAATATCATATACTCTGCAGATCATCGGACTGCTTCCTTTACTGGCGTTGGGAATTGCGATGTTATTTTTCACTTCCCAATGGTTCACAAAAACTATGTATCAGGAAGTGGAACGTGAATTGTATGATGCCACAAAAAGTGCCACTACACTTCTGAACGCTGCCTATCCCGGCGATTATCACCTGGAGGGAGATGTTGCTTATCTTCTGTATAAAGGAGAGACGGATATCACCAGGGACTATTCTCTTCTGGATCAGTTCAAAGAGGATACCGGACTGGACATCACCCTGTTCTATCAGGATACCCGCATTCTGACGACCCTGTATAATGCCCAGGGCGAACGCATCGTCGGTTCCGGTGCTCCCGATATTGTGATCCGGGATGTTTTGAACACCGGCGAAAACCATTTCTACACTCATACTCTCATTAACGGCAAAGCTTATTTTTCCTACTATATCCTCTGCGCAATCAGGACGGCAGCGTCGTCGGAATGCTTTTTGTGGGCAGACCCAGTGAAACAGTCTCCCTATCCATTCAGAATTACGTCTATCCGCTGACATGGCTGATCATCGGTTTTGTGGCTCTCGTATCTGTCTGCATCTATTTTTACACCAGAAGATTCGTGGCTGTATTACTCCATATCCATAGTTTCCTGTCGGAAGTAGCCTCCGGGAATCTGAACGCCACACTGGATCATTCCGTAACAAAGCGCAGTGATGAGTTAGGTGATATCGGTCGCTGTGCCCTGTCCATGCAGCGCTCTCTTCGTACCATGATCGAGCAGGATGCCCTGACCGAGCTGTACAACCGCCGCAGCGGAGACAAAAAAGCTGCGCCAGATCTTCGAGGAAGCCCAATCCTCCCGCCATTCTTTTGCGCTCGCCATCGGAGATATTGACTTTTTCAAAAAGGTTAACGATACCTACGGTCATGAATGCGGGGATGCCGTGCTGAAAAATGTTTCTGCCCTGCTAAAGCAGCATATGTGGCGCCGTGGCTTTGCCGCGCGTTGGGGTGGTGAGGAATTTCTACTGGTATTTGAAAATGTAGATCTTACAGAAGCGCGGAAGCAGCTGGAGCTTCTCATGGACAAAATCCACGAACTGGATACGCTCTATGAAGGGGCAGCACGTAAAAGTAACTATGACCTTCGGACTGGTTTGTGAGTCCGACAAAGATCTTCATACAATATTAAAAGAAGCTGATGAGAAATTATATATCGGTAAGACAAACGGTCGTAACCAGGTGGTATCTTAACCCGGTTACGACCGTTTTTTATTTGTTTCTGATCTTGTTATCTTTAACCTTGCAGGCATTCCGGATTCAACAGGAAATCATAAATATTGATTGTCAGAATACCATATTCATCATAATATGGCTGCACAATATCTTTTGTAATGACAAGTTTTTTAAAAGAGTCATCAATCTTCCGGAACGGTCGGATTTCCTGCGTCCGCTTTGCTTCATCCGGAAGAGAATATGCCGATTGAATGTAATATCTGGCAGAACCAAGATTGCAGACAAAATCCACTTCCAGCTGCCTGCGGTTTACCTTTCCTTCCAAATCTTTTTCTGCGATAGGGACAACACCTACATCCACACTATATCCCCGCATCCGGAGTTCGTTATAGATTACATTTTCCATGGAATGTGTCTGCTCCAACTGACGGAAGTTAATTCTGGCATTCCGAAGCCCCAAATCAGAAAAATAATATTTCTTAGGAGTCTCTATATATGACTTTCCCTTAATATCATAACGCTGTGCTGACTCTATCAAAAAAGAATCTTCAAAAGTAATCCAATATTTCTTTATGGTTGCAGAAGTAATTTTAGATTTCTTCACGGTTTTAAAAGTGTTCTTTAGTTTTTCCGGATTGGTCAACGAACCGATCGCAGAGGAAAGAATATTTAGCAGATCTTCCAATTCCCCAATATTCTTTATACGATTCCGTTTCGTAATATCACGGATATAAATTTCGTTAAATAAATTCTGCAACGCTGTTGCTTTATCCCCGGCACCATCCCGCAGAACCACTAATGGAATTCCACCGTAAAGCATATATTCAGATAACCCGGTATATTTATCTCCGTTATAAACAGACATAAATTCAGCAAAGCTGAGAGGGTACATATGAATTTCATCACCTCTGCCTGCAAATTCCGTAGCAATATCCTTTGACAACAGTTTTGCGTTACTTCCCGTCACAAACACATCAATATTCTCTTTACGAAGGTATCCATTCAAAACAGCCTCAAAAACAATCCAGCATCTGAATTTCATCCAACAGCAGATAATATATTCCCTCTCCTGTAGTTTTCGACCGAATATATGCCATAAATTTCTCCGGATCCACACCCCGCTTTTCCTTTTCGATCTGAATAAGTCTTTCACCGATCAGGTAAAGATCATCCGCAGAATCAAAGGCAAACCGTATGATATGGTCTGCTTCCACACCGGAATCTAACAGATGATGATAGAAAATGTTATTCAGCAGATAAGACTTACCACATCTTCGAATACCGGTAATCACCTTGATTAATCCATTGCTCTTTCTTTTTATTAACTTTTCCAAATAGAAATCTCTGCGAATATCCATATATTTTCTCCCTGGAATAGGTTTTTGCAACTAGTTACACTTTTCTATTCTATTATATGGATAATTTAACTGAAAATCAATATACTTGCTTCATTTTTGGAAAAGATTTTTGCAACTGGTTGCACTTTTCTATTCCAAATTGTAAATAAACAAAGTAATTATTTATTGTTCCATCTGTCTGCCCAGGAAGCCCGCCGCAGACAGAGCCAGTTTCTGCTCCACTTCTCCCATTTTGCTCTTCCCGTCATTTTCCAACAGGATCACACTTCCGATGATGTCCCCTTCGCAGATGATCGGCGTGATCAGCTGCCAGGCATAGTCCACGGCAATGTCTTCCGCAATGTTGACATAGTTGCGATCTCCTTTTGCGGCAATCACAGTCTCTCTATTATTGACCTTCTCTTCCAGTTGACGGCTCACGGATTTATTTAACAGCTGCTTACAGCCTCCTGAGACGGCGATGAACTGGTCTCTGTCCGCGATCAGTGTGGCATGTCCCGACACCTGTGCCAGGCTCTCCGCATACTGTTTGGCAAATGTGGTCATCTCTCCGATAGGAGAATATTTTTTCAGGATGACCTGCCCCTCTCTATCGGTGAAGATCTCCAGCGGATCACTCTCTCTGATGTGTAACGTGCGGCGGATCTCCTTCGGGATCACAATGCGTCCCAGGTCATCTATTCTTCTTACAATTCCAGTTGCTTTCATCATTTTTTCCTCCATGACATATTGCGTAAGATAAATCATCATCTCGCATTACTAATCATTAACGTTGCAGTTAGTATGCGAAATGCAGGAAAAAATATACTTTAAATTGCCAGATACACCGTCATTCAGCAGTGCCATTACTGGCTTATATTTATAGCAGTTCTGTATTTTCCCTCAGAATTATTGTTTTATATTAAAATTAAAATGCATCCATTCAATTTTCACTCTTGCATTATCGAATTTTTCAATTCTCAATCAGACTATTTCGTACTGTATTTTCCTTATTTCTATGTTACACTTATTCTGTTTACGACAATTTTTTATGGGAGAGTTTAAACTATGAATCACAAAAATAAAATAACAGAAGTTCCTTTTCCGGCAAGATCGGCTTCGTCCTGTCGGCTGCCGGAGCATCCGTAGGCCTGGGCAATATCTGGCGTTTCCCGTATCTGGCAGCCAAATACGGCGGCGGTATCTTCCTGTTGATCTATATTATCCTGGCGCTTACCTTCGGTTATAGCATGATCGTGGCAGAGACTTCACTGGGACGCATGACAGGTAAAAGCCCCGTGGGTGCCTTTCATACCTTCGGGAAGTCCAAATGGCTGTCCTTCGGTGGATGGATCAACGCTATTATTCCTATTCTGATCGTTCCTTATTATTCCGTCATTGGTGGATGGGTGATCAAGTATCTGGTGGAATATGCCAAGGGTCACGGACATGATCTGGCAGCGGACGGTTATTTTTCCACGTTTATTTCCAATGGTGTCTCTACAGAGCTGTGCTTTTATCGTATTCACTCTGTGTACTCTGGGAATCATCTACGCCGGTGTCCGCAACGGTATCGAGCGCGTATCCCGCATTATGATGCCGATCCTGGTAGTGCTCTCCGTGGTCATCACAGTCTATTCTGTTACCAGACCGGGAGCCCTGAGCGGTGTGAAGTATTTCCTGATCCCGAATCCTGCGAATTTCTCCTGGATGACAGTCGTAGCTGCCATGGGACAGATGTTCTACTCTCTGTCCATTGCCATGGGTATTCTCATTACCTTCGGCTCTTATATGAAAAAAAGATGTCTCCATTGAAGGCTCCACCAAAAATGTAGAAATCTTCGATACCGCCATTGCTATCATGGCAGGTCTGATGATCATTCCCGCCGTGTTCGCATTCTCCGGTGGAGATCCCGATACCTTACAGGCAGGTCCTTCCCTGATGTTCATCACACTTCCCAAGGTCTTCGACAGCATGGGCATGGGCACCTTCGTAGGTATCCTGTTCTTCGTACTGGTACTATTCGCAGCCATGACCAGCTCCATTGCACTTACCGAAAGTGCTGTGTCCACTTTCGAGGACGAGCTTGGCTGGGGTCGTAAAAAATCTACCGTGATCATGGGTGTGATCATGCTGGCACTGGGAACGTTATCCTCACTGGGTTACGGACCGCTCGGTGCTGTGAAGATCATCGGCATGCAGTTCCTTGATTTCTTCGATTTCCTGACCAACTCCGTGATGATGCCTATCGCTGCCATCACCATCTGTCTGCTGGTATCCCGCGTCATCGGAGTAAAGGCTGTGGAAGAAGAAGTCATGCACGGAGAAGCCGCTTTCCGCCGCAAAAAGATATTCAATTTCATGATCAAGTATCTCTGCCCGGTATTTGCTGCGATTATTTTATTAAGCTCCGTGGCAAATGCATTTGGACTTATTTCTATGTAAGATGCCAGGGTCATAAACAAGAACCCCACGCTGTGCTCGCACAAACGTGGGGTTCTTGTTTCATGACCCGCTCCGATATTCGCATAAAAGGGAAGCGTCAGCTTCACGATATGCGAATACCGGGCAGGATTGTGAGAGTGCGCAGCACGGAGCAATCCGTCAGGCATCTTACATCTTACTATATGTTAATGATCCGTCCTGTCTCCGCATTTACTCTATGTGAAATTGAGATTACCGTTCTTCCTTCCGAGGCACGCTTCAGTGCCTGCAGCACCTCTTCTTCGGTCTGGGCATCCAGATTTGCCGTAATCTCATCCAACAGAAGGAGCTTAGGCTTCGCCACGGCGGCTCTGGCAATGGATAACAGCTGCCACTGCCCCTGCGAGAAGATCTCCGAAGTACAGGTCGTGTCATAGCCTTTTTCCAGCTGTTCTATCGTTGCATCCAGTCCCGCAATTCTTGCAGCCTCCCGTACCTCTTCCATAGTAAAAGAATCGTCATACAGCGTGATCTGATCCTTCACGGTACCGGGTACCCTGTGAAAAAGTCTGCTCCACATAGCCGTACAGGCTGCGCTTTTTCATTTTCCGGAATCTGAAAAGCATCTCTTCCCTGAATCAGCACTTTACCCTCTCCCGGCTGATAGAGTCCCAACAACAGTTTGAAGACCGTACTCTTCCCTGCTCCGGTTCTTCCGGACAGTGTCACCTGTTCTCCGGGATATACTTGAAAATTTAAAGCCTGCAAAATCTTACGGTCATCATCCTCATAGCTAAAGGTCACATTTTGCAGTTCCACAAAAGGTTTTTCCGGTCTATTCTGTGGTTCTGCCGGTTTTTCCCCGGAATTTCTCTCCGGCAATTCCTCCAGCGCATAGAATTCATTGATCCGGTGCACGCCCGCAATGGCGGACTGTATGGTCTGGATCTCCATTCCCAGACTCTCCACAGGGGTAAAAATCTGTGAGATATAGTTAATTACCGCTACCGCTGTACCTGCAGACATACCGAACAGTGTCAACACCTTTGCATTACCGGAGGCAGAAAACAGCATCACAACCGCCACCACGATAGCATTCAGGATCAGGATCACCGGGGAATAAATGGCATCATAAAAATTCGTGCGATCTACCGCGCGGTAGCTCTCCGCAATATATTCATCATAGCGCTGCTCCATGTAGCGCTCTTTTCCCAGCGTATGAATGGTGCGGATATTGTGCAGCGTCTCCGGCACATGTCCGGATGCTCTGCCCACGGCACGACGGTTCTCGATCTGGGCTTTCAGCATGTTTTTCTGCACCGTCCGGGTGAGCCAATACAGAAATGGAAGCAGATCCAAAAGTACGATCGCCAGTCCTCTGTTTTTTAACCAGATCACCACCAAGATACTTATAATCTTACAGGCATCGGCGAACATACTGATGATTCCGGAGGTAAACAGGTTCTCCACCGTATCCACATCTCCTACGAACCGGGATACGATCGTACCGGGCTCCTGTTTCGTCAGTTCCCTGCCGTCAGGTTCGTGTATTTCTCCATCATGCTGCTCCGCAGTGCGTGGGTGATCTTCTGACCGAAGACCGTCAGCAGACCTTCCCGAAGGCTTTCGGTCAGCCCGGTGAGCACCGTAAAGGCAAAATACAGTATCACCAATGCAACCGGAACTGCTTTCCTGCGGTGATTGTATCCACGATACTTCCCAGGATCCAGGGCGGCAGAAAGCGCGGTTACAATGGCACCTGCGACTGCCAACAGGATTCCCAGTGACAACCCTGCATAGCCTGTCACAGTCTGTCGGATCACGCTGCGGACATTTTTCACATTCTGTCTCTTATTTTTCTGCATCTGTTTATTTTTCTGCATGATCCGGACCTCCCTCCTGCGTACTGTGTGCATCGGCGCCGTCCGCCTGTGCTTCATACAGTCTCGCATACTCCGGAACTTTTCAAGGATCTGTTCGTGGGTTCCCGCAGTCACTTTTCCAGCCTCCATCCACAGCACCTGATCCATTTGAGGGGAACAGATAGAGCCTATGGGACAGTAGGACCACGATACTGTCTGATGCCAGCTTCCGCAGATTGGCAAAAACCTCTTCCTCCGTCTTGCGATCCAGTGCGGAAAAAGGATCGTCCAGGATCAGGACCGGACGCTTATGGCACAGGGTTCTCGCCAATGCCAACCGCTGTGCCTGACCACCGGAGAGCCGGACGCCGCCATTTCCCACAATGGTGTCCATACCCTCTTCCATCTCTGCCACTTCACCGTCGAAACAGACTGCCTTCAGATACTTCTCCGGATCGTCATCATCGCCCAGCAGTATATTGTTACGGACACTGTCATTGAACAGCTCCGGATCATGTCCTAAATATCCCACCATGCCGTTTTGCTCTGCCTTGGTCATCCCGGATAATTCTTTGCCGTGGAAACAGATCCTTCCTTCGTAAGGGTATTCACAGAGGAAGGTCTTTCCCAATGTGGATTTACCACACGCCACTGCGCCGGTGACACCAATGATCTGTCCCGGAGTGGCTGACAGATTGAAGTCCTCATAGATCTTCTCTCCGCCGGGATAAGCGAAGCTTACATCCGATACTTCCAGCGTTCCCGGCTCCTGTACCAGGCTGTCGTCCTCATAAGTGGTTTCCTTCATCAGTGGCTTGATTCGTTTCCAGGAGACCTGGGCTTTATGTACCGCATTGAATAGCTTCGCGGCATGAGAAGATTTCACGGCTAACTTCAAAAAACAGGATAAAAACGTGGTAAAGGCTGCCACATCCCATATTTTCCAGCCGGTTCCCAGCACATTTCTGCTGCCGAAATACAGGATAAACAGTACGCCGGTCATGGAGATGATCCGGTACAGCGGGGGGAACGCGGTACTCCAGATATTGGCCTTCACAGCAGATGTCTCATAATCGGTAAGGTTCGCTTCATAGGCCTGTCTGCGCTCTTTTTCTCTGCCATAGACACGGTAAGTGATAGCATTGGTGGCTCTGTCCAGTGTTGCGGCACTTAAATCTCCGGACTTTTCCTTATAAGCAGCTCCGGTGCGTTGCACGTTACGCTTCATCTTCTCCGCCAGCACATAAGATACCGGTAAAAACAGCATACCTAAGATTGCCAGCCGCCAGTCATAGAATAACAACATTCCCACATATGCTGCCAGTGCCACACCGGTATCGAAGATCTCTGTGGTAAATTTCCGCATACCCCTCCGCGCAGTCGTCCACATCCAGGATTGCCTTGGTCATGACATTTCCAGCACCCTCTTCTTCCAGTTCGGCACGGCTTCTGTGCACCAGGCTGTGGTAAAGGGTCTCTTTCATGTCACGATTCACATTATTAGCAAATCGTCTGACATAAAAACGTTTAATATAACGGGAGATCTGCACGATGGCAATAGACATCACATACGCGGTCACCAGCACCAGCATATCCCGGTATCCTGCTTTTCCACCCAGAATGTCCACCAGGCATCCCGTCATCCGCCCTCGAACCACGGTCCTGCCAGCAGTCCGAGGTTATAGATCAGACCGGAGATTGTTACCGCCAGCAGCACCGGCCACTGGGTTTTGAAATAATACAGGATCTGATCCTTTTTCGCTGCCTCAGATATCTGTTTCATCCTCTCCGGCTCCTTCTTCCACACATTTTGCCACATTGACAAATCCTGCCCTTCTCACGTCATCCATCAATTCTGCTTCTTTCCTCAGCACTACATAAAAAGATGTACTATCCTCTGATTTAGATAATAGTACATCTTTTTATCTGTCAATGTATTGACTCACTTGCGTTCATTATCTCAGGCCTTCAGAATCTCCGACAGATTCCTCTGGATCCCGGCTGCCACATCCGGTTTATTCATCGAATAGACATGGATATGTTTCACGCCGTTGGCCAACAGATCAATGATCTGATCGGTGGCATAGGCGATACCCGCCTGTTTCATGGCTTCCGGATTATCACCAAAACGGTCTACAATATTCTTGAAGCGCTCCGGCACATTACAGCCGGACAGTTTTACGGCATTTTTCACCTGTACACCGCGGGTGATGGGCATGATGCCGGGAACGATGGGCACGGTAATCCCTGCCTCCCGCACACGGTACATAAAGTTGAAGAAGATATTGTTGTCGAAGAACATCTGGGTCGTCAGATACTCGCATCCGGCATCCACCTTCGCCTTCAGCCCCTGAATATCCGCATTCTTATTAGCAGAATCAGGATGCACCTCCGGGTAGCAGGCACCACCCACGCAGAAATCTCCGTTTTCTTTGATAAAGCGTACCAGATCTGATGCATGGGTAAAATCTGTAAATACTTCTCCGTCGAAATCCTTCGGAATATCTCCTCTCAGAGCTAGAATATTCTCGATTCCCGCTGCCTGCATTTCTGTAAGAGCTGCGCCGATACTGCTCCTGTCTGCGCAGACACAGGTCAGATGCGCCACAGTAGGCACATTGTACTGCTTCTGAATCTCTCCTGCCAAAGCAATGGTATGTCCCTTGGTACTGCCGCCGGCACCATAAGTCACGCTCATATAAGCAGGCTGCAATGCCGCGATCCCCAGTGCTGCTGCCTCCACATTTCCGAAATCCGTGCTCTTCTTCGGAGGAAATACCTCAAAAGAAATCGTTGCTGTATCCTGTGCTAAAATATCTCTGATCTTCATACAATTCTTCTCGCCTTTCCATCATCCGTATACTTCCCGGCTACGTAATTACCCTTTGTTTTCCCGCAAAAAGATCGGCAGGAAATCCTGTTTCTTCCTCTTCCTTAGTCTCACTCGCCGCAATGACATTCCGGATATTCTGCATCCGCTTATCCAGCGCCGCACTCTGCTGCGCACAGTCATACAGCTCATCCTTTAAGAGCTTCGCCTGACTTTCCGGGATGTTTTTCTTATACTGCAGCTTGTGCTCCAGGCTTGCCCAGAAATCCATGGCTATCGTACGGAACTGTACCTCCACATAGACAAGCTTCTTCGTGTTCTGTAAAAAGATCGGCACCTGCACGATCAGATGGAGGCTGCGGTAACCGCTCTCCTTAGGATTCTTTATATAATCCTTACGCTCGATCAGGGTGATATCATCCTGGCGCAAAAAGCTCTCCGCCAATTCATAAATATCATCCGGGAAAGAACAGATGACCCGGACACCGGCAATGTCACGGATATTCTCCTCAATGCCTTCCAGCGTCATGGGAATATTTTTCCGGCGGATCTTCCTAAGGATGCTGTCGTAGGACTTCACCCGGGTCTTGATGCCCTCGATGGGATTGCGGTCATATTCCAGGGAATACTCCTGATTCAGCACCTTGAATTTCGTCTCCACCTCCATGATGGCACACTGATAATAAGACATCAGCTCGTCCATGGGGCGCTTATTCTTCTCGATCAGATCCAAAAACTCGTCTGAGAGTAAATGTTGCTTCAAAAATTTACCTCTGATGGTATCCATTGTGATTTATTCCTTCTCTAAAGTACTGCATTACATAACGATTCTATTATATACACTCAATCGCATCACTGCAATAAAGTTAAAAGAAAGAATTTGAGAAAAAAACAGGAACAGCAGCGATCTGCCATTCCTGTATCACTTTTGCTTTATCCATTCTCACAATCAGCTATGATTTTCCTTACTTCCTCAATGCTTTTCTCTGTGACTGCCGCAATCTGCTCCGGTTGCATTCCGTTTTTATGCATCCTGGCTATCATTGTTGCTTCTGCTCTCGCTTCACCGATTGCAATTCCCTTTTCTTCGATTCCTTCACTCAAATTACACATTGTACTCACATCCCTTCGCAAATTTTCTTCCAACTCAATATCGTACTCTGTTTCCATGATCGACATTTTCTCATCTACTGTCAGTTTCTGCGACAGTAGTGCTCCCAGAAGACGGTGCAATTCATATCTCTCATCCTGTTCCGGAAGTTCTTTTGCAATCCCAATCATTATAATATTGATCAGATCGATTTTTCCCTTCCATTCATGGTTCCCGACATTACAGCATCATTTACAAAATGAATATGGTTCATACTGTTCTGTTCCATATTCATACATATCCAAATGGAATAAACTCGTTTAATATCATCATAACCGGATTTAACAAAATCCCGCTCCTTTTGGGATGATACCAGGCGACTCGCATAAAATATCGCACGATTTAAAATCTCATAACTCGTCGGTTCATCTTTCTGTGCTTCCACATTTATGATGATTTGTGTCAATCCGGCATCCTTGCTATCTTCAGATGGTAACCGGACATAAAAAATAATGTCAAATCTTATCAGTCCCTCGTTTATTTCCACGTTTTCCGTATTCAGACCGATAATCTGCTGTCCCTGTTGTTCGTGATTGGTCATCCCCGGTTCTATCGGCACCTTGCTGATATAAGGTGTTCCTTCTATATAGGGGATCACCTCCCCTGGGATTCATCCCCTTGAATTCATCTACTGTTCTGGTCAGTATATGAGCCAGTATAATTTTATGCCCTAGCAGATTTTTGACTTTCGCATCATATTGTGCCTTTTGATTTGTCGCTATTACAGCTCTTTTCAGTGTATTATGCATAAGGTCTTATCCTTTCTACAAGACCTTCTCCGAAATTCTCTCCCAAAATATATTATATCTTACGAAAACTATTGCCACAACTACTATTTTCACTTCCGCAATCTCTTCCGATACCCTGCCGGTGTCTCCCCGTGAGGCCCTCTGAAGGCATCGTTAAATGCTCTGGCATCGCCAAAGCCTACATTCATGGCAATCTCGTAGACTTTTTTGTCAGTGTCCAGAAGCAGTGTGACTGCATGTTTCAGGCGGATCTGATTGACATAGTCCTTGAAATTTTTGCCGGTGCTTTTATGTGCATTTATCCACAGAGCATAACTTTAGCGCAGAAAGCACCATTCTGATAGGCAAACGTACTTGCACCGCCGCTTTTTTCTGCAATATGTTGGATAGACTGGATGCCGACGCCGTTTCCCTTTCGTTTGGAGGATTGAAAAACACCGTTCTTCTCCCTGATTTCGCCGTCATAGGCATTCTCAACTTCGATCAGAAGCAGCCGCCCGGCATGCAGGTATGCAGTGATTTTGATCTGCCGTCTGTCTGGTGCAGTACGGATACTGGCTTCGAGCGCATTTTCCAACAAGTTGGACAAGACCAGACACATGTTGATCTCATCGACCGGAAGAGTCTGCGGCAGATCGAGCTTTGCACAAAATGGAATGCCTTCGCGCTTTGCCAGGGCACAATAATAGCCGATGACGCTATCTGCTGCGCGGTTTTCGCAGAAGTGTATACCGAGATTCGGGATGCGGGAAATGGTTTTTTCAAGGTAGCTTTTCAATCCCTCCATATCGCCGGTCTCAGCCAGTGCGGAAATTTGATTCAGTTGATGGCGCATATCATGCCGCGCCTGCCGCACTTCTTCGATGGCGGTTTTGAGATTCTCATAGCGTTGCTGCTGCAGGAAAAGAAGCTGGTTTTCCTGCTGTAATCTCGCGTTGCGGTTGAGACTGGTGGCCATTAGCAGGAAAATTGCGTTGAACCAGAGCAAAAGCAAAAGAAGTGCAATACTTATCACAATATATCCCTGTAATACACGACCGGTCCTGAGTGTCGTCTGATAGCGCGGAATCATAAAAAGGTTCAAAAAAATGAACACCAGCGGCAAAACCCAGAACACATACCATGTTTGCGCAAAATTATCATCCTCGACCATCACACGAACTGCATGGGTTGACGGATAGAACGCTGTCAGCACCAAAATCCAGCAAACAACATTATAAAATACACAGGCTGCAAGGCAGAACCACGGTTCGTCCGATGGCAGTTGCATATGCAGAGCAATCGCAGCACTGATAGCTCGGGACAAGCTGTTGATGCATGCAAATACTGCGCAGACAGTCAGTGCAATTGTTCCGGATTTCCAGAGGGAGATTTGGAGTGTTCCGGTATATAGCCCAATTGCAAGCAATGTGATCCCTGCCAGGGCAGACGCAGTGGAAGCATGCAGCTGATAGCAGACGATCCCAGCACCGATACACAATCCTGCCATCAGTGGGAGAATCCGGGCGGCAAGTTTTCCGGGGGACTGCTTCAGATAGGATTTTACAGGGAAATATGCAAGTAAAAGACCGGGGAGTACAACGGACAACTCCAGGATCGGACGCAGAATATCTTTCATCTCATACACCCCCTTGCAACAGAAATTCCATAAATGCCTGCCTGGCAGGCTTCAAAAGTTCCTGGTTGACATATACGCGGCTACCGTCGGTCATGCAGAAAGCGGCGGCCTGAAAATCAGCGGCATGTTCTAAATTGACAATCGTACCGCGGCCGCAGACAAAAAAGCGTGGATCTTTTTTCAGCGGCTCGGTAAATGCCTTAAAGCTTTGCCGCGTGGCAAGCGTTTTACCGGCAGTTGTACGAATGTTGATCATATGAGCAAAATGCTCGGCAAAGATAATGTCCCTATAGCGAAGGCGAACATCGCTGCCACTGACTTTCACCGTCAGAATCGGCTCCGGACGCGGAAGTTTAGTGAGCATTTCAGCAAGCAGAGCGGCAAGTTCTCCCTCGGAAAAGGCTTCACGAGGTAGTGAAATGCCCGCACCTGAAAGCCCTCCAGTGCATGATCGGTAGATGTTGTGGTGAAGATCAGAAAGCAGTCTGCATCCGTCTTCCGAAGTTCCTTTGCGGCATCCATGCCGCTTAATCCTTTCATGTAAATGTCCAGAAATGCCACAGTAAAGTGCCGTTCTTTTTCTGCTGCGAGAAAGCTCTCGCTGCTATCAAATTCTAAGATCTCCGTCTCTACACCGTACAAGCTCAGCTGTCGCTCAAGCCGCATTTTCAACAGCGCACGTTCGGTCTCGATATCATCCACTATTGCTATTCTCATATCGGACTGACTCCTTTGTAAAAAATTCCAACTAAATTATATCATACCTGTCCAACACCGGCACAATGAAAAACTCAGATTTCGTGACGGAATTGAGGGTTTCGTGCCAAACGGCTTGAAAAGCGTTTGCATATCCGTATACTGACAAGCAGAAAGCATCAATGACGGCAGAAAGGAGGGAGTGCCGTGTACCGCATTGCCGTGCTGACAAGTAGCGAAACACAGGAAGCCTTTTATATAGAGCAGCTTTCACGGTTCTGCTTTGAACGCGGTCTGTTTCCCAAAATGGACTGTTACCGTGGGCAGGAGTTGTTCTTTGATGTGGCGCGTGTAAATGCGCCAACCTGCACTGTGATCGCACTTCCGGGAGTAGAAGGGTTGAATGCGGTGGAGCATCTGCGAACGCTTTTTCCCGAAACACGCATCATCTGGTGCAGCGATCTGGATTTTTCCCTGCATGCGTTTCGGCTGCGTGTAGACTATTTTCTGTTAGAGCCAATAACAGAAGAAGCGTTTCAGCAGGGACTTTCTACATGGTCAGATGGGAAAAAAACGTCTGCCTTATTCCGGGCGGATCACAACAAACATAACAATGAGGAGGATTATTGATGAAAAAGAGAAAAAAGATTTATTCTGTATTTAGCTTTCTTCTGGCGGGAACACTGTGCCTGTCTATGGCGGCCTGTGGTGGAACGCCCACACCGGCAGAGGACGAAACAACATCTTCTGCACCGTTATCCGGTGCACTGCCCGTGAAGGCTTTACAACCCAAACACGTGGATGAAAACCCTTATATGGCAAAAAGTGATGCAAACATCCATCACGACGGCTACAACACCGACTCAACGGATGAAATTCTGCCGCTCGGCATCTATCCGGAAATCAATGTTTCCTTTGAGACAACGAACCCGAACGCCTCACCCGCGATTTACTTTGACAACTACGGTCACGCGGTCGTGCCACTGCTCGGCGGCATCGCCATCCGTGATCTGAATGCAACAGAGACGAAGACGCTCGGCTATTTTTCACCGATGCAGCATGATGGCGGCGGTTACGTCATCCAGAGTTCCTACACATTCCTTGACTCTAAAAACCGTGTCGTCTGCCCGACGAGCAACAACCATGTACTGATACTGCGTACGACAGAGGAAGATGGCAGCGTCATTCCGGAATTTGAAAAGGTTCTGGATATCGATATCAAGGCAGCTGCTGAGACCGCGCTCGGCAAAGAGCTGACACAGAATCTTCTGTCCGTGGTCTTTGACTACGACGGAAACCTTTGGTTCGCCACCGGCGGCTTCCGAATCTATCCCGAGCGGCAGCAGCAGGGTGTTCTCGGCTACATTGCCCACACAGCGATAGAATCGATTCTGAATGGCGAACAAACCGATCTTTCAAAGGCTGTCTTTGTTTACGGGCTGCCCCTTGGCGAGGGCGCAGAGAACGGCATTGCTGCCTCCAAAGACGGTGCGGTCATTCTGACGAACCAGAACTGCTATCTGTTGCGCGCGGAAGAAGGTGTGAACGTTGTGTGGTGCACGCCATATGAGAGTGTCGGTGCGAAGGTCAGTCATGATGGCGATAAGACTACCGGCGGCGGCCTTGCCTGGGGTGGCGGCTGCTCGCCCACACTGACACCAAACCTTGTACTGTTCACCGACAACGCAGACCCCGTTAAGCTTCTTGCGCTCGACATGAAGACCGGAGAGGTCGTAGCCAGCATGCCTGTTTTGGATGATCTGCCCGATGGGTATCAGGTGGCGGTTGAAAACTCTGCAATCGTTTATGACGACGGTGAAGGCACCGTCAGCACGATCGTCTGCAACTGGTTCGGCGCTGGTAACGCAGGTCTTGCCGACCCTGACAATGACTCTTCGATTCAGAGCTACGCCAACATTTATGACCAGAACTGGCTGATGAAGGGTAATGTTATGATCGCCCCGGGCGTTGAGCGGGTGGACACCTTAAAAACCTCGGATGGCTATGAAATGAAGAGCGTCTGGAGCCGGAACGATTTGCGCGACACGGCGATCATGAAGCTCTCCACTGCAACAGGCTATATCTACGGTTATGTACAGGATTTGGATACCGGCATGTGGCAGTACATTATTTTGGACTTTGCAACGGGCGAAACCGTCTTCACGATGGATGTGTCCAACAAATACGGCTACAATAATATGGCTATCGGCATGTACACCGGCAGCAACGGAAATACGCTCTACTGCCCGACAGGCTATCTGGAACTGCTGCGTTTGCAGGATCGCTTTGTGTACCTGCCCGAGCTTCCGTACCGTGAGGTTGATCTTGATCAGGCGGCAAGAAATGTTCTTTCGCAGGATCAGTTTGAGCAGGATGGCGGTGAAGGTACGGTTGCAAGCTGGCACAACACCGCGACCATCTGCAACGTGCATCCCAACACCATGGTAGCCTTCCGCATGAACAACCTGTCCGGCAGTGCCTCCGATCTGACGCTCTACGCCTATGGTGCAGACGGCAAGCTGGAAAAGGTTGGCTCTGAACTGTGGTCGCTCACAGACGAGACCGGAGCGAATGTGACGGAGCTGACAGACGGCGTGCTCTATGAGCTGCGTGTGACCGTCTCCGACGGCGGTGATTTCGACCTGAGCGAAACAGAAAAAGAAATCAAGCTATCTGTTGTACTTGGGAAATAAATCAGTTTGAAGATAAATCAGTTTTGAAGACAGCTATCATTTACCGGAGTTTTTATCTGCTGTAAACTTAGATCGTAGATGCGATGATCTGCATCCTGCCCTGTAACTCTACCTTACCGTAGCCGTCGGGCAGGATCAGGTGATCGCCCTTCTTTAAAGGAGTACCGTTCAGGGTGCCTTCGCCCTCTACCACGCTCATGAGGGCGAAAGGCTTATCCTGCCAGGTCTCCACACGATGCTCCACATCAATACGGTATACGGTGTAGTAAGGGCAGTGGATCAGCTGCTGAATGGCATCGTCCTTTTTCTCCGTGTGTACCACACTGTTCTCTGCGGATTTGGCAGGGACGGTAATGACATCGATACTCTGGGCGATGTGCAGCTGTCGGGGCTTGCCGTTGCTCAATCTGTCGTAATCGTACACGCGGTAAGTGATGTCGCTGCTCTGCTGTGTCTCTAAGAGTAGTGTGCCTCCCTTGATGGCATGTACAGTACCGGGATCGATCTGAATGAAATCGCCGGGCTTAATGGGATCTCACGGATGAATTCCTTCCATCTGCCTCGTGGATCATTTGTTCCAGTTCTTCTCGTCTTCGCATTATGGCCGACTACCAGCGTGGCGTTCTCCTTGCAGTCTAAGATGAACCAGCACTCGGTCTTACCCAGGGATCCGTTCTCATGAGCCTTCGCATACGCATCATCCGGATGTACCTGGATGCTGAGGTCGTCCTTCGCATCAATGATCTTGACCAGCAGAGGAAAACGGTCCATTCCCGTGTCTCCGAACAGCTCGGGGTGCTTCTCCCACAGTTCTGACAACTTCATTCCCTGAAAGGCTCCGTTTCTCACGGTACCATCTCCACTCGGATGAGCGCTGATGCCCCAGCACTCCCCGATGTCATCTCCCTCGATGGAATAACCGAATTCTCTGTTCAGCCGGGTGCCACCCCAGATGTTGTGAGTACACACCGGATTTAAAAATATAATATCTTTATTCATGCTCCTGTTCCTGCTTTCTTTGAATCTGTCCGTGATACATTTTTATTTATACTAATAGCTCAACATTACGGTGCTGTCAATCATTTTGTGTTACCTTCTTCCCTCACCCCGGACACGATCACCGACACCAGATAGAACTCCGCCTTGTCTTCCGCATGGGGCTCCGTGATCTCCACACGTACCCGGTGTTCCCCATAAGGCAGGTGCTCTGCCACCGTTGTCAGCTGCATTTTGTCTCCCCAGGTCTCATCGAAGGTTCCGTCCAACACGCACGCCGTCTCAGGGTTCTCATCCACCACTGCTGTGGCAATGGGTGCAGGTCCGTCCTTCACTCGGCGGTATTGCACGGCGGCACCGGTTCCCCGAAAGTGAACTCCAGATAAGCTCCTTTTTCTCCGGCGCTCCATCCGTTACGGAAAATATCCGTGATATCTCTCTGCGGTGTCATATCTTCTTCAAAGCCACTCTTCTCCGGTGTGGAATTAAAATATTGTAGTCTCGCGCAATGCTCATAGGCATTTTCTGTCAGCGGAGCCGGAAAAATTTCCTGCGGCTCTTGCGTTTTATCATGGATTACCTTTTCCAGGAAATTCGTGATCACAGCTACCATGAATTCATGACCAAGATCATTGGGATGAAGGAAATCTGCCGTAATCTTCTCTGCCGGCAGTCTTCCGGCTGCCACAGCGGGATAGATGCTGTTCTGCATGCTGATGCAGGGCAGATCATAATGTCTCCCGATCTGCGCATGATAGTATGCAGCACTTTTACCGGTATCATAATAAACGCTGTGCAAAAGTACCATTGCAGGACAGCTTCTGCTGCCGTAAATCTGCCGTATGAGTCCTTCATACGTCTCCATATCATGGGGTGTACAGTGATCATTCACAGAGAATTCCACCATGACCAGATCCGGCAGTCTGCATAACAGGTCCTCCTGCACTCTCGCCGCTCCGAACTGGGAATTGGTAGCTCCGATTCCCGCATTCACGTAATCGAATTCCGTATTGGGGAACACTTTCCGAAGCCATGCAACGGTTCTTGCAGCATAGCATTTATTCGGATCCGTCGCTGCGAATCCCTGCGTAATGGATCCACCGATGAATCCCACTGTCAGTCTCTCCCCTTGGGCTGCCCTGTTCAGGAAGTTCTTCAGCCGCGTCAGATTCCCCCGGTTCAGTATACCTGCCTCTTTATCAATAACATTTCCCGCACTTTTCGGTTTTCATATATACTGTTATCCACAGTGTAATACCGTTTTGCTTTATTTTTCAGTGTCTTGCCGATCCGGAAGATCTCCTCCGGCCGGTATCCTCTGGATTCCAGGTAATAAATGCCACTGTATAATTTGATGGATACCTCAGGATATTTGTCCCCGATCATGGCTTCGAACATGATCATGATATGCCCGATCTTCTCCGAAGCAGCTTCCACATGATTGTCCAACAGCAATAGGAACTCATCCTTTTTCACATGGCACACCATTTCCTGCCCTTTTTAGGTGCTTGTGGATATGGGTTCCCAGATGATAGATCAGACTTGCTCTCTCTTCATCGCTCATTTTTTCAGAGATTACATCATAATCCCGGATCCCCAGGAACACTTCCCGCATATTGTCCGTCCTGCCAGGGCAGTATCTGTTCCAGTTTTATAGAAAAGCTTTCCGTGTCTCCATTCCGGCAATGTCCGGTTCCGGCTTTTCTGTATCCTTTTCCCGCTCCCTGACATTCCCTGCATATTCTTCATGGTTCAGGTAGCTTTCCATCATGCGCGTCATAGTAGACAGAATCTCACTTTCTGTTTCTGTCCACTGACGTCCTTTATAATATTTCTCCAGCTCCTGCCAGAAACCGGTCTCCCGGTCTGTTCCTTTCCGTTCTGAGGTATAATCGACATAATTATAGTTCTTGTCGTACACGCTGAATGCATTTTTACCGCTGCGTTTTACCCGGTACAGTGCCTGATCCGCTTTTTGATACAACTCCTCATAAGAGGAAGCATCCTCCGGATAACGGGAGATTCCCATACTTAAGGTCACGCGTCTGCCGGACAAGTGGATCCGGTCTGCCATACGGGATATCCTCTCCGCCGTCTCCATGGCATGCTGACCCGCATTTTCCCCACGGCAGAATACACAGAATTCGTCACCACCGATGCGACCTGCATAATCCTCCATGCCGGCGCTGATCAAAATCGCATTGGCAATTTTGATCAATACTTCATCACCGTATAAATGCCCATATGTGTCATTGATCGATTTAAAGTCATCAATATCAATGATCAGGAATGCTCCCTCCTGCATATCCTCCTGCTGGATATGCTTTTCCACCAGTTTATGCATTTTTGCCTTATTATACAGATCTGTCAGGGAGTCCCTCTCTGCCTTCTGCTCCAGCAGCTCCTGGTTCTTTTTTCTCCTGTAATATCAAGCGTCTTCCCCATGATCTTATATGGCTTATGATCCTTATCATAGACCGGAATCCCGACATAACGGAACCAGACAAATACCGATTCATCACTGACTTGTCTGACTTCATAGGAAATATGCTCATCACCGCGGTCCATGGCCTCACAGAAGGCATCAAAAACCGACCAGTCATCCGGATGTACAAATCCCCATTTGTGCATCTGCTCCTGATAATTTTCGATGACCATATTGGTTGTGCTCCATTTCCTCCCGAGCTTTCTGGAAAGCACATATTTCTTCGTTGCAATTTCATACTCCCACAGCGCACAGTCGGAATTGTCCTCTGTAATCTTCCTCCTGATACGTTCTTCTGCCAGTTCTTTTTCCAGTTCTTCGATTCTGGCATATAATTCCTCATTTTCCTTCATACGCTGTCTCCATAAGCAAAAAGGACCCGCTTTACGCGGGTCCCGTGATTCTATCTTCTGCCTTCTTCTGTATCGCTTGTTGTGTGACCACGCTGTGTTCTTTGATATAGTCAACCACTTCATCGATGGTCGTAAACGCCAGTCCTACATAGCTGTCTGCTGCGCCATAGTAAATGGCGATCTTGCCGCTCTCGGAATCATGAATGGTAGCGCAGGGAAAGCATACATTCGGTACGAATCCTCTCTCCTCATACCACTCTTCGGGTGTCAGCAGGAAGTTCTCACAACGATATTTTACGATGGACGGGTTGTCAATATCCAGGATTGCTCCACCGATGGAATAGACATAACCGTTACAGGTTCCGCTGACGCCATGGTAGAATAACAGCCATCCTTCGGAGGTCTCAATAGGTGCCGCACCGCCACCGATCTTCAGAGATTCCCACCATTCGGAAGATTTTGCCATCACGTGTCTATGTTTGCCCCAGAATACCATATCGGGGCTCTCACTGACGAAAATGTCACCGAAAGGCGTGTGGCCGGAGTCGGACGGGCGGGACAGCATCATGAAATTGCCGTGTACTTTTTCTGGGGAACAGTACGGCGTTACGGTTAAAAGGGAAGGAACGGATTCTCGATTCTGGTGAATGTCTTAAAATCCGTTGTCTTCGCCATACCGATCGCTGCGCCATAGAAATCCTGACACCAGATAATGTAATAGGTATCTTCTACCTTCACCAGTCTGGGATCATAAGCGTAGATCGGCATAAAAGGCTTTGCCTTCTTCATCTACAAACTGAATCTTATTCTTTATCAAAATCCCAATGAATTGCATCTTTGCTGCGTCCCATGTAGATATAAAGGAATACCGTTGACCTGTTCCCCACGGAACACGCCGATGAATTCATCACCGTAGGGCATTACCGCACTGTTGAAGATTCTGGCTACTCCTTCTACGGGATTTCTGCCAATAATAGGGTTCTCACTATATCTCCATACCGGTGCTCCGGTATGTCCTTCGGGTTTATCCTGCCAGGGTACATTAGGTACTGCAGGGCTGATCATCTTAACCTTGCTCATTCGAGGTTACCTCATTTCTGTATTATTTATCTTGCTTCCTGTTTTAAGAACTCTTCATTTCTGCGGATGAGTTCACATCTCTGTGCCACACACTCCACGCTTCTTCCGGGATCGGAAGGGGTGTGGAATACATAATCCACAAGCTTATCTATAGTAGTCGTTGCCACATGCATGCGAGTATCGCTGGATGCATAGTAGATAAAGACTTCCCCCTTCTCATTTGCGATTGCGCCGTTGGTAAATACTACGTTTGAAACATCTCCCACTCTCTCTTCCCCTCTGGGACCGATCAGCAGACCCGAAGGCTCTGCGATCACTTTTGCCGGGTCTTTTAAATCCGTGGCAAAAGCATAAATGACGTAACGTAAACCGGCTGCGGTATTACGTACTCCATGTGCGATATGGATCCAACCTCTGTCTGTCTTGATGGGGGTAGCTCCCGCACCGTTTTTTGGCCTCGGTGATGGTGTGATATTTACGCAGGCTGGTCATGCGCTCTTCGTCGATGACTGCATGGGTAATGTCGTCGCACAGTCCGAAACCGATTCCTCCGCCGCTTCCGGTCTCGATGAAGTCATCCATCGGTCTGGTGTAGAAAGCATATTTGCCATCCACGAATTCCGGATGCAGCACTACATTTCTCTGCTGGGGAGAACGAAGGGTCTTTAAATTCTCCAGTCTCTCCCAGTGCTTTAAGTCTTTGGTTCTTACAATGCCTGCAGCCGCTACTGCTGCGGACAGATCATTTACGGAGGTATCCTTGCTTTCGGAACAGAACACACCGTAGATGTAACCATCTTCATGTTTGGTGAGACGCATGTCATAGACATTGGTCTCTTCCGGGCAGGTGTCATCTAACAAGATGGGATAATCCCAGAAACGGAATCCATCGACACCGTTGTCACTCTCCGCCACGCCGAAGAAGGATTTTCTATCATTTCCCTCGATACGGGCTACCAGATAATACTTGCCGTTTAATTCAATCGCTCCGGAATTCATGACTGCATTGATTCCCAGACGCTCCATGAAATAGGGATTGGTCTTGGGATTGAGATCATATCTCCAGGTCAGGGGAATATGTTCTCTGGTCAGAACCGGATGTTCATAACGGTCATAAATACCGTTGTAGAAATCAGACTTTACATTTTTCCGGGAAAGCAGCTTCTCCTGCTTCTCTTTTTCTATGTAATAACGCTCTAACATCTCTTCATAACCTCCATGCACATTCTGCCGTTATGGTAAGGGCACTTCCAAGGCTCCACAATGGGGCGGTCGGGGTAGGGTTTCCTTCCGATCCACTTCCCAGAACCATTCGGAACCGGGTCTCTTATCGATCACATGATCCCGGATAAATGCCCATTCCTTCTCGGCTGCTTCCAGATATTCCTTCTTCTCCGGCTCTTTCTCATAGCCGTTTAAGAAACCGATCACAGTCTCCGCCTGTACCCACCAGACTCTGTGTACATTCACGACACCTCTGTCACATTCATTGGCCAGAGAGTGTCCGTCGAATGCCACCTTATAGATCTGTGCGGTAAGGTCTTTGGTGATGGCATACATCTTCTGCGTCAGTTCCGGATCATCCAGTACCTTGCAGCCTCTGTCGATCAGCCATGCGGTCTCGATATCGTGGCCGTAGGAATGAAGATTCAGAATGGTATTATAATGCTTATCGAAAA
>VOFC01002872.1_pt1 | contig 25591 bp, 33 predicted proteins | sample 5384161 | NCBI WGS metagenome assembly VOFC01 (sample SAMN12384722, study PRJNA508395) | human gut metagenome | isolation source: healthy gut B | host: Homo sapiens | reverse complement strand
TTCGTTCGGTTACGTATTGCTATCCCCCATAAATTATAAATCATAAATTATAAATCGTAAATCACTTATGACCTACGTTTTTCTACAACAATATTGGTGGTTCGTGGTATCATTGCTGGGAGCCATCCTTGTATTCCTGCTGTTTTGTGCAGGGCGGTAACTCGCTGATATTCTGTCTGGGCAAGACGGAAGAGCAGCGCAAGATGATAATAAACTCTACGGGGCGCAAGTGGGAGTTTACGTTTACTACGCTCGTAACGTTCGGCGGTGCGTTCTTTGCATCTTTCCCATTGTTTTATAGTACAAGTTTTTGGTGGTGCGTACTGGCTTTGGATGATTATCCTGTTCAGCTTTGTGTTGCAGGCTGTCAGCTATGAGTTCAGAGCAAGGCGGGAATCTGCTGAGGAAAGAATACATACCGTACATTCCTGGTGATTAATGGAGTAGTAGGTCCGGTGCTGCTGGGCGGTGCGGTGGCTACGTTTTTCACGGTTCGGAGTTTTATATCGATAAGGGGAATATGACGAATACGGTGATGCCGGTTATCAGTCATTAGGCAAATGGCTGGCATGGTCTGGATGCGTTGGCTAACCCGTGGAATGTAGTGCTTGGATTGGCGGTGTTCTTCCTGGCTCGTATTCTGGGAGCTCTTTACTTTATTAATAATATTGATGATAAGGATTTGGTGGCACGTAGCCGTCGTTCCCTGATAGGAAATTCGGTGTTGTTCCTGAGTGTTCTTCCTGGCGTTCGTTATCCGTACGCTGCTTGCCGAGGGATATGCGGTGAATCCGGAAGAGACCGGAGAAGTCTTTATGGAGCCCTAATATAAGTATCTGACGAACTTTATCGAAATGCCGCTGGTATTGGTGCTGTTTCTGATAGGAGTGGTGCTGGTGCTGTTCGGTATAGGAAGAGTTTGTTGAAGACAAAGTTTGATAAAGGTATCTGGTTTACGGGCATGGGTACGGTGCTGGCGGTACTTGCATTGTTGCTGGTTTGGGATATAACAATACGGCTTTATTATCCTACCGCCGATTTGCAAAGTTCACTGACGTTGGCAAACAGTTGCTCCAGCCAGTTTACACTGAGGGTAATGTTCTGTTTCCTTCCTGGTTCCGTTTGTTCTTGCGTATATCTTCTATGCTTGGAAGTATTGATATACATAAGATTAGTGAAAAGAAATGAAAAGATGGAGGACACGCATATTAGATAGTTTACGAGGATTTACGAGCTACAAGCTACGAGTAGCTGCTGTTACGCTGAAAAACACTCGTAGCTTGTAGCTCGTAACTATTTCATCTTTTGCATCCCGATCAGCCTGTCGTATCTTTCTCCAAAGGCCCGGTGGTAAACAAGGATTAGATATTCATTCTCTGCTTCATAGAAATTCCCCTCTGCCTGTGCGGTACTTCCTGCGGTGGTACCGGGAGCCTATAAGTATAATTATACGCTCCCTGTTTCAGCAATTGCGTGCATTCATAAGCATGCGTTTCTGCATTATACTTCAACCGACTCTCTTCATTAAAATTATCATAAGTAAAAGCTCCTTGCAGATAGAAGTTCCCTTCAGTTAGCGGGTTCTCCCATAGCAGAGAAAAATGAACAGAAGAAGTAATCTGCTTCCGTAGCATTATCTACTGCCTCGTCATATCGTATTACAAGCGTCCGTTCTGATCCTGATCGTAACTGTAGTTTTAGTAAAAGCGAGGCTCGTCGGACGGAGTGTGACATGATAGTAAGGGAGCATGATAACAGATACTCTCCACACCTTGCGAGGCATAGCGGGTACTCACCATTTCAAAACGCCGGTATTCGTTTCCCGCAGGAAATATCAAGGCCGGTATGTTCGTAGCGTAGCTGATCGGGACCAATATAGGAAGGATGCAGATTTGTTACCCAGTTATCCGTACGTTATCCTGTAAAACGTTACTTTTGACTTCATTCTGCGGATTGCGGATAGACCCTCCTTTATACTGAATGCTTTAAAACTCACCTGCTGGTGCGTCTTATTCCGGTCTATCTCAAGTGTCACTGCTGACTTGTGCCGATACGTTCACCTCCTTTTGCAATACCGGAGCAGGTGTGGCTTCGACATCCCTCCATCCGCATCGTCATAAACAGTCAGACGGTAGTTACCCGAAAGTTTCAGTTGTACCTGGTCGTTAGGAAGGTGTCAGACGGTAATGCGTGTAGGGCAGAAGGGTAGTATTGACGGAAATATCATGATCTTCTATCGGTTGTCATTGGAAACCACATCCAGGTATTCTGTTTCGGAAAAGATCCGAAAGGTGTCAGTCCGCATTGCAGTGCGTGAGGATGTACTGGTAGCGGTGGTAATCGTGAGTCAGGTGGTCGAAAGATATTTCTACAGTTTCATTCTCTCCCCAGCGGATGAGCGGCAGGCGACATATAATCGTTGTTGGCAATGACCTGCACCGTATGTATATGCTGATTATAAACCTCCGTACGCTGGGCATACCCCGCAACAAAATGATACAAATCAAGAATAGCGACAAGATTTTCATTCCTTACCATATTAAGCATGCAAATATACACAGATTATTTCTTTTCTATAGCCTCAGTCTTCTGCTTCTTGACTTCTTTCTTTTCACCGAGGGAATTTGGGAACCAACTTCATCAATCTAAGGATTTGCGACTGTCTCCGCAGAATGTAAGCTGACGGATGCGCTGAATCCAAAACGTATCGGATTGGGGAGTGTTGCTGCTATCAATGCACATTGTCCTGCAAAGTCAGTTTGGCGGCAGTGGTATGGAACTTATATTTTGGCGGCAGCTTCTGCTCCATAAATACGCGTCCCATTTCGATGGAGTTGAGATAGACTTCCATAATCCGTTCTTTCGACCAGCATAGCTCTATCAACCAGGTGAAATAAACTTCGAATCCCTTTCGTACCCATGAGGATTGCGGCCAAAGGAATACATTCTTTGCGGTCTGTTGGCTAATAGTACTGGCAGCCCGTTTCCGTTTGCGGGTTTCATTCTCTTTCATGGCTTTTTATCTCTTCGAAATCGAAACCGTTGTGGGTGGCAAAGCGATTATCTTCCGAAGCGATAACTCGCCATCGGCAAGTGAGGGAGATCTTATCGAAAGAAACCCAAGTATGATGCCATACCGGCTTTTCGCCTTTGAAGAGTTGCTGGGTACTGCGGATTACCATGAGGGAGTGGTGTAAAACAGGGATAAAGCGATACAGCACCACTGCCAGAATAGTGGAAATGAAGAAAAAAGAGTATCAGGTTGCGGACTATCCGCAAGACTTTCTTTATACTCATTGTCGTGGTTTTAATGTTAAAAGCTACGAGTTACAAGTTACAAGCTACAAGTGCCTTTCGGACTGATAGCGCAATAACCTGTAGCTCGTAGCCTTTTAGCTCGTAACTTACTTGCCTGCTTCTGCATTCTTAATCATCTGCTCGCTGGCGTACATATAAATATCTACGCGGCGATTCTGGCTGGCTGACATGCTGTCGTCATACTGATTGTAGCCTACGCCTTCCACCTTCTTGAACTGTGAAGGAGACACACCGCAATCTTGCAGATAATTCTCTACGGTATATGCACGGTCTTTTGAAACCTTCATGTTAGCTTCATATGTACCTACTTTATCCGTATGGCCTACGATTGCAATATCTGTTGTAGGGTCTTCTTTTCAATATCTGGGCCAGTTCGCGCAGAGAAGACTTGGAAGTATTGCTCAATGTAGATGAATTGAAGCCAAACAGGATACCTGATTCAAAAGTAACCTTTACAGCGGCAAGGCCATTGGTATCTGTTACTTTCTCTACCTGTGCGCCTTCAATCTTGGCAGCTTCGGCAGCCTTCTTATCCATCTTATGACCGATGGCAACACCTGCACCCGTACCTACTGCTGCACCTACTGCTGCACCAATAGCCGCACCCTTACCTTTACCGATCAATCCACCGATAATGGCACCGGCAGCAGCGCCCGATCCACCACCTATCACACCACCTTTGGCAGTGTTATTCATTGTGCTGCAACTTCCTAATAATATGGCACCGCTCAATAGCAGTACACTAATCTTAATCTTTTTCATACTTAATTCTTTTTAAAATGTTACTATGTTTGTAATGCAAAGTTAGTTATATAACAATTCTATTGTAATTATGTGTTTAGGTCTTTTTGTTCTGCATTTTTAGAGTTTTTCTCTTTATCAATATAAACCACGCGGTAAGGATAATTCCTTTGGCAATAGTTGTTGCACTTACAGCCCACCATATGGCGTCTACGCCCATTCCCATGTGTACCAGGAACAGTGCTACGGGAATACGCATATAGTTGCATGATATACTGATGATGGCAGGAGGAATCGTTCTTCCTAATCCGTAGAAGACCCCTTTGCATGGTGATTTCCAGCATCATGAAGAGTTGTGAATAACCGTCTATGCGCAGGGGAAATCACCACCTACGCGAAATGCTTCCGGTTCGGGTACGAAAATAGAGAATACCTCGCTTCCGAAAAAGATAAACAGCAGCGAACATAGTGTGCCGAATATGGACGTCATCCATAATGTAGTGTACCAGGCTTTCTTTACCCTCGACTTCTCTCCGGCGGCATAGTTTTGTGCAATGAAAAAGTAGCTTAGTCCGTAGTAGAGAAGCCTTGTGAAGTATTCCAGGTGATGGCTTCTATTTGTCCTCCGGTGGTAAAAGGCCATAAGACCAATGTGTCCACCTTGTTCCGAAGCTGTACGTGAAAGGAACATATTGACAAAAGCGAACAAAGTATTCAGTGTGGCAACCGGAAGTCCCAACTTGAATATACGCCGGGTATATTTCTTTTTGAGACGTGTCAGGAAGGGAAATCCACCTAACAGATCGTCCTTATAGCGTAGCTTATAGATGAATATACCGAATACCGTAGCCTCGGCCAGCCATGTGGCAAGTGCTGCACCTACCGTTCCCCAGCCGAAACCGAAGATGAAAAGCGGATCGAGTATGATATTCATAATCAATCCTGTGCCGCTGATATAGAAGGGTGTTTTACTTCGTCCTGCCGCATTGTATATTCCAGTGAAGGCTGCGGACAGAAACACGAACGGTAGTCCTGTTGAGACAATACGCAAGTAAGTCACGGCATTTTCCGTGATATGTTCTTTCAGCTCGAATATACGTAGGATGGGATTGGCAAACAAGAATAGCAAAGCAGCCCAGCAGATGGAGATGAGCAAGGCAATACTGATATTGTGCGAAGCAAACTGCCGGGCATCTTGTTCGTTGCGCGCACCTATGGATTGTCCTACGCTGACTTCCGAACCTACTTTTTATTTAGCAAGGCTATGGAGCCGGACATCCACGTCAATATTCCCACTGCACCAACGGCGGCAACAGCTTCACTACCTATACGGCCTACCCAGGCCATGTCGGTCAGGCTATATGCCATCTGTATGAATGAAGTGGCCATAATGGGCATCGCCAGATTGAATAGTTGGCGGTTAATGGGACCTTTAGTCAGATTCTTTGTTCCTTGCATTCTTTACAGTCTCTAAATTTCCCGGGCTGCAAATTTACGGATTATTTGTTAATAACCACGCTGCCGGTTGCTTTTTCTGTCTATTGAGTTGAATTCCTTCGACAGGACTCCATTAAACTTTCTTGTGGATGAACTTTCCGTCAATCCAGTAAGTGGCGTGGTTTGCTGTAAATTTCAGTATTACATAGTTGGGATCGGTCGGTCCGCCGGGAAAAATGATTGATGAACCAGTCTTGCCAAAGCTCTTGTTTTACATTTTGGTCTGTGATTACTTCCACATCACCTGTCATGCAAACACTGTTTCCCTGTGCATAGAAGCATAGTCCGCCTTTCGGATTTTTGCGAAAATCCTCGGTCTTCACGGAGTCGCTTCCGGTTGACATCCATACTGTTGAAATGTCTTCAGACTTAACCATACTCATAGGTACGGGGCGTGGATATCCTTCTTTATTTACTGAGGTCAGAACGACTACCACTTTCGCGCAACATTTGTGCGGCTTTTTCTCTCATTGTTTCCATAATGCAGAATTTGTTTTTGTTAATTGAATGGTGCAAATATAGGTAGTCGGAGATATTCCTGCATTGTACAAAAAAACGACATTCATGCTTCTACGTAAGTCAGTGTGACATCTTCTTCTTCTGTCAGAGGAATAGAAAGGAAAGAGTAGGAGTATTGCCGGATAACCTTTTAATTTCTCTTTGAGAGGTGCGGCACGTCATAATAGCCTGCATGGATAGCAGTGAGCAACCTTGATTGTCACTGGTAAGGTGCCCCTTAATAAATCCACCGCGTTCTTGAATTTCATGATTCTGCTGTATATTTTCAGGGGTATAACCTGTTCATCTTGAATTTGCGTTCAAATTGTCGCTGGCACGAACCAAATATTCTCCATCAATGACTGCACGGACAGTTTTTCCCTGATGCCGATTAATCTGTTTTTATTGCAAATACAATCTGCGGATCTATCGGCAAAGTCGTGTTATAAAGAGATTTGATAAATAATTCTTCTATGATCTTTATCCTATTTTCTAGACAGTCTTCTTCGCGCAGCCTTTCTGCAAAAGAAGTATCAAAAAGCAGGTTACCTCGTCTGCACTGATTCTCAGGTTAGTCAGTTCGTGCAGTGGCAGACGGATAAAACGGGATAGTCCACAAGGTAGGAAGCGAACCCCTAACATGTGAACCGTTTCCGCATACGCAACCAATTCGAATAGCTATTCATCGGACCTATAAAATAAGCACGATAAGGCTTCATGGTCAGACTGCTATTTACCGCTTGTGTTGCTTCCCCAAGGGTGAAGATAAAGTCTGTACATCCATCAGGAGGTATGTTGATACGCATTCCGTACTCCAGTTCCCTTTGAATTCCCAATACTTGTCTATATAGGAGAGAGTAGTGCGCAGGGTTGGTATTCTTTATGCATAAATTTAAAAAGATATCATGCAAAGGTAATCATTGGTTGATTTTTTCCGGCATATCCAGTTCTCCTGAAACTGATGGACTGACAGTTTCTGCATATTCACGAATATTGTAGATGATCCGTTACTGAAAACGTCTATACTGAAATCGAACTTATCCTCCTCACTTCGTGCAGAAACTTTATCTTAGCTGTTTCCTTCTTGTCCCACTCCAACTTATAGTCGGTGAGTGGAGCTTTAAAAGTTTAGCCCTTCTCCACCGCCATAGGAATAGAGGCTAATGCCCATAGTAAGGCCATAAAGATATAACGGAATCATTTCTTATTTCCACAGAGTACGGTGAAGTTAGTGTAACAGACCGTCCTCATTGCAGGAAAAGCTCTGTTTACATTTATTTTATACTTCCCGGATGTGACCAGTTTTTCAACGGCCTGCTTCTTCAGTTCTTTTTCTCTTTCTTAGTTTGTGCCGAAAAGTAGGCATACTCATTGCAGTTATCAGCAATAAGGAGAAAATAATTCGAATCGTTTTCATACTATACTTTTTTATCAGTTATGTATATGAGTAACAATCAATTTTCCTTCTCAATACCAACAAATTCATCAAGTGAAAAAAGAATATATTGCTTCCACTCCAGCATAAAAACCGAAAAATCGGTAGTATCTTTCAGGAATATGCTGGTGATCAAATTTTTTGTAATCAAAGGAAAAGTAAGCAAACCATAGAAAGTTATGAATACTGTATGTATGGGTACTTTCTTTTTAGTCTGCCTGCTTCCATTTCCATGAGCAGTCGTTCCTTTATAATCAGGAACGTCTCTTCAAACTGCATTTCCTTAGCTGCATCAAGCAGGTGGTTGACATCGCGCTGTATTTCCCCGCATATAAACTTTGGCATGTCAGGGTTTTTCGGTGAAGAGTGTTATATACTTATCCAATATAAAGACTTTACGCGATCTATGAACGGCAGTTCCTGCTGTATTATTTCCTGTACTTTCGGTAATAGCGACATCACTATCGAACCGAATACAGCTTGAAACATTCTGTCTTTTTGTCCTGAAATAGTAGTGTGTAGGGTAGGACGGTTTTTATTCCTACTTTTGCGGCAATATCACTCATGCTGGTTTCAACGAAGCCTTTTTCTATAAAAAGCTGTTTCGCTGTTTCAATTATTTGATATTCCAACTCATTGTTTTCTGTAGCTCCCATGGTCTTATTTATTTTATGTTATCAACAAAAAGTAACAGGCGATTGGTGATATTCACATCGCTGACGCTACTGTCAAAATCTAAAGATAATATATTTATCTGAGGGTAGACAGACTTTATACGTTTTTCTATTCCCTTTCCACAATATGGTTAGCTATACACCCGAATGGTTGCAAACTGATGACATGATTAATACCCTGACTGGCAAAAAAGACGACATCTTCTCCGCAATCAGCCAGCCTTCACCGAACTGCGTGTTCAGCGATATAACCTGCTTGGCTTTTTCTGCTTTCTCGTAAATATTTTCAAAAAGGTTGAAAGTACAGGAAGGCTTTTCCTATCTTGTTGATTTTATCAATTTGTTCTGAACTTTTCCATAAAGCCAGTCGATAGCGAAATCAGGAATATATTTCTTTTTTATATGACTATCCTGGTTTTACTTTCATATTGACGAAGCTTTGCATGAAAAAGTCTGTCATCAATGGAGGAACCACCTCTATACCTCTGTCTTATGAGCCATGTGGTGATATCTTTTGTGCAAAAGGATTGAACTTTAGAAAGATTTCTCCTACCACACCCACCTTAGGGGACATGATTTTTGCTGACAGATCTGATTGAATTCGTCAACTGCCAGAGATAAGTAACTGAGCAAATCTTCCGTCTGTTTTTAGGATAAGAGGCTTTGCCGCTTCCAGGTACATATCTTTTAATTTAGCTGCCTGTCCCGGCTTTTTCTCACGGACAACGGCGGCGTAATAGAATTTAGCTATGCAGTCGCTGTATAGAACAGCGGCAAGCGCTATTGGCAATACTTTCAGCCAATTTACTTTGAAGCCCGGTTGCTGATTATCTATTCCGCTGCCGAATGCTATTGACAGAATGGGAGTATGAGAGTGTATCCGTTTTCTATCAATGCTTTTTTATTAAAGAGATGTAGTTGCTGGCACGGCATTGCCCTCCCCGTCTGCGTAATGGCTACACAAGTGTTTGTCCGGTCATATCGTCCTTCCTTAAAAGCTTTCACGATGTCACCCACAATCAGTGTAGCCGATAGCAAACTTCATTGTTGAATACTTCAAACCCCAGTCGCACGAACATTCATCGCTTATGGGCAGAGTCTCCATTTCATATCCTGCCACTTTAAAAATGGAAGGAATAAGTGGTGATATAAAAGGGGCGAAGAATGGGGCGATAATTTTCTTCTTTCTGTCCTTTTTTGGTGAAAAGAGGGAGGGATAAAGGTTTCTGTACCTGTCTTTCTTCAGCTTGTTGCAAACTGATGTGCAGACTCTCTACCAGCGAACGTACACGCAGTTTGATGGAACCGTGTTACTAACGTCGTCTATCTTCAATAAAGTAAGATTTTTATTGTACTGCTTCAGTAAAGTGCGTATTTCGTCTATCAGAAAGGCATCCGGTCCACATCCGAAAGAAGTCAGCTGCATATATTGCACGTGATTTCCCTGCTGCGCTGCCCATTTGGCTGATTTCAAAATACGGTTGGTAAATGCCCATTGAGCCAGAAAATTCACCTCCTTCAGTGGAATATCCTGATGACGGACGATATCATCTGTAATTACATAAACGCCCATAGCGCTGATCATATTCGAAATCTTATGTTGTACCAACGGGTCCGAATGATATGGACGTCCGGCAAGGAGAATAATCAGCTTCTGCTTTTTATTTCCTTCTTCAACTATTTGCCGGTTATAGGCGATAAGCTCTTTTTCAAAAGCGTCTTGTGCTTTCAGTGCATGGTCGAATGCTTTCTTTACTACCTGCTCTTGTACGCCCAGTGTGCTCAGGTAGTCACGGCATTGCTTATACAGTAATCCTGTATCCTTGAAAGTGATGGCCGGATGGTCAATCGGTAAGTTATCTGTCTGGACATTCTTGATAACCTGTGAATATCCGGACACAATGGGGCAGTTGTAACTGTTCTGTTGTTGCTTATCGATTTCTTCGAATATGACAAACGGCATAAATATCCGTCTACTTTTGTATTCGATAAGGTTTTGGATATGGCTGTGCACCAGTTTTGCAGGGAAACAGATATTGTCGGACATTACCATATTGGCCGCCTTCTCATATTTATTGAATGTCGAAGCATCCGACAGGCATACCCGGATGCCACACTCTGTGAACAAAGAATGCCAGAAGGGATATTCTTCATACATATTCAGGCAGCGGGAAATACCTATGGTCAGTAGGAGCGGCTATATTTACTTGCCGGTCAAACAGAAGTTCGATTTTTCTTTTCATAAGCATTTACGCCTTTCTCCAAAACATTCCCTTTTATTGGTAAAACACCTTTTCGCATTTATTGCCGAGAAATAATGTTCTCCACTGCCGAAGGTGTACCGGGTGATGGCACATTGGTTTTCACATCCGTTGCACTGAACCTGTCGGGAAGTGAATTGGGCCTGATGCATCATATCTTCCAGATTTGTAACTTTGGCCGTCTTAAGTTGCTTTTGCATAAAGTGCACAGCCCAGAGCACCCATTAATTCGGGACAATCGCTACGGAATACTTCTTTTCCTGTCAGCTTCTCCAGACCTCGTACGATGGCATCATTGCGCATGGTTCCACCTTGCACCACGATATGTTTTCCAAGTTCATCCGGCTTTTTTAAGTTGAAGCACTTTGTACAGGCAGTTCTTTACAACAGAGTAAGAAAGACCGCCGCTATATCTGCCACGGATGCCCCTTCACGGAGCACTTGTTTCACTTTGGAATTCATGAAAACGGTGCAGCGTGTTCCCAGATCACACGGAGCTTTTGAGAAACAAGCCGCTTTGGCGAAGTCCCTCCACTTTGTAGTCCAGTGACTGTGCAAAGGTGCTGATAAAGAACCGCATCCGATGAGCAAGCCTCGTTTATTTCAATCCGTTGATAATTCCGCCATTTGTGAAAAATGGCTTTCATATCCTGTCCGCCGATGTCCAGGATGAAAGATACATCCTTATTTATATGTTTGGCAGCCATGTAATGGGCTATGGTTTCAATGATACCGCATCCATCTGAAAGCAGCTTTTATCAGATCCTCTCCGTATCCGTGGAGCATCCTCCTTTGATTTGCAGGATCGTCCCTTTTTCCTGACATTCTTTATGCAGTTTCTGCAATCCTTCTTCCACGGCTTTTATCGGATTTCCTTTGTTGTCGTGATAGTAGGAGTACAGGATACGGTTATTTTCATCAAGCACTACTATTTTGGTGGTGGTAGAGCCGGAGTCTATTCCTATGGTAGCCTGTTGTACATTCGGATGTTAATTCCGTCCGCTGCACATCATATTGTGCCAACCTGTCCTTCCATTGCAGATATTCCGTTTCATCCTTGAAAAAGATGGAAGGCTATTTTTGGCCGGTATGGCCTTTTCTGATAGATTTTCCAGAAGTCCGGTTAGCTCAGTTATTTTCATTTTCCGGGAGTTCTGCCAGTGCTGCTCCCCAGGCTGGAATAAGATTACTTTTCTCCGGCAGCAGAAAATCGTTCTCCTGATAACTGCAAATAGTTGGCGAATGATTTTCTGAGTGCCGACGAATGTCAACGGTCTCCACAGTAATATCGGAGCAACAATATCACATCCATGCGCACGATGGTTTGCACCGTTACAGCATGGAAAATGGAAGCTGCGATATCTTCTTTTCGGTATACTTCGGCTATCGATTCTGAATATCCGTCTTACAGAATACACCACATCAAAGCTATCGGATGCACTCGTGTTGCCCGAGAGCCAGCGTCCGTTCAGTTCATCCATCGATACTCCCAATAATATGGCCATCTGATCGATAAATGCCCCTGTTCCTCCGGCGCAGTTTCCGTTCATCCGTAAATCGGTGCTTGATTATTCTGGAAGAAGACGACTTTGGCATCTTCCGATGTCGATCATGGAAGATATTCGGATGATTCTGCCGAATATATTGGCCAAGCCGCTACCACTTCCTGCACGAAAGGCAGAGAGTATTCGCGATTCCCATGCCTACTGAACCCTGTGATATTAATGATAAGCAATATCGCCCATCTGTTTTTCAGCTGGTGGAAAAATGCCAGTAGGCATTCCTGAACTTTGCCTGATGTCTTTCATATTTGTAGAAAAGGACATTTTCACTCTTTATCCAGCACTATTATTTTAGCGGTAGTAGAGCCGATATCCAGGCCGACTTTGTAAATTCATAATAGAATTTGCTGATTTGGTATATAAATAATAAAATCAGATATATTAGTCTGACACTCAATGTCAGACGTCTGCAAATGTACGAAATCTTTGGAAAAAGTGAGCGATTGTCTTTATTTAACTTTTTGAAACTTTGGCTTCCTGAATTTGTTGGTGTGGGGAGCCTGTCTGACGCCTTAGTAACAAAAAATAAGTGAAAGAATGTCTTTTTATTCCTTACTTCGAATTAGCTTTGCTATTTTTGCAGATGTCCGACTAAATTTTACCGTCGTAAATTTTTACGCAGGTAAATTTAACGGGAGTAAAAAGCGAACGTTTAAGATATCAGTTATGAGATTTTATAATTGAGAGAAGTTGAATTGGCTTCTGGAAAAAAGTACGTCAAGTTTCTTTCTGTTCATTCTCAAATGACAGTCCTTACAGGTCGTAGCGTGGCTGGCAAGCATCTGTCTTATTTTTAAAAGTTGCGTACGCCAACGGTTTATTTATTTGTCAGCCGGAGTATGTGAAGTTGAAGACCTTGGCTTCCTCTATACATTTTACAGGAGGAGTGCCTAAATATATAGAGCAGTTTATGGACAGAGGTTGTACCGATATGGAAAGTATGGTTGATTTGATGTTGCAACCGGATTCTTCCTTTCTTACAGAAGGGACAGCTTTGTTGATACAGGAGTTTGGGGAAAGAAATATGGCAATTACTTTTTCCGAATTCTATCGGCTATTTCTAATGGTAAAAATACATTGCGGAAATGGAAACTTTGCTATGGGGGAATAAGCTTGGGCGCCAATTAAAGCGATTGGAAGAAGATTACGATCTGGTAAAGAAAAAAAACGACCTATACTTTCCAAAGAGAATTGTAAACAGTTCGCCAGCTGAGTTTTTCTGACCTCTTTTGCTTTTTTGGTTCAGATACTTCATCAAATACCAGAATTATATTGAGATGTTGGAACTACGAACGCTTGGCTGATATTATCAAAGAATTATCCTATTGTTCTCGGTCTGGCACTTGAAATGTATTTCCGTCAGCAGATGATAGAAAGTAGGAGTTTGCGGAGATTGGTTCATGGTGGCAAGGGAAAATAATAAAGACCAGGATGAGGTTTGATATCGCAGGTCTGTACACTGAAGAAAAAGAAAGCTTTAGTAGCCGAAGTAAAACGACAATCCAAAAACTTTAAACCAGATTTATTTACACTTAAGGTAGAGGCTTTGCAAAAAAAAGTTTTATTTAAGTATGAAATAGAAAGTCGTTTGTTCTCGATGGATGATATGTGATCCAAGTGACAGATTTAATGGAGATTGAATTTGTTGTAAAAGAAAAAAAAGCCCTGTGTCATCAGAGGCTTTTTTGTAGATCCGCTTGGGCTCCCTATATCTGATAAATCTCTGATATTCAGTCGCAATTTTCAACCTTTCAAATCATCTCCACCGATTTCGTAGCGTGAAATTTTCCGCATTTTGCTTACCGCTCTTTGGCTTTTGTTTGATGCAAAGGTAATACTATTTTTGAAAATCCACTAACAATGAAGATATTCCTTGTTCTTTTTTGTTCGAAAAATCCGATATTAGGCTGAATATTGTGTAATATTCAGTTGTGCTTTCGTTAGTAGAAGAAAAAATAACTACCTCTGTAATTAAATTAGGTGTGCTATATGAGTGCTGCAATTAGCGTGTCGCCGATAGCATACTGATAAAACTTTTGAAAGAAAGTATTATCAGTAGATAAATTTATCTGTCGGTAACTATCGCAACTCTCTAAACAAGTCTTAAAAATATTTTTTTCAATGAAAGAGCTCCGTAGATCCCAAAGGGAAGCGAATAAACGAGGTTGAGGACGTTCACTTCCAGGACGTGTCGATGATGGTGCGGGGATATAAGAACCAGGAGTACTCATATCAACATACACTATACTGAAATCGAAGTCTTTCGCAAAAATAGATGCAGCTGCGGTCATGGTTTTTTTTTTTTTTCCCCCGTAATATCTATTACCATATTGCCACCTTCGCTGACAATAAGCATTTCTTTCATTGTTTCATAAATAGTTCCAAAAGTTCATCCTCGAACATTACATATGTGGATTTGAATCAAGATGTTAAGAATTTTATCATCTTTTACTTTGATGTTCTTATCGTAGAAGATGACATGATTCTTGGGCTGAAGCAAATGCTGGGTGATTACTATGGAATTGCTGGCGTCATACCAATACAGAAAAAAAGGGTATCGACCCCCCCATTCTCTCTAGTTTGTTTCAACTATATCTGTGTCTTTTAGGTGAACAAGAGCTGAGGCATTATCTTTTCAGCATAAAATTTCTTTTTGCCTCATCATGTGGCTGGATTACCGTATCTTGGATCCATTGTTCAATATATTGATCTAACTGTGTCATGATTAGCTTTGAACTTTAAGTTTATTAATAAATGAGATTGTTTCAGCTATCTGAGCAGGAGTAAGGCACACTCCTAAGTCAAAGCCGTTTTCGAAGGATTCTGTTGTAAGATTCCTGTAAATATAATACCTCGGCGAGGTGTCAAGACAGCTTGGCATGATTGTCTTTGTGATAATTGATAAAAACGCCTTTAATGGTCTGCTTTTTTCTTCTCTCATGACGATGTGAAGTCTGACACCTCTTCTTTTGGCATCAAGCAGGTGCTTTCCCAACGACACCCATCAGCATCCTTCGCATTGGGTTCTAAGGAATATGTAGCCAAGTACAGATCCTCACTGGCTTCCGTTGATTTGATAATATCAAAAATCTCATTGCGAAGGTCGTGAATATCACAGTCTGCCAAAGCTTCACTTCTGCACTGGATGTCTTAGCAAGGGTCATCTTAATCCGAGACATCCTTGAAAGTTGATCTGCAATCGATTTCTTCTGAAGGACGTTCGTAAGTAAAATGTGAATCGTAACTGGAGAAACGATATCGGTCGGGACGTAAAAAATATGGTCAAATACCTCTTCGAGTTCATTATACTCGTCTTTGCCTGATTTAACTCCTAATTCCGAGATTTTGTTGATGCTGTTCGGGGTGAAATTCAGGGCTTAATAATGCCGCATTCGGCATCAGTCAGAAGAAATTTAGCATGAAGACCATCAAGGCCGGGAAATATGGGCTCCCTGCATCATATAGCCTTTTGATGGAGGCAGAATGCAGAAGGTCCTGAGTGGTTTGTTGAGCGCCACGCTTTTTCCCAGAAGATTTATTTGTATAGACCTCTCCTGTTGATCCTTCCAAGTTCGTGAGTATGAAAAGGGCAACTCCGCGAGTTAAGGCCTCTATAAGTGCTTCTCGAATGTCAGCGTCATCAAAAGGAGATTGCATGCCTTAATCCAGGTCTTAGCCTCCTTAATTTGACGGACCACCTCTTCTGTAAGATTCCGTTCGTTAATTATTATAAAATATATGATTCATTTTCCGTATTTTATATAATTTTCGACATCGTGTCTAAACAAAAGATCATGACGGTCAATGGCAATAAGAATTTGGCGCCAATTATCAGAATACTCATGCTTCAGACAATCTATAATTTGGTGCCAATCAACATTCGACTGATTTATGATGTTACGCAAATGCCCCAAATTGGTTATTTCTTGAGTGGCTTTGACATTGACAAAGGCACTCCCAACTAAACCTGGCAGAGAAATAGGCATGAGACCTTTCTCAATAAAGGAAAGTATTTTTGATCTGTTCTTGCGTTGTAGCACCAAGATGTTGTATTTCTATAGTGCATTGACCCGTTTCAGTGTCTACTGCCAGATTAAGATTCCTAAGAAAATCTGAACCATATTCTTTCTCCATAGCGTATTCGTACAGTTGACGCAATGAAGATGATGAAACTTGAGTGAAGACGTTCGTATTACTTTCCTCTTCTTTTGATATAAGAAAAGCGTCGGTTATTCCCGCTGCCAGTTAGTTTAAAACGCACTCAAATTTTCCAACCAGCCAAATGGCGAAACCGACTTTTGTTGATTTATCGCAGAAGATTTGTCGAACCACCTTTTGTCCATCCAAGAAGATCCCTATAGAAAGATTCTTCATCCATTTGGGAGATAGAAGGCTTATTGATGTCTCCTTTGATTTTTCAGGAATACCGAGTCTATACGAATACTTCCGACCTTTATTGTCATTAAGCCTTGCGTTCAATTCCACAAGGCGTTGTTCCACATTAGGGGCAAATGGATATAAACCGCCTGGATTACTTTTTATATCAGAGCAATTAAATCTGTCGGCTAATCCACTGACTACGTCTGTCGGAAATGGGGTCCCTGTAAAAACCCGTCTATAAAGCAGCACGCAACTCCGTCTTTCGCAAGTTCAATCCGTTCCACTTTATGTTTCCCCATTGGGTAAGGGCAAGTCTATTAAGATTCTTGTCAAAATGGACTAATTGTGGCCCCGGGTGTCAGATTTAAACCGTTCAAGTATAGTTTGATGGGGGTCATTTACCATTAATATGGCACATGCAGTCGCATACGGCATTCCCAAATCGATTAGCTGAAGAAGTGCTCTATCGCGAAAATCGGCGGATCAGATGTTGGTAGCTGTATTTCACTTTTACTGCAAATGTCGGATAGCTTATGTCAAACCAAATCAAAGGTGCAAGCCCTGGCTTTCGGCATATTCAAGAAAGGTATTATTATTCATTTCGGACAGGCTTAATGGTGAAAAAGGATTATCTCTCACATTTATCTTGACTTTAGTGCCTTTGGGATAGCACAAAGCCGTGGAACATCAAGAGCGATAAGTGAGTTGTCAGTCAATTCTGCGATTATGGGGGGCCTCCCAGAATAAATCACGGCACTGAATTCAAATTCATTAAGAATATTCTGGTCTGCTCAACCAAAGGCCCATTGGCTGAACCATTGAACACGGTTTGCCTTCTTGATACCCTATAGCGCAGCATGCATATTTCCCTGAATTAGGATTCCTCAGGCGAGGCCCTTCAATACTGGGTTGTATAGAGGTCAAAAATTTTCCCATGGTACTCACTCGTGAACTGGCCATTCCGCAATCTACGACAATCTTTAAATACGTAGTAAGGATTGTCAAGATTCTTGATTAAACGAGACTGTTCGGTGGAAAGTCATCAAATAAATGTTGCATTGCCCCACGGTGTACAACAAGTTCGACTTTCTTGTTCGTTATCTCATTGTATACGGCCACTACAGCGTCCCTATCCACCTTGTGCAACGATTCATTTTGAAGCGTTTCAAGATGCCCAACCATGATTAAGTTACACTTAGCTCGACTGAAAGATACATTAAGACGCCGAAGATCATCTACAAAATTATGAACCGAATCGTGTGTTTCGAACAAACGAGAACACCACGATATCATACTCTTCTCCTTGAATTGAATCAATGGTGAAAATATGATGACTCAATTTAGGAAACGATGTCTCATCCTCTGAACCTGAGCTCCATAGGGAGAGAATTCTACGGTTTTGCCAGCATCAAGAGCTGCTTCCAACATTGGAATGAGTTTTTCTTCGATAACCTGAATTCTCCGTCATTATACAGACTCATTCCTTGACGACTTTCGCGCGCCTCTTTCCCCATGCCGGAAGTGTCAATGAATAAGATGGGGGTGCTCTAGTCCTTCGATATTCAAGTTCCTGTCTGCAGCTTTGGGAACAGATTGGACTTTTCCTTCATAGAATAGCTTGGAAACAAAAATCCCCAATCTCAGGATGCATACGGAATTGCCTTGATAGCATTATCTGGTTGGATTCTGAAGTCTGGGTTTCAGATCCCCCAAATAGAGATTTCCTACATCTTCCATTATATCCTCTGATAGAGTCGATTGTAGGAAGTACAACATTTTCATCTTCATTCTCTTGTTCAAGGCTTAAGCGACGTTTTTCTGCTAACTCCTTAACAAGTTCTGAATTAGTATAAGGAGGAAGTTGCTTGTCATCTCCAACTAAAACATATTCATCTGCCATCATCATAGGTACTAAAGACTCAGCATAGTTAGCTTTGCCTGCCTCATCAATTATGAGGGTGTCAAAATGGAGATCCTTCAGTATAGGATTAACTCCAACACCAACGCAAAGTACCAAAAAACTACATCTACGGCTTCAAGATTTAATGTCCGATGCTCGGATGCAAAATTCTCAACATCTTCTTTGTGTCTAGAGCCGTGTGGTACTCATTTAATACATCCATCACATTGTCGTACATAGGAAGAATGTCCTTTGCAAATTTTCGAGACACTTCGCTACACTCAACTTTATGTCGTGGGTCAAACGACTCACGGACCTTCTTTGCTTCTAACGGAAGCCTCTGTGGAAGAAGGTGTTGACTGCACCTAAGTTTAGCATTTGACTAACAACATCATCTTTTTATGGCTTGGCGATGTTCTTCCACACTACCGAAATTTCGATGGATTCATCATCACGCAGATAGGGCACAGGCAAAGGTGTGCCGTCGATCTCAACCTGAGAACCAAGCATTTTCCCCACCTCGACGCCCGGATAACTTATAATATAACTCCTCAATCGGTGCGACAGATTGAGTGCAAACCAGAACTTTTTTATGGAGTTTGACCAGATTGCGTATAATGTCGACAATCACGGTAGATTTACCAGTCCCAGGAGGACCTTGAATCATAGTGATTTGGGAGCCTCAAGTGCCATCTTAAGCGCATTCGCCTGCGAATCAGACTCATCTTCCAGATTGAAATGCGGATTGGCTTCAATATCTTCAATCTTTGGCGGATTAATTGAGTTCAATTTGTTTCGAGCAATTTTGCTAAAATATCCAATCCGTTTCGTTCGTAAACAAAACTTTCGATAGCCCTAATTTGCTTCTTTAAATGACGAATGTTAGGGAATCGTTTGATTTGAAGACCCAATTTTTCAGTTCTTCAATATCGATATCACGGTTGGCATAGAGTTCTACAATCCACTTGCTTGAACCAAGATATCTGAGTACGCCACTAGGTTGACGATCTTCGAAATGTTCATTGTCATTTGGTTTGATAAGAATTTGTATCCCATCGTTTGAGTCATCCACACTGATAATATTATTGAATGCTTCAGGGGCGGCGTCAAATTCTATGCCGTATCCACCTAAAGAACCTGCCGTTTCCGATATTTCAGAGGCTTGGTTTTAACGTCTTCACTACACAGAGCTACTTCTCGATCAAGATCCATCATAAGGAGTTCCTGTAGTGTCAAGTAATGCTCCCTTTTTTTCAAGATTACCCTGATTAAGTTTTCTTAATTCAGGCAACACTTCTCGATTGTATTTTTAGAAGCGCCATTATAACGTCCACATCCTGAAGACTAGGAGATAATGCGCTGGAGTTAAGAGGGACAAGCTGAATATTTTCTCCAGCTATCCTAATGGGTTTGCCGAAGTGGGAGCTTTTGGGAGGATAGAGAAGGTCGAGTTCACAACTAGTGACTCGAATTTCGTCTCCATCTTCTTTTTCACGACAAAATGTTGTTATTGATATTCTATTATTGAACACCGTTAGAATATACCCATTTTCGTCTTTAGCTCTATGGCAGTCTACGAAAAATGTCTGAGTTGTGAAATAAGCCGGGTCAGAGGAAAGCAGTTCGGCCAACTCTGAGTGTTTGTCAGGTTCGTACCGAATTTGCAGCGCAAATGGGTAATAGTCTGGCAACTTAAGATTGAATCCAGGAAGGTCATTGATATCCCTATAACAATCGAGCAAGTCTGGATCGAGATCTTCTGCCACATCACGAGATATTAATTGCTCTTCATGTTCTTCATCCTCTTCTGCATTAACCACAGTAAATCTTATCATTTGTGCGGGATGTTCTGGTGCTTTTATTGCACGAAGTGGCAAGGTATCTGGCATGTCACCTTCAGCTAAAGTCACTTCTTGACGGGGTATATAGCCAAAATACCCTCTCCATTGAACAAAATGTTCCGCTCTGTACTGATATCGCTCAGAACATCGGCTTCATTCCTTCTCTTGATACAAGCATAGACATATCGTCTGTGGCTATGTTGTCTAAATCGAGCAGCTCAGCAACATCAAATGACAATACAGCATAGTTAATACTATTGTATCTGTGTGTGACATGGAAACGATACGTTTCGCCAATAGTAAACCGACTTTTGATTATGTGCCTAGCAAAATATTACATTGACAGGATACTTTTTAATGGAAAGTGAATTCGGAAGAAGGATTCCATTTTCATACTCTTCGTCATCTTCTGCATAAATGGCTGTAATACGACCTGTCGAACTAATATTCTTAACGGTGAAGTTTCGATAAACTCCAGCTTCTTCGTCCTCATTATCTTCCACAACTAGCTTCTTATCGGATGAAGACAAGCCTCGGTATTCTTTAAACATGTCTCCGACTGCCAGTGTAGTAAGTTCCACAATTTCTTGTTTTCGATGACTTATTACAATCTGTTGAGCGGCTACATTTAGATGTAAAATCTCAAACTGCAGCACATTTCCTTCATTGCTGGGGTCAAGTGTCTCATGTAGCAGATACACTCAATGCCTGATTCTAAACGGACCACAGCTTTCTCGGAGTCCACGGTGAGCACATCACCCGTTACGGCGGTTTTCCCTTCTAATTCCATCCAAGGATTTGATATGAGTGCTTTTATAGAACATGTGAGTTGTCTACGTTCCTTGTTGCGATGAGTTACCTTTACTGTAATTGTCTCACCTGAAGCATATGGGAAATTGTCTTTGTCGGTACAATGAGTCCAGTCAACATCTCTAAAACTTAAATAGCCTTTGAACCCTAAATCACCCACTTTCAATATAGCACCGCTATTTGTCAATGCCGATATTTTTGCGGATATAATTGCATCCTCAGGCAAATGCTTATCTAACTCGCTCCAAGGATCTGGGGTAAGATCCTTAAGACTTACCTTTATTGTCTTTCGCTTATCATCATAACCCTTTATAAGAAGTCGTAAATCGTCTGATAATGAAACCTCTTGACAATCGTCAATTTTTTTTTCTAGCCATGATATTTCATTTGCCGGTAGCCGCTTGATAGGTGCCCACAGACAATAACAAGCCTGATTCTTTTTTGATACTATATGGCCCAGCACCACAGTATCTCTTGAATAGACTTCGTTCACTCTAGCCCAAGGATCTACATAGGCATCTCGTTGGCTACAAATTAACCCTTTCTTGTCCTTGTGTACAGATACAATAATCACGTCTCCAACCTTTAGGCCAATTTTTTGCCGTTATTGCTCTGTCCCAAGACACCAAAGTATTAGGCATAAATGCCGGAATACTTCTATTGATTAATAATGTTAGCTCCAGAGTTATTGATATTAACAACAATAGCTTCATAGCACTCACAATCGTTTATCAATTGAGCGTACTCATCCACTGTAAATTTTGCCAGAACTCTAGTATTGCTAGTCTCTATGTCCTCAGGATCTTGTTCTATCTTCACAAGCCATTCGGATCCAATCACTTTCTGCGAATCAGCAGCGTCAATCCACGTTGGCCCATTTTATAGAAACAAAATAATTCAATATTCTGATTCCCAATAGGGTGCATTATATACCCTCCGGAATTAACGCTTATAACTTGTGCCCGTACATACATCTTGTCGTTATATGCCTGCACGAAGTCTTCCCATTTTTTACGTCCGCGACTGGTAAATTAGACCAAGTTATACTTGAGAGACCTAACAGAGATTTTTTAAATTTTCAACTGAAATGTCTTCTGTCGCATTCGATTCAACTGGAGTGTATTCACCAAATCGGAAAGTCTTATTATTAACAACCCGCTTGTGTACTTGTTTGAGTCGAACTTCTAGACTATTTCGGTTGGGGTCAAACACTTCTTCCCCCAATTTTGCTGAGAAGAAGCGAGACATAAGGAATATAGCCGATGATGCCATCTGAGGTTCTTATCACAACAAAGTGTTTTTCGGGTCGCGCTTAATTATTAATGCCGAATCGGTCTCCCCTTGGGAACTGGTGAATCTGTAAGCTGTCTCCGACTGGCAACAATACTACCATTGTTGCTTAGAATAAGGAAGTTAAAAGTTTGGCCAACTTTTTACTCCAAAAGGCCGTTCTCCAAATACTTCCCAGTCCCACTCGTCATACGGCACTTTTCCTATCTGCGGCGCTGAACCTTCAAATGGACGATTGAATAACCACGCTCGAGCGCCTATAAATTTTATCGTCACAAAACGATTATCGTCATCAAAGTCTACGACTTCACCCTCTTTAATGGATCCGGTCGACAAGTACCAGAGACGTTATTTAGCAAAACAGTATGAGATTGCCATTTTTGCGTTATATCACCAAGAAATTGTTTTCAAAAACCTTGAGCACATTGTCATCCGCCATGTTCTCATAGACGAAAATAAGTCTTTCTGCTTATCTCGTCATCGATATATGTGTCGTCCTCTAAGAAGGCGTTTGACAATTGAGGGAATAAAGACAACAGAATATGGCGTACACGCACTGAGGATATTCCAAGTTTGTAGAGAAAGCTTCTTCAATGTAAAATTGAGCTGCCCGTAGAATCATCACTATCGGAATCCTCTGATTCTATATCACTATCTTCTAACTTATTGTCAAAGTCAACAAGCGTATTTTCAACGTTTATATCTGCCTCAGGTTCTAACCAATTTTCCTCGGGATGCCCATTTTGCTCTGAATTCCATAGTTGACTGCTCAACTCTCCTGCGCTGTTATTTTTCTTGAGATCTGCTGCGTTTAATTCGGTCAGAGTTTTTTTTTGTCTACGGCTTTTTGATAGAACCGAGCGCAACCATTCTTCTAATGGAGCATCGATTCTCTGATTCCAGTTTGGAGTATCAATCAAACCAAGTTCAAAAAGTTTGTCTGCTAAAGTTTTTATCAACCTCTAGGGATACTGCTAGTTTATGAATCCTTATACGTGAATCATTGAGTTTTAATTTCCAATTTCCCAGACTTCTTCGTCCAGCACTGTAAACTCGGTTATATCAATGCCTTCCATCAAATGATTCATTTTGACAATGCTTTATCATATCGGCTAGTTGGCGATTCAGTTTTTTGACCAAGCACCAATGCTGTTTAATGGATAGACTGTGTTTCCTGATGGTTGGGAAGAGACTCGATTATATATCTTCTTTGAATTACCATTTCTAAGCCGGGTCTCCTGATCTCTAGTTTATAATATTAGATTCATGCAGAAGACGGTCTGCCAGACCAACTTGCCGCAATGTGTTGGCAAGCGAGTTCGCAGATTTCTCTAATTCCTGTGCTAATTGACCCAGTGTCATAAGAGCATAGCGTTAATGGTTCAAGTTCAGTGCGTTATTACCAGCCCTCTCTTCTCGAAATTGTAACCCGAGACGGAGCACTCATACTCAATGTCTGAAAAGAAAGGATCTGTGTTAAATCTGTAATTCTCCGCGGGGTGGGAATTTTGTCTTTGCCAAGAAAGCAATTTAACCCTTCCTTTGTCTTAAGGAAGGCATAATTCGGCTTAATGGACGTAACCTTGCAGGTTATTGTACTGCCAATTGGACAAACCCTTTCGATATTTGCCCAATAGTCGTAGCACCATTTTGGCTCATATATGTTGCTGATTCATACTTGTTATCATTTTTTTTTTGGTGTAAAATTAACATCTTATAATGAATGTTTATTTCGCATATAAAGTTAACATTTGCTGTGCCACATTATATAATTCGTTTCTCTTTAGACTTATAGGAGATACAACCTCAAGGTCGGTCCCGAAACCGAGAAGCTTTTTGTTTGAGCAGTGGGTTCAGAACCAATTTCAAAGTCACTTCCCCGGTATCATCCTTTTGATGTTCTGCGTTGAATGTATAGATTCTTTTTAAGAAACGAATAATCCGTTTGTTTACCTTAAGTTTGATTTCTTCTATTTGCAATTTAGGATTCAGTTCACGAGAAACTTTTTGCTTTTATCGGTCTCATTGTAGGTACGTAAAATCCCAATACATTACTGTAGTATCTTCGATTTTATTTTTGAGAGACTGCAATTCATAATCTTTAGCTGGCGAGTATTTGACGTTGTCCATGTTTGGGGACATCATCTCTATAGCGGCCAACGGAAATTACTGTCCAATCAAATGGGTTTTCCTCTGAAATACAACCAAGCACAAACCATTTTTCATTGAATCGTTTAAGCATGTAGGAGATAAGGTGAAACGTCTTCCTCCATTAATTCGTGGGTAAATCATGTCAATTGGGACCTTATTCTCAATGGCATCGTAGATATCCTTTATATATCTAAGTTCCGATGTTGTGGGTGGAAACATCTATATTTTCCCGACATGTCATTCAATGCAGCGTCTACATCACCCATGCTAACTTTAAGAAAATCTCTGATAGGGATTGCCCCGTCGAAAAAGGCAATGAGCCGACAAATGGAATTCAACTGTTTCCGATCCTTGGTGTTAAATTCAGCCTCCGGAAAAGCCAGATCACCTCCTCTGAGTTCTAATCGGTAAGGAGCAGAAGTTATCCATTGACAGGTATAGAGAGATCTCAATTCGTTTAAATCGTTCTGGAGCGTTCCGTATCTAGCTAGCACGACCTTTGAAGCCCTATCTTGTCACAAAGGTCTTCCGGGGTAATTCCTAATGGAAAGGATGCGAGGACATGTTCAATTTTACGTAGCCTGCTAGCTCTCTTGTATCCGAGGGAGTTCACGAGCTCCCAATTTATAGTTTCTTTTTTTCATAGACTTTGTCTGGAAGTGAAATATTGGCGACAAAGATAATCAAAAAAAATATTCTGCTCAACTTTTAGCGAAATTTATTCTTCGTTTTTTTTCTATTTATGATTTCATTGACATTAAAAGAGGTATGGCGAATATTTGCGAAGAAATAGTCTTTTATGATAGATTATAATCGCTGTAATCCATACAATTAAAAGATAAGCAACCATGTGTTATACGAAAAGAATATACGCTACAATGGAATATCTTTGCAGCATTAAAATCAAAATGACATAGTAAACAATAGATGGTAACGGACGAAAAAAATATTCGTCAAAAAGTATCTAAATTTGCAGTGTCAAACAAAAAAACAGAAAAAGATGAAGATATCGAGACAAAATCAAAAGCGGGCGGAATAGTAACTGGCACAGCAACTGTCCTCGGAGGACAGGCTGCAGCAATGGGTATCGCAACAACATTCGGAACGGCCTCTACGGAACGGCAATTAGTACACTGACGGATGTGCGGCGACAAACGCTGCCACAGTATGGCTCGGAGGAGGAGCACTTGCCGCTGGTGGCGGTGGAATGGCAGCTGGTGAGCTACTGCAACC
>VOFC01002215.1_pt1 | contig 25597 bp, 32 predicted proteins | sample 5384161 | NCBI WGS metagenome assembly VOFC01 (sample SAMN12384722, study PRJNA508395) | human gut metagenome | isolation source: healthy gut B | host: Homo sapiens | reverse complement strand
CTTCGTTCAGTTGCGTATTGCTGGATTATCGCCACTTCAACCAAAACCCTTGTAACTCAATTCTATCACTATATCTTTCCGCATTTCACTTTTTGTAGCACCTTTGCAAAAAAAAAAGGCCAAACATAATGATTTAGGGAAAGCCGGAGAAAACGCAGCAGCGGCTTATCTTGAGAAGGAAGATTATCTCATCCGCCACCGGAACTGGCGTAAAGGACATTTCGAACTGGACATTGTAGCAGCAAAAAGATAATGAACTGGTGGTCGTGGGAAGTAAAGACTCGCAGTAACACCGAGTTTGCTCAACCGAAGATGCTGTGGATGTACCGAAATAGACGTACAGTACGTGCTGCGGATACGTACATAAAGCTATTTCGATTGACATTCGGTTCGCTTCGATATCATTACGGTAGTGGGTGAAAACGGCATCTGAGATTGAGCATATCAAGAAAGCATTTCTTCCTCCTTTATTCTAAGAAGTTCCGAGGCTCATCACAGAAAATACAGAGTAACACGGAGTATACAGATTTATTATATAATTATTAGTTATGAACGTAGAAACTGTCAGAGAATACTGCCTCAGCAAGAAAAAGCAACTGAATCTTTCCCTTTCGATGATGTGTCACTTGTCATAAAAGTGATGAATAAGATGTTTGCCCTTATTGATCTGGAAGGGAGCAAACAGTATTGCATTAAAATGTGATCCGGAAAAGCGATTGAACTGCGCGAACATTATGCCGGCATCGAAGGAGCTTATCATTTTAACAAGAAATACTGGAACAGCGTCCGCTTCGACAGTGATGCAGATGATAAACTTATAAAAAGAACTGATCGATCATTCTTATGATGAAGTAATCAAGAAGTTTACTAAAAAGCTACGTACAGAATATGATGCGCTCCCCTAAACGATTTCCGGTCCCATTGGTTCATATCAATGAAACGAACTCTACCAACAATTATTTGCAAACCTTTGCGCACGACAACAAACAGAAGAGTTCACTACTGTGGTTGCAGACTTTCAAACGTCCGGACGAGGACAACGTGGCAATTCGTGGGAAGCAGAACCTGATAAGAACCTTCTTTTCAGTTTTGTGATTTTTTCCAGTCTTTTGGAAGCCAAACAACAGTTCCTTATCTCTCAAATTGTATCATTAGCAATCAAGGAAGAACTGGATACTTACACCACCGATATTTCTATTAAATGGCCGAACGATATTTATTGGAAAGATAAGAAAATATGCGAATGTTGATAGAAAATGACTTAATGGGAAGAAATATCAGCCAAAGCATTGCAGGAGTAGGAATAAATATCAATCAGGAAGTGTTTCACAGCTCTGCTCCCAATCCCGTATCATTATTTCAGATCACAGGAAAACAATATGATATATTCAATATATTAGAGCATATAATGCTACGTATTCAAATTTATTACGACTTACTTCAAAAAAAATACGGCACTCATAACCGCCCAATATGAAAGGTCGCTTTTTTTAGAAAAGAGGGAATGTACCGGTATAAAGACGTCAATGGCGAATTTATGGCTAATATTGTTTGTGTTGAACCTGAAGGAAGACTCATTTTAGAGGACGAAACACAAACAAAAAAGAGTTATATGTTTAAAGAAGTGGAATATTTATTGAAATAAGTAGTCCACGAACTGATTTAAACATTATCTTTGGAACCAATGTTTTATATGAAAAAACTCCTTATTTATGAAAACAAGATTAATTTTCCTGCTTCCATTATTATGGTTGCTTATTGGCTGTGAAGATTCCGAACCGGAGTCAAAACCGGATTCCACCGATCCTCCACTAATAGAATATCATTATGAACTTCCAGTTGTCTTTCATGTTCTCTATCAGAATGAACAACAGAATATTAAAAAAAGGACGAATTCAGGAGATCATAACAGCCTGCAATAAATATTATCAAAATCGTTTGGGCAGTAACAGCGTAGATATGAACCTTGAATTTGTTCTCGCCACAGAAAATCCTCAAGGGGTAAAACTTGATGAGCCCGGTGTACATCCAATTCAAGTAAGCAATCCTGTGCAAGACTGTGAGGTTTTTATGACAGACAAAGCTAATCTTAAATATTTGTGGGATACCGACAAATACATAAATATCATGCTTTACCCTTTCAAGCAAGATGAAATTCTGAAGGTGTAATTTTAGGTATATCTCATTTACATATACAATCAAGCCCGATTATCTAGAAGGACTAAATCAATTAAATGGTATTCCCAGCCACAGTTCGCTCAAATATCCTCATTGTATTTCTATTAATAATACATATATAAACAGTACACCAAGTAATGAATCTAAAAAATATACAGTTCTACTGATATAGTGGCAACAATCGCCCATGAATTAGCCCATTATCTCGGATTATTCCATACATTCTCCGAATCGGATGATGAAGGACTTAATACATGTATGGACACAGACTATTGCGATGAACTCCAACCTATGATAGAGAAGCATATAGCAATTGGATGCAAAGTTATATCGAATCAAAGAACGGCATAAAGAACATGAGTCTTAGCGAATTTAACAAATTGTTTGAACGAAAAGACTGCGTCACTAATCTAACATCCACTCCAAACAACATAATGGACTATGATATATCTTGGGTAAACCGTTTCACTCCCAATCAGCAAGAACGTATTCGCTATGTGTTGATGCATAGTCCTCTCGTTCCCGGTCCCAAAGTAGAAAGAACAACTACTCGTACGCTATCCGGGGAACAGGAACTTCCGATGAGAATGATAAAATAGCATTTATAATAGAAAAAAGAGGTGAACCGCTTAGCGCTTCACCTCTTTTTTTCTATTATAAATATCTTGTCCAACGTCTTTTGCGCCTCCGTAGAAGGAAACCTTAAAACAACCTTCTGCAAAGAATTTCTTGCCTTTTCATATCCTGTAGCAAATAATTTCGATAATCCATCGCGGTATCGTGCGTACTGCATCTTTGTAGGGGAAGAAATTTTCTTATAATCGGTTTCCAACTTCTTTTTCTCCTGTTCCGCCATTAGATAATAATAATTACCCAAGAAGATGTTAGCAGCTAAGTTGTCCGCATCCAGTTGCAATATCGTCTCATACATTCGCAAAGCATCCTTTTCCTGCCCACGACATACCTGCATTTCTGCACAAGATTCCAGATAAGCTACATTATTGGGAGCCTTTTGAAGTAATTCTTTATAGAACAGATAAGCTTTGTCGTAATTTCGTTTCTTTCTAAATGCAATAGCCAACTGTTAGCCAACTTCACACTAATCTCAATTGCTCTTATCAATATTTGTCCAATAATACATTTCCGTACGATCTATATTCAAGCTAATCGTTTGACGGAAATAGCTCATAACCCGCCCTTGCTGCCTGGCTTCAATAGCGGCAGACACTTTCTGCAACATCTCATCAACCGACTGTGCATTCAGCATCAGCGGCAATGAAAAACAGAGACAAAAAAAAAATATAGTTAAGGTTCTCATAATCCGTTACATTGCTATTTAGTTCGTGACACACAAAGATACAACAAAAAAATAAAAAACGTACCTTTGTTCACGAAAAAAAGAACAATCATTTAGATAAAAGTGTTTCTACAAGATGATAAATATAAAATTGTACTCGAAAACAGACGCATATTACAGATTGCCATACCGTCCATTATATCGAATATCACCGTCCCTTTACTGGGATTGATTGACGTAACTATCGTCGGTCACCTCGGTTCTCCGGCCTATATCGGAGCCATTGCCGTGGGCGGAATGTTATTCAACATTATCTATTGGATCTTCGGTTTCTCCGTATGGGGACGAGCGGCATGACCTCGCAGGCTTACGGGCAACATGACTTGAATGAAATCACCCGGTTATTATCCGCCCGTCGGCGTCGGTCTATCCATTGCAATCTGTCTGTTAATACTCAGTATCCTATCCTAAAAAACTTGCATTTACTTTTTTATACAGACGACTCGGAAGTTGAACAACTGGCAACCACCTATTTCTATATCTGTATTTGGGGAGCTCCGGCAATGCTGGGCCTTTATGGTTTGCAGGCTGGTTATCAGGAATGCAAAACTCCCTTCCCCGTGTATATCGCCATTACGCAAAATATCGTCAATATTATCGCCAGCTTTGTCTTCGTCTATCTCTTGGATATGAAAGTGGCGGGAGTCGCCATCGGAACGTTAACGCACAATATGCAGGGTTCTTTTCATGGCCATACTATTGTATCCGTTATTACTACAGCACCCTGCAAACGCATAGAATGGCATTCATACAGAAGCAGGCAATGTACCGTTTCTTCCAAGTAAACCGGGATATGTTTTCCGTACCCATTTGCCTGGTGGCGGTTACTGTCTTTTTCACCTCGGCTGGTGCGGCACAAGGGAGAAGTCGTTTGGCGGTCAATACATTACTTTATGCAATTATTCACTTTATTCTCCTTACATTATGGACGGCTTCGCATACGCCGGAGAAGCATTGGCAGGACGATATATCGGCGCCAAAATCAAACGGCTCTCCGCAATACGGTCAATCACCTTTTCTATTGGGGAGTCGGATTATCGCTTGCTTTCACCTTATTATATAGCAATAGGGGGAAAATCCTTTCTCGGATTACTGACGAAACAACACTTCAATGCTTCCAGAAAGTTATTTTTATTGGGCACTCGCCATCCCATTGACAGGTTTCTCTGCTTTTTGTTCGATGGAATATTATCGGTGCGACAGCCACCCATCTTTATTGAATGCTGATTGCCTCTGTCAGTTTTTTCTTATTTACTATGGTTTCCATGATTTTTAGGCAATCACGCTTTATGGATCGCATTCATTACCTATCTTCTACTTCGCGGAGGAATGCAAAACCTTTATGGGAAGGCAAATTTTTAGGATATAAAACAACCGCAAAAAGATTAATATTTTTATCTTTGCAAAAACTAAAAGACAAACCAATATGGCAAATTTAATTTGCTGAAGCTGAGCGGCGAAAGCCTGATGGGCGAAAAGCAATAGATGAAGTGTTGAAACGTGGTCTAAAAGTTATGGATTTAACTGCGACTTGTATGTGCAAAAAAAATAACCTGCCTATCGTCGTATTTGATATGGACACAGTAGGCAACTTAAAAGAAAGTAATCATTGGAGAAGAGATAGGTACGTTAGTACACAACTAATCAGAAAATAAAGTAATAATTTCAGCTGTATAACTTTGATAAAAACTACTATTTAAAATTCACTTGCTTTTGTCTTCTTTCAAATATTATATCGAAACGAATATATTTATCAAAAATACTGGATAAAATCATACGCATTAAATTCAATTCCTTGGGCAAAGAAAGATAAATAAGGAAACAACTGATAAGAGTTATCATAAAGACCACTTGGCTGCAGGTTTCGACGAATTATCCGTACCATCATCCTGATATTTAACCAATGCCATCCGATACAATTCTTTAGCCTCAAGCAATCCCAATGTAAAATGCTGATAAGCATAAGCCCTATCCTTTTGTCTCGGTACAGAATAACCAGCTCCCGACTGGTTATTCAGATCGGAATCTTCTGTTCCCTTTAGTATAGAACTCACTTACAAGAAACGGCTTATCCGCCCAACTGCCCAATCTTGTACATCGCTGTTGTCAGTTCAGGGACTCCAACGGCTATAATAGTTGATAGAAATGACATCACAATATTTTCCGGCAGCTCTCATCACTCCATCCATATATTTAGGAGTTCCATGCAATCGAGTCCCGAGATAAATCATACCATCATCTAATTTCATCAATGCCTCTTTCACTGCTTTATAATATTTCTCTGCTACGCCCCTGCAAACTCATTATTCAAGGCATCCGTCACACTTTGCACGCCCTTTTGAATCCATAAAGCCTTTTACCGCAACATAAGCCGGATCATTCGAACTGTTGATAGCCAGAAACGATCCAAAATCCGGGAACTGTTTGAAGAAAAGTTTATCTCATTATCCGAAAAAGAACCCCAAGACATTAGGATCACCAAATAATCTGCTAAAGCACTACCTCTAAATATGAATCACACCATTCATCCCATCCATTATAAAACACAAGACCTGCATATTTTCATCGCTTCCTCCGGGATAATTATTCGACTTCTCACTCTTGAACTTACTTAGAAAAGCAAATGAAGGCGCCAAAGTCAACGGACTGCTCGGATGCGCCGCATTATGAATCTGAATCAGTGAATAAGTATCTGTACAGAAAAGGCACCTGTACCATGAAAGCCAATCCTCAATTTGTATTGAGTAGTAGACCAATTTTCTCATCCGTTCCAAACCTACCATTCCAAGCCGCTTTATTACGACTGGAAGTTCCTTTGCGCAAAGAAGTCGCACTACGTTCAAGATGCAGGCAGCCTTCCGGATCAACCAACCACCAACGTCCATCTATCTTCTTCGTATAAAACCTGCCCGTAGCTGCTTGTTTCGGAAGCGTTGTCGAACTTCCATACTTATTCACCGACTCCTGATATGCTTTCAATGTCTTAATAGCCGGTTTATACCTGTCCATATAATAATATTTGCCTCTCTCTGTTTTCCAACTGATAGATAAGCACTGGAATACTTGGACACTGATAAAGTGATACATATTGGCATTTAATGACGGGAGCATATACCAGAGGCTCCTGAGGAACGGGTAAATCTTCCTGGCATTCCGACCTCACATCTCCCCCACCCATCACTACATTATCAGAGGCATAAAATTAGGTCCCATCATCATCATCCGTACAAGAAACCATAGGAATAGAAGTTATAAACAGTAAAGCTCCCAGTATAAATATTTTTTTCATGGTATGTATTTTATTGATTGTTATTTGATTGTTGATCGAACCAGTCGGCCAAACGATAGCATTGATATTCAATTCTTTCATAGCATCGGCCAACGGTTTATAAAGATTGTATTCATTATCCTATCAGTCCCTTGTTAGAGTCAGGTTCGAAGGATCTGCCCCTTTGCTGTCGGATCGTTATCCTGATAACAGAAACCGAGTGCCATCCGACACAATTTCCACTTTCCAATAATCCTAAAACAAAATGCTGATAGGCATATCCGCATTTCCTGTTGAGTTTGAACAGCGTAAACCTGCTCCTGTCGTATTCGCCAGTCCGGAATCCATTCCTTTCGTATAAAATTCCGTAATGATGAAAGGCTTTTGAGCCCATTCTCCCCAATGTTTCATGGTCTTTTTCACTCGGCGTCCACGCTCCATAGTAGTTAATTAACAACATCACAATACCTGCCTGCCCCCTACAATCTGGCGGATAAACTTCAGTTTTCCATGTAAACGACTGCCTAGATAGAGATGATTGGGATCATACTTCCGAATCGCTTCCGATACTACTTTATAATATCGTTCAGCTACCACCCTGCAAACTCCTCCCGGTGCTCATCGGTTATTTGCTGCAAAAGTAATTCCCTGCTTTTTCAACAAGGATTCCGCATACACTCTTCCCCGGATCACCAGGGGTTCTGTAAAGTCAGATAACCTTCCAGATTCTTGGGTCCGAACGGAAGTTCATTATCCGAAAAATAACCAATGATGTTTTTATCCATTTTATTCGCAACCAGTTTTTGTGCCATCTCATCGCAATAAGTCTCGAATTCCGGGTCAAAACGAAAATACACTGATTAGGATATCCCGTGTTACCAGGCAACTGATAAGTTCCTCCCCCGTTTCTTACCATATCCGCTCATCAAGTTGAGAATGATTGAGCGGGTCAAGACCTCCTTGTGGGATGCATTGTAAGAAGCAATCGCCTCTTCGTTACTCCAAGAGCCCGTACCGGAAAAGCCCAGTGAATGAATCATCTGTGCTGTTCTTTCGATCCATTTTTCTTCCGTACCAAATTTGTCAGCATCGCTTGTTTGTTTATTGCGTTCGGAAGTCCCCAAACGTACTCCAACCACCACTTTTTGCAAATGCCGATATCCGTCGGGATCAATCATCCACCAACGATTTCCAATACGTTCTCCCTCTAAAAAATCCAGTAGCCCGGTGTTTCGGAGCATCCCAATCACTTCCATACTCATTTACATGCACTTTATCAGTAGCTTTAAAACCATCCAATTGAGCAATGGTACGGGTATCATACTCCTTCCATGGAAGATCTTTCTGTCCTTTCACCCACGGACGGGCAGTGACCTTAAATGTACGTCCCTGCCCATAACCCAACTGGGATAACAGCAGTAAAAAACAATATAACTATACTATTTTTCATCTTCTAATATTCTTTTTACGATTCGTATTGCATTTAAAATAGGCACAGACTCTACTGCTCCAAAACGAACGACAAGCCCTTTTCCCTGTGAAACCGGAACAATATACTTTTAATGACCGCACGTTCGGAACCGTATTCTTCTGCAATATTCATTTGCCCGGCAACAGATACCCCATTTATATCCACAGAAAAATACCCGGTTTGTATACTCCTCTTTTCACCACATCATTTCTAAATTATACACCAAAGCCTTTTATTTTCAGAAGTAAGTTCCGTCCAATACAAATATACAGCATAGACACCATCCGGCACATCCGCTTTAAAGGCCTCAATACCTACCCATTGTTGCGTCTGAAAGATAGGATCCTGATCCGTTCCCAGTATATCAGTGTCGCTGGCAGGCAAAGAACCGTAACGAGTCTTGTTCGGAGCCACTTCTCCGCCAATATATCCCCATGAGCCTTTTTTCATAAGCCTGTTCCGTATCCAACACAGTTCTGCTGTCCGATCCTCGAAATAACGTTGAGCACCCAGTAATACATTGACTTCCGTAAAGCCGTTCTTCACATTGACACATTGGAAATTGCAAACATACTGGTAACGATATTCGCGTCCCTCTTTTTCAATTACAGCATCTACCACATTCTCCGTTAACAAAAAGGAATATCCACAGAAACGACCTTTATCCGATACCGGATATACTCCCAAACTCTTTTCCATTTAAAAAGACTTCCACCCCTATCTGCATTGGTATACACCTTCAAAGGTTGCGTACAACTCTTTTCCATCCCGACTGGCTCCCTGCCCTGTTCTTCCACGATTTAGAAGCAATGTGCAGGACAGGTGCCTTCTTTCAGATAAGCCTGATAAAGATAATATCCATTCTACGTTCTCTATCCGTACTTACCAACCCTTTATTGTTCACATGAGGCATAGCGTTTCTTCTGGCTTTGAATAAAAATCATTCAAGTTCCAAACCATAGCTCCACGATATAATCCCTCTTTAGAATTTCAGGCAAGTAATGTTCGTGGTAGATGGAACCAAATTCACAACTAAAGTCAAACCGCATCGGCGAAAAAAGAGAGTGAATACGAGTATCCACATCCGCCCCATATTCGGTAATGAGCAACGGTTTATTGGAAACTCCCTGTGAAGTTCTTCCAGTTTCTCTTCAAATCCACTCAAGCTACCACCATACCATCCATTATAAAGATTAAAACCCAATAGCATGGTAATTCTGCAATTCCCACTTCCCTGATAGATTTGAGAAGTAGAAATGACAAAACATGGTATAGCGTTCCGAATCCAGACTTCTGATCTGCGCCTCAACCGCCGTAGAAGCTATTTGATGAAGGAATGTCATGTAGTCCGCCCGTTCTGTCCTATTTTCCGGATTAAAAGGAGGACGCAAAAAGCACTTCATTCATATAAGCCCAAATAATAACAGATGGATAATTATAGTTCTGATAAACCATCTCTGTCACCTGTTCCACGTAATTATCCATAATGCCTTTATTTTGAGTGAGATGGCATTCTACTACTGGAATTTCAACCGAAGTCAATAGCTAACTTACACATCTGCATCACAACCGGATCTTGCGGATACCGAGCCACTCGCAGGAAATTACTTCCCATATCCTTATAACTGTACATCCCGGATATGCATTTCATCCCAAAGCATTTCCCATTCCTTTGTAATCCTGATGCCGACTGGGTACCAATCAATTTCCGATATTTCCCATTCAAGAAAAAAACCTTTCTCCGCATCAAAACGATATTCACGAATTCCCAGCGGATTGACAACACAATCGAGCACCTCTCTTTTTTTATTCTTTCAGACGGCTATACACCTTATATATATAAGGAGAGTCTACATCCCACGTTTGGAAGGCTGCGTAATAGTCATGAGCGATTCAAAAAGCTACATTCTTTTCTTCTGCCCTCATTTACTTTCTTTTGGCAAAAGCGCTGCTCTGTTACCATCTGCATCCAAAATCTCCGTTTCAAGAATCAATGATTGATTACTCTTCAAAGCATTGGACAAAGAATGTCTTCACTGAAATATTTGCTTGCAAATCCGTAATCTTCGATGCTTTGAGATACACACCACTAGAAGCATAATGAGTAGTAGACAGTTGCACGGAGAGAAGTATACACCAGATAAACATCCTGATAGATTCCCGAAGAAAGTAAAAGTCCGCCGAAAGAGGAGCAATATCCGGATGATGCGAGTTGTCAACACTCACAGTTATCAGATTGCGTCCGGCATGGTTCATAATCAGTCACGTCAAACGTAAAAGGAATAACCACCTTTTATGATTTCCAACAAACGTTCCATTCACAAACACATTTCGTTTCTTGATTGGCTCCCTCAAAACTAAGATAGACTCTTTGTTCGGGGATCAGTTCCTCCACTGTCCACCACTTTCCTGTACCAGCCTTTTCCCCGAAACAACCGGGAATTTCATCATCTGCATCTTTTTGCATTCCATGTATGAGGAATGGAAACATCAGTCCAACCGGAAATATCAAAGTCAGCAGTGGACGCGTCTCCCTCAAAGAGGGAGAACTCCAAACCGTCATTAATCGTTTGTGCCGCATCGCTGACTATAAACCGTGCCAGTCTGTAACCAGTAACAAACAGGGCTAAAATTTTTTTGGATATACCTTATACATACCTAATACTATTATTTCGAGATTGAACGGAAACCACCCTTTTACTGTCTTTTTAGCATTCGATTTATCCCAGGCAAGTGGTTTTCCCAAAACGTACATAAAAAGGCTTGCACGCCCCGATGTTTCACGATTCAGCCCCACAGGAATCTTCCGGTAGCAGATGCTGCCGTATTCACATAGTTCCTCCTGCACCAGTAATCACTTGATCCCAAAGCTGTACGGTTTGCTTTCTCAAAATCGGTAATCGCATCCGGCTTATTCTCCTGTTGCATCTGCCACTGCAGTCCCATTATAAGTTTTCCCAAACATCTGTTCCAAATCCGTTCTCGTAGGGCCAATACCATCCGAAACCTTTATCCATACAATATTTAAGAGCGGGCATTTCTGCTGCATTCGGCAATGCTTGCCAACGGTAGTATTTGCCAGGCCATTGTCATTGGATAAAGTTAAACCGGTAGGAATGGAGAGCTTGCCGTAGACCACATTGCCAGATTCTCTGTCCAACGACATAATCTTAGCCTTACCACGATTAGTGCCATCTACCCAGAACAACACAATGCTTCCTTTAACGAACCATTATCTGCAATCATCTCGTCCCACCGCAAACTCGGAACTTTAAAAGCCCTTCTTTTGTGTAATAGTAACTTCTGTTTAGGTGCATTTCCGCTCCGCTTCCGGCTATCGTAGCAGTCGTTACCTCGTTAGAACTATTCAAATTAGGCGATAATAACCAGAAATAAAGAGTTTTACTTGTTATATCACCATACGCTTTCAAATTCAAGACTCATCAGTTATATTTACTGTGTAAATTCTGTTTCATCAGAAATCATCGTTATTTTTCTGATTTTCGTTACTACAGATTTGTGAGTAATAGTCACGGCATTTGTGCTTACCTCCGAGAAGCGCCTCCTCAGCCGCAACATTCTGATTCACCGTTACCTCCGACTTAGCGGCTGTGCCAGTACCGGTTGTAACCGTAGCAACAGTCGTACGAACATCGCCAGTGGTATTTTTAGATTTTGCCTTGAACGTAACGCCCGAAGGCATAATACGAAAGCTAGGAATCATTTGCCAAAGCCACTCAGCCACTGTTGATGTCAATGTCACATTTGCTTCCGCTTCATTAGCTCCTTCCAATGTCACAGATTTACTAACCTCCGTCAATGCTGCCGGTTCTTCAGGATATACCGATTGTAATGCATACATCTTACAAAACGGTTGGGCTGTTCATTTCTGCATCAGCCCCCGATTTACCGGAACGTACCCAATAAGCTTGATTAACTGCGTTTTCCGTACTCGACCAATAGCTTTTCGCCATTGCCCGGAACCGGCAGCCTCGTTCATCACATCACCTTGTAAATCAGTCAACATCTTATCAAATGCAGCACGTGCCGCCTTCTCTACTTCCGTCAGTTTATCAGGGTACGGCTGAAACAAAATCCGGATCAGTATGTCCACCATTTATAGGCATCAAACGTTCCCATAATTCATCGCGGGCGAGGCAGATACCACCCGTCGCAACGACTGGCAATATGCTACCAATTTGCCACGACGGAGAAGTGAACAAGGCAGAATTAGCATATCCGTTGACGGTGGAAAAGTGCACTATGAGGCATCACAGAAGCCTCAAAAGTTCCCTCCCTGACGTTTCGCAGAAACCGCTTTTCCTACCATATTATCGAAGGATCCACCCAGAAAATCATAGTACCGATACCCTCATCCACACTTTGTCCTATCTTCAAAGAAAGATCCGGTTCTTTAGAATCCTGGGTAACCGTCACTTACTGTATATGAGCCGCAAGTCAGTTTCGACAGCCGTTCTTGCATCTTCACCATCATTTTTGTGTCAAGGCCGTGCTTAGACAACACTTTTTGAACTTACATCTACAGAAAGTCATTCCCGCTTCGTACTGTACAGCAACCTGACTTGGTATATAACAGCGACGTAAAAAGAAGAACCCGCCGCTTTCGCCAAATTTACTTTTGCATCTTTACAATTAAATTCCAGGCATCACGCGTACCGATGCATCATCGACACAGGAAGTAACCCCAGATTTAAATCAATAAAAGTATATTATTTTTATATTCATTCAACTGTTTTTATAGATAATCAATCAACTAATACCAGTTCTCATTCTGTGCCGGGAAATTCTCTTTTCCCATCAAGTCAATCTGTTCCTGTGGAATGAGCCAACATTCGTGCTTTCAACCACAAAACTGGTACGGCATTTCACATAATCTTTATCCAGATAAGGGTTCAAGCCTTCGTCTCGCCATAATGCGCTTTCACTCTTTTCGCCCAAGGTCCAAACGTTTCAACAAAGGCCAGCGAACGCCTTCAAAATTCAACTCACAGGCATATTCATCCAAAAATATATCTGTGTGCAGGAGGACCTGCCAAATTTATCATTTCCCGCACGTTCCATGTTTTTATTGTAACAGCGCAAAGCATCCGTACTCCTTACCCCCTCCGTCGACGCATATATGCCTCTGCCGCCATTAAGTAAGTTTCTGCCCAGTCGATAGACAATCAGATCGCGAAACCTGTTGTCGGTCGGATTATCAGCCATCGTCCATTGGTCAAAGTATTTTTCGACATAAAAATGCAGTGTTTCACAATAGCTGGAACTCTGTGTAAGAGGAATCAATTCTCCATATTTAGGAGAAGTAGGGTCGTGTATTTGAAACGGTGAACAAACAACTCATTATATCGTATCTTTTTTGCCTGATCGTACAGACTCAACAGATAGGTATTCGGATAAAATACGTCCCCAACCATATCCCCCTGATCGGCCGTATTGATACAACCTGAAATTTTATTGATTCGGGTAGTGGTTTGAATAGAGACACGATCCCGGCAACCGGGTTCCGGAACCACCTCCACCCAAGTTTGTGAATATTGGAAGCTCCATAACACTTCCGGAGATTTCAAATCTGCCCCATTAAATACATTCTCGGCTTTCTTTTTCCATCAGTAGATGCCTTCCTGTAAAAGATATCCTCACATTCCTCAATGGCTGTATCCCAATCTGACTCCCACATGGCAACCTGTGCACGAACATGTGGCAGTAGCTTTTTTGTTACCCGTCCATACAATACATTTCCATTATTTTGAGGAAGCGACCAGTCCAGCCCTTTCATGGCATCAATCCAGTCAGTTGTAATCAGCGTCATCCAGTTCCTAGCTTCGTGAAGCTTGAGTTTTCATTCCCGTTTCAGATTGTCAAGCGGTGGTCGGGTGATATTCAGATAAAAGCGGTCAAGCGTTTCCAGAGTTCAAAATAATCTCCGTCCTCTGAAGAACTCGCTTCCTCCATGCATGGAGCACATCGCTGTCATCAGTCCCCAGGGCTTCTGCAGCTGTAATTTCATTTGCTTTCAATAATAATACTAGTGATGTTTCCAGAACTTATTGACATCACCAGTACTTGGAGTAAAAGTAACGCACGTCATTCAACGTCGATTGAAGTAGAAACACCTGCTCTAAGTATCGCAATATCCGTATTAAAGTCACATAGTAACGATGTACAGATTGGATTCATTATTATCCGCTCCACCCGGCAATTCACGAGCCAGGGGAGTACAGACCTGTAACAGCTGTATTCAACCCTTCGGGAGTAGTGAACAGATAATTGTTCGTCACATCGTCTTTGATTCCAGATTTAATAAATCCGAGCAGGAAGCGGTCAACATTCCGCAGATGACAAAGGCTGTATATATTAACTTTTTCAAGAGATTCTTTTTATTTTAGAATGAAACATTGACACCAAATAATATATTAAGTCTGGACTCCATAAGACCAGGGAAAGTCAGTTCAACTATAAGACTTAAATTCCGTAAATGTCAGCAAGTTAGTAGCGATTTGCATACAGACGCAATTTATGAATCAGAGTATTCTTCAATAGTCTGACCGGGAAAGTATATCCCAATTGTAAGGTGCGTAAAACGGATATAAGATGCATCCTGAATAGCGATGGCACTCAAATAAGCAGGGTCTGCGCTATAAGAAGGACGTGGAATTCGTTCGACGGATTGAACGGAGTCCAATAATCCACCTTCACTCCATTCAGTTTTCCACGCAAAGAACCTCCGGAATTATAGTCATACAAAATAACTATTCTTTATCTTTCTGCCCTGGAAAAACCCATACCAATCCATGAATAAATCAAATCCTTTCCAGTTCCATGTGGAAGAAAGAGAAACGGTAAACTTCGGATCTTTCCGGATAGGCACTCTGTCATCTGCCGTGATCTTTCCATCTCCATTGTTATCACGTACCTTAACCATACCCGGTTTCAATAGCGCCACCGTAATCAATCGGGCTGTCGGCTACACCGTCACTGTTACTGTCGTAGGTATTTTCAGCGTATATACCAGATTCCCTGTACCGTCACGATGATATCAAAATCATCATACTGAAAATTCCGTCTACCAGATAATCATAGTATACATTGATCGGTTCTCCGGATAATCCATCCCTGTGCTACCTGGTTGGTGGGTTTACCATTTTCATCGAGCGTATCTCAATACGGACAATTTCATTCTTATACATGCTGAAATTAGTTCCGAGTGTCCAGGTAAATTCTTTCGTACGTACACATCACCATTTAAAGAAAGATCAATACCACTGGATTTCGTCTTACCCAGATTATCCAGCATGGTAGTATATCCAGTGACATTCAGGGAACGTTTCACCAACAAATCCTTCGTATGCGTATTATAATACTCAACCGTACCATTCAGACGACCATTGAAGAAACTAAAATCAACACCAAATTTGGCTGTTGCGAACTGTTCCCATTTCAGGTTTGGATTAGAAAATTCCCTTTGCCCGGCAAATATCCCATTTGAAAAACATCTCCAAACTCATATCCTTTATTATCTGCCAGCCCCAAAGTAGTGTATTGCCGATACCGTTCTGTTACCAACAATACCATAATTGCACGTAGTTTCAGGTTATCAATCACGACACATCTTTCAGGAAATTCTCCCTGATTGACAATGCCAGGCAAAGCAGCCGACGGGAATGTACCCCATTTATTTTCTTTTCCGAAACGGCTGGAACCGTCGCGACGAACAGCCACATTCAACAGATAACGGTCTAAAAGCGAATACTGTGCACGAGCCATGAACGACACCAGATTATTTTCATTAAACTGACGACGGGGCTTGCCTGTAAACTCACCTTGAGAAATGAAGTTCCAGTCTTTATCTACCGGAAGATTCTCTACTGAATAACCGATAGACTTCGAGCCATTATGGTCGACAGACTGCACACCGGTCAACGTCAACTGATGTTTCTTATTGCGGATAGGCACTTTATAAGTCACAATATTCTCAACCAGCCAGTTTCTGCGTGCGTGATTCGTCGAGCACAGCGCTGTTCCTCCGCCTCCCGGATATTGGGAATCTTTATAGGAACCGTCTTCAGATGTCTGATTATAAACGGAAGTATTCAGACGATAATTGAATCCCTTGAAAGGCTTCACATCCATAAAAAGTTCAGGCGGTAATTATCACGAGAAACTTCACGTCCGTAATAGCACGGTACAAAGGATTATAATTTCTTCTGAGTTGATATATTTTTGTATATTTGGCCTCATCTGCATCATATATTTCCGCCAATAGAACTGGTTATAAAACATTAAAGTTACCATCCTCACGATCTTGTTTAGTCATCGCATAAGAAAATTGATGCCAAAAACTAATCCCACTTTGATATTTCAAAGTCAGAATTCAACAACAAAAAGAAAGCTTCTGTTGTCGATCCGGTAGCTTCATTCCTGTTGGTCAAAATAGTTGGCACCTGCCGATACTTTGATTTTCTGTTCCTCCGCACACTGACATCATGGTTATGGTAAATTGCATTTCTGAACATTTCTTTTTTTCCCCAGTCGATAAAGCTTTCCGCTAGCCCATACCCGCTGCGCATAGCAACCTCGATCTTCAATGCCTCGGCTATCAAAATCTCACGTGCATCAACAATTCCTTATCATGTGCTTTCGCTTCACGGCGAAGCTGCATATATTCTTCGGAGAAATAGAAATCAAAATTTCTCCAGAGGGCTGGATACCCAGATAACCATTATAACTGACTTCACCTTTCCGGTTTTTACCACGCTTGGTAGTTACCAATACCACACCGTCACTGGCACGTGCCCTTATAAATAGCTTCCGCTGCGACGCAGCATCCTTCAGAATTTCAACCGACTCAATATCGTCCGCACTCAACGTGCTAAACTCCGTTGCACTGGAAGGAGAACCATCTATGATATATAAAGGAGCATTGTCCGCACTGATAGAACGGGAACCGCGAATAGTGATCGAAGGAGTCGATCCCGACGTCCGGAACTGCTTCGTTACATTCACACCCTGCGGCACGTCCACGCAGCATATCAGCCACATTGCCGGCAGGAAAGGTTTTCATTTCATCCGCTTTGACCGAGGCTACGAAGCGCCACGTCACTTTTACGCTTGAACGCCATAAATTCAACAACGACTAATTCATCGAGCATTTTCGACTCTTCACCATATCCACATTCAGTACTGTTTTTCGTACCGACACGTATCTTCTGTTCCTTATATCCTATACAAGAGAAAAACAAGGGTAGATTTTGCAGACATGCTGATTGAATATTTCCATTTACATCCGTCACTGTATCAGTAGTCCCTCCTCCATAATATTAGCTCCGGGGATTATCCAAGTGCGTCTGTCACAACTCCAGAAACTCTGACGTTTTGAGCACTAACCTCTAAAGAGATAAGAAAGGCTGTCAGGAACACAGCCCATTTAATTGTTTAGATGTTTTCATACTATGTAATAATTCTGAATGATTACAAAGCAAAATCCAAATAATTAGTGATTTGAATAATAGAATCGTCCGTATAAAAGTTCAAATATACAATTTCTCACTCAGGAGACAAATACATAAGACGCAGCTATATATTGTTAAGTTTGTGTATTTCTCCGTAAGCAGCCGGAGTAATATCATAAGCATTCTTAAAACATCGGATAAAATAACTTGGATTAGAAAACCGTAATCAAATGCTATATCAGCAATGCTATTGACGTTGATTACTACTTTTCTGTTGCCTTTTTCAGTCTCAAAGATGTAAATAAAGTCATTCGGGCTCCGTCCTCGGTCAATGCTTTCTGCTTAGTGAAAAAGCAACGCCCTGCTCATGCACATCTCCCGTGCAAAAGTGGCTACGTCAAAGTCTGCGTTATCAATATAAGATTCCACAATCATAAGCAACGTCCATCAGCATCTTTTTTATCGATCGGATTAAATGGAAGATCTTCCACTTTACAGGTTCATCATTTCGGGCAAACCGCTGCTGGAGCAGTTTACGAGTCTGGATGATATTGTTGCAACGGGCCACCAATATCTTGATATTGAAAGGTTTGGAGATATAATCATCCGCTCCCGTCTGCAAAACCTCTAAGGTATACTCTTCCCGGTTGCAGGCAGTCACCACCAGGAATATGGCTGGTCTGCAAATTTTGCTTTTCAACTTCTCACTTTTCTCAAGCCGGACATGACGGGCATCATAATATCACTCACAATCATCTGTGGTTGTAAGTGAAGAAGCCTGCTCAATCCTTCCTGCCCGTTGGCAGCCGTATATACATCATATATCTGTTCAAAAAATCTGTGCCAACACCTTACGCATCTCCGGGTTATCCTCCACAATCAGTATTTTCACCGTTTTATCCGGCTTCACCATTTCCCGAGATTTCTTGAGGGCTCTATTACATAATGTTCGGCAACGCGTTCATCTGCAGAGGAAGATGCTTCCACATTCACATTTGCATCCCGGTGAAGAGTAACAGTAAAAGACGTTATTCCATTCGGCTCACTTTCCACTCCGATAGTTCCCTGGATGCAATTCCACAATACCTTTCGCCATTGCCAACCCAATACCTGATCCTTTGACAGTCTGTGTAGTTGTTGCCGAATCATCCTTAAGCCAAAACCGTTCAAATACATGTTTGATCTTGGACTTTTCGATACCGACACCCAAATTATTGACTGAAATCACAATGTCATTCTTCCTTCCGTCACCAATTCTACAGAAATCCAGTCACCGGCTTCGTATATTTAAAAAGCATTGGACAGATTATAGAATACTTTCTCTATCTGCGTCTTGTCAATATACAAATCCGCTTCTTTCAAAGTGGAAGAAAAGCGGAGATCCGATCTTATTCAGCTGCGCATAACTATAGAAAGAACAAATCTCCTCTATCACCGCAACAATATTCTCTTTGAAATTTTTCAATTTCAGATATCCCTGATCCTGCTTACGGATATCAATCACTTCATCCACCAGATTATTCATCCGGCGGGAGTTCTATAAATCTCCAAAATTTTATTATACACCTCTCGGGATCATGTCTTATGCATCAGAGCATTCAAGCTGACTGATATAAGCAAGTTAACGGAGTACGGAACTCATGCGATACATTGGTAAAGAAACGTAGTTTGGACTGATTCACATTTTCGATATACTTTTTCCCGCTTCTCGGCCAATAGAGAATGCCGTGGTTTTCCGTATCCAGAACATACGGATAATATAGCCTGCAATAAGGATACCTGCCAATATCATCAGCAAAATAAACCATGCCTGTTGATAAACGGGCGCCTCCACTATCAGCTCAAAACTGGCAAAGGTGCTTCCTGATCGTGAATGCGCAACTGGTCGCCACGAACATGAAAAGTATAACGCCCCGGATGAAGATTTCTCTCTCTCTGGTATAAGTAACCATCGTATTATCTCCCGCCTTCATATATATCGTTATCAAATCCTTCAAGTTTATATTCCAGACCGATATTGAAATATTATTCAGGGTATTGCTTGCTATCTCAAAAGTGACGGAAGAATACCTGGGCGGCACATACCCGATGTTCATACCAATACCGTTTCCTGATAAGTCCCAACGAATCAAAGTGGTTGTATTTCCGTACATTATCCACAAGCACTCGTTTTACGAACACATTATAATCCACAGACTGCTTGTTCAAGCTTCCCTGGCTATGGAAACGATACCTGCCAGTCCACAGACATAAATATCGTATCGGACGTAATGTACAGCCTCCTCGTCATTCACGTTATTCAGGGAAAATCACTCTGTCTGTTATAAAGTTCTCGAATGTGGTAGTGGCTAGATTGAATTTGAGAAACCGCCATTCGTTGCCACATAAATGGAACCGTCCAGCGGACTCTCTACCAATCCGGTGATAAACCATTCTCCAGTCCCTGCTTCGCCCATATCCTACAAAAGGTATCTTTCTTCTTATCGAACAGATAAATTCCCGATCCCGTCGATCCCAACCATATACGTCCTTTTCATCACATAGAATATGATTAATATGATGCTGTGCAGTGCTCTGCGCCATTTGGGAGAAAGGATAACTATGGGAAGTGCCCACTTTCAAATTGACCCGTATCAGATCAAAAAGAAGTGGTCAACATAAATCCCCTTCTTTATCAAACGTCATGTCCCAAAACCTGCGACAAATGTCTGAAACTAAAGAAGGATGTTCGAAATGATGCAACCGGAGATGTTTTTATCCAATACAAGCAGTCCACCCTTGGCTGCTATCAACAAGGAATCATGACCGCAACCTCTATCATTTTTACCAGGATTATAGGCCCTGTCGACTGTTTTCTTCCGAGTATCGATATTTTCCGTAATAGATTCTATATGTCCGGTCGACAGGTTAATCGATTGATGCCCTGATAAAGCGAAGCTACCCAAAGATAATCCGGTTCTTTCTCATAATACAGAGACTTCACAATCTTAAAGACAGCTCTTGAGCATATAAATGTTTAAGCGGAAAGAAGCGTTTGGTATGTTTATCATAGTAGTTCAATCCGCTTCCTTCACTTGCAAACCAGATCCGCCCGGAACGGTCTTCGGCAATGGAACTGATAATATAGGAATTCAAATGCCCGCCAACAGCCGTAGACGAACGGTAAAGTGATAAGCATCATTCGCTACATTATAATATTGTATTCCCTGATAGAAAGTGCCCAGCCATAAAGTTCCCGAAGTGTCGTAATGCATCGAAATGATGGAACGTATATCGGCTGCCTCCACACATTCAAAGTCATATTCATAATCCGTAAACTCTCCGGTAGAGAGATTTAAAGTCTGCAAACCAGCGTAAGTTCCGATATACAGAAGACTATCATTGGCTTGTGTCACATGACGCACATTATCATGGTTGATTGTATTATCAGCCACCTTTATTATATCTGTAATGAGTAAGCTCCCATTTGCCTCCAACCGGGTAAGTCCCCGATTTCCTGGTTAGCTATCCAGATGCTCCCGTCTCTGTCTTCCGTAATCGAATTAACAGCCCCCACATCAATATGACGGGTGATATGAGCAGCCTGATCGATACAGTAAATCCCCTTGGAAGAAGTACCCACCACCACGGTTTGATTCTGACGAACCATTAGACTGTTCATCAATACATCTTCTCCGTCCGAAGGGAATGAAAAGAATAACTCGGGCGCTTGGTCGAGATCACGATAACGGTAGATTTCTTTTCCGGTAGCTATCCACAATGCGTCGTGCGCATAGCAGATTCCTGCAACTTCTCCTTCACGCAGCACCTTAAAAGCGGTTCAAACGCATGTCATAAAGAGTCACACTCTGCAAAACTACGGATAAAAGCAATCGCTTTCTTGTTTCCTTTAAACCTGCCGGATATTATTTATATTGATTGAATAGGGATTGGCGTTATCCGGTTTGAATACTTCAAATTTACGACCGTCAAAAGATTCAGTCCGTCTTGAGTACCAATCCATAAAAATCCGAATTCATCCTGATAGAAACAATTGACCGTTTGATGCGAAAGTCCTTGCCTTACGTCTTTAAAGCGCATATTGATATCCTTCGTCACATTTGCCATGCAACAAAGTCCCGATATAAACAGGCAATAAATAACAAGAAAGTTAGCTTTGGTCATCTGTGTTTTCGATAATTCGGATACAATATTCGGGAAAATCCAAGATATATGCAAGTGTTTATGCAAAAACCTGATTAACTATTGCCTGTTAATTATCCCTCGGACTACGTATAACTAATCTCCCGATCGAATAAAATTAATCGTCTGACAGTTGATTCTTTTTTTTCGTCTGACTACTGTCAGACGAAAGTTCAACAGTAGTCAGACGCAAGTTTAACTATATAGTCAGACGATTAATTTTATGCATAAACAAGATTAGTATCCTCTTCACTAAGAAATAGTTTTTAGCATACGAAAGATTAAATTATACTACCAACCGCCTAAACGCTTGTTTATCATTGGTGAACTGCGTACTTTTGCACGCCATTAAAAAAGCAAAACAATGACCAACAAAACCAAAGGTTTTATCTATGGAGCGATTGCCGCTGCCAGCTACGGTATGAATCCTCTTTTTGCACTTCCGCTCTATGCAGCCGGAATGAGTGTCGATACCGTTTTATTCTACCGGTACTTCTTTTGCGACAATCGTATTGGGTATTCTGATGAAAATGCAGCACCAGTCTTTTGCGCTTCATAAGGCAGACGTCTTGCCCTTAGTCATTATGGGATTGCTATTCTCTTTTTCATCACTACTTTTGTTTATGAGCTATAATTACATGGATGCCGGTATTGCTTCTACCATTCTCTTTGTCTATCCGGTGATGGTAGCTGTCATTATGGGGATATTCTTCAAAGAAAAATTTCTGCAATTACCGTCTTTTTCCATCCTGCTGGCACTTTCTGGTATCGCCTTGCTCTATCAGGGGAGACGGAAACAAACCGCTGTCGACTTTGGGAATTATCTTTGTTCTGCTGTCCTCACTCTCTTATGCTATATATATAGTAGGTGTGAACCGTTCGACGCTGAAAAACCTGCCGACCACCAAGCTCACATTCTACGCAATTTTGTTCGGATTATCGGTTTACATCGTCCGTTTAAATTTTTGTACGGAACTGCAAATAATACCGTCAGTCTGGCTCTGGGCCGACGTGCTGACACTGGCCATTCTGCCAACTGCCGTATCTCTGATCTGTACCGCACTCGCCATCCATTATATAGGCTCTACCTCAACAGCCATATTGGGTGCTCTGGAACCGGTGACAGCTCTATTTTTCGGTGTTCTCCTGTTTCACGAAAAACTGACTCCCCGGTTAATGGTAGGTATTTTAATGATTATCACCGCTGTTACCTTGATTATCATCGGTAAGTCGCTCATAAAAAAAGATGGGAATGCTGTTGCAGATGAACAAAAATAATATACTTTTGCTACTTAATCAATCAAAATGCAATTTTAAATCTCAAAAAATATGGTAGACGTAAAGACTTGCCTTGACAATGCACAAGAAAAATGGATATGGCCATCATGTATCTGGAAGAAGCACTGGCACATATCCGCGCTGGAAAAAGCGAGTGCCCGCTTATTAGATGGTATCCGCGTAGATTCTTACGGAAGTATGGTGCCTATCAGCAATGTAGCAGCAATTACTACTCCGGACGCCCGCAGTATCGTAATCAAGCCGTGGGACAAAAGCATGTTCCGGGTTATCGAAAAGGCAATCATTGATTCCGACTTGGGTATCATGCCCGAAAACAATGGTGAAATGATCCGTATCGGTATTCCTCCTTTGACGGAAGAACGTCGTAAACAACTGGCAAAACAGTGTAAAGGAGAAGGTGAAACGGCTAAAGTTAGTGTACGTAACGCTCGTCGTGACGGTATCGACGCACTGAAGAAAGCTGTAAAACGACGGATTGGCAGAAGACGAACGAAGAAGAATGCCGAAGCCAAACTGCAAAAGATTCCATGATAAGTATATCAAGCAAATCGATGATATGCTGACTGAAAAGGATAAAGAAATTATGACTGTTTAAATTGAGTTGAGAATTGAAAAATTGAGAGTTAAAGTGCAGCATACTACATGGATGTCCCTGTTCATTCTCATTTTTAATTCTCAATTCTCAACCCCAATTTATGAAGGGATTAGTAATCAAAAACACGGGTAGTTGGTATCAGGTGAAAACCGATGACGGACAATCTATCGAATGTAAAATCAAAGGTAATTTCCGACTGAAAGGGATTCGCAGCACTAATCCTGTAGCAGTAGGCGATCGTGTTCAGATTATACTTAATCAGGAAGGCACTGCTTTTATCAGCGAAATAGAAGATAGAAAAGAACTACATCGTTCGACGTTCTTCCAATCTTTCCAAACAATCCCACATCCTGCCGCCAATCTCGATCAGTGTATGCTGGTGGTAACGATCAATTATCCTGAAACTTCCACTATTTTTATTGATCGATTCCTCGCATCCGCAGAGGCCTATCGTGTTCCTGTCAAACTGGTATTTAATAAGGTAGATGTTTACGACGAGGACGAACTCCGCTATTTGACGCACTCATCAACCTATATACACAGATCGGCTATCCTCAAGCTTCAAAGTTTCCGCAAAGAACGGTAATGGAGGGAGGAAATCAAGAAAGCTCTGGAAAGCAAAATTACCTTATTCTCTGACATTCGAGTCGGCAAATCAACTCTTATCAATTCCATACTGCCGGGCATAGAAACCAGAAACCGGCGTGAGATTTCTTCTTACCATAACAAAGGAATGCATACTCACCACTTTCTCCTCCGAGATGTTTCCCTGCAGAAGGGAAACGGTTATATATTATCGACACTCCGCATCAAAGGCTTCGACAATATCTTCGATATGGAGGAAGAAGAGATGGGACACTATTTTCCTGAAATATTCAAAATTTCTGCCGACTGCAAATATGGTAATTGCACCCACCGTCATGAACCAGGATGTACCCGGCCCGCAAAGCAGTGGAAGAACATCTCATCAGCAATCCCGCTATACCTCTTATCTAAATATGTTGGAAGATAAAGAGGAAGGGAAATACCGGGCTGCCTACTGATTAACTCTTTTTTACTTTTTTCTTCTTTAAACCTTTCCCTTTGGGAGAAGTCTAATCTTTGATGACATATAATATAATTATATACAATACTAAACCATGAATAAGAAGACTAAGTGGGGCATCATTATTCTTGTTGGTGCCGGAATCATCCGGTGGAGGAATCTACTCACAATTACCGAAAAAAACGACGAACTAGCAGCCGCCGACAAAGTAATGAGTGGCAATCAGAAAAGAGGAAAACAAGTACTAAATGTAAATGCCAAGGTCATAAAACCGCAATCCCTGACAGATGAGTTTACTACTACCGGTGTGCTTCTGCCGGGACGAAGAGGTGGATTTATCTTTCGAGACTTCGGCAAAATTGTAGAAATCAACTTCGAAGAAGGAACGGCTGTAAAGAAAGGTCAATTACTAGCCAAGGTAAACGACCGGACAGTTACAGGCGCAATTGCAAAGATTGGTTTCACAATTGAAACTGGCAGAAGACCGTATTCCGTCAGGACGCTTTTGTTGAAACGGGATGCTGTCAGTAAAGAAGCCTACGAACAGGTTAAGACGGATTTAGCTACCCTGAACGCCGACATAGAAATTATAAAAAACCAATATCGAACTGACTGGAACTTCAAAAAGCCCGTTTGACGGAATTATCGGACTTCGACAAGTCAGTGTCGGTACGTATCTTCTCCAACTACCGTGGGTTGCCAAACTGACCAAAATCGCTCCATTGAAAGTGG
>VOFC01003434.1_pt1 | contig 25612 bp, 14 predicted proteins | sample 5384161 | NCBI WGS metagenome assembly VOFC01 (sample SAMN12384722, study PRJNA508395) | human gut metagenome | isolation source: healthy gut B | host: Homo sapiens | reverse complement strand
CCATTGCTTCGTTCGGTGCATTGTTGCCCTATAAGGGTTAGCACCGAGGCATGAGGTGAGACAAAAGCCAATTTCTTTAAAAAAAGCCGTTATAATACACACTGGTTGTAAGAGGAAACTAGTAGCAGATACAACCCAACCAGAGGTAACTAACCATAGAAATTGCAACGCCAACCATATATAATACTCAATGGCAGCAAATGTCGTTTAGCCAGAATTTCTTTAACTTGATTCTTCTGCCAAAAGACATGGAGCTGAAATTAAATTCTTAGAATATGTTTGCATTAGTAAGCTACGGTATGAAGTATCGATTAACTAAATATTTCATTTGGAGTTGGTGCGTGAACAGGTATTGAGGTATAAGTAGCTTCTGCCTCAGCTAATGGTAGAAGTTGGAGAGGAAACCAAGGCTGGATGTGCCAATACGTACTTGTGGCATGAATTTGTTATTCATGAAATGGTGCTATTTGATGCCAACAGGCGGTAGGAGGGTTGCACTTCGATAATTTCTTTGTGGTTGTATGCGTTCCCAGTAGGCAGCATGCAGTTTTGAGAAGCATTGGAAACAAATCCCTGAACTGCTTCGCAGGTGTTTATGAAATTAACCCAACCATTACAATTGAAATTTGTTGTTGAAACAGAGGCATATGTATTGGGTAACTATATTAAATGCCATAGTTCAGATAGCTAGATGCCCTCTTTCAAGTATGAGAGAATGACGCACAATAACCATGGCAACACTCAATTCTTCTAACTAACTGGTATTATAATTTTATTTTACCCCCTTTGGTGTTTTATATTGTTGTTGCTCATTTATAAATATTTTGATTACTGGAAAGCAAAACCAGAGGAAATAGTAAAACTGCTAATGGTGACCCTAGCAAACCTAAATAACTACCCGGCAGGTGAGATTGGGTGATAAAAGGCTATGGGATAGAGGTTACTATAGTTAAAGGGATTGTGTGTGTGACATTCAAAGGAATAGGGTAATAGAGATTGCTATAAGCTTGCACCACCATACAACTGTGGAGAAATGGGTAGAGTTTTAGCCTCCCAATTGACAGCTAACAAGTAAAGAGTCCCAATTAGAAGTAAGGAGGGCATTATGGTTTGTTTTATCAAAGAGTGGCTCATGAAGCTGTTCCCCATGCAATGCCTCTAATAGAATTTTGATTTTGCCAACCGATGAAAGAAGGTATTATAAGTGGTTGGTGAATATTCTTTGGATAATAAGGGGATGGCCCCTGGTTTTTCCATAATATCTATTGCTAGTGGGTAACCTGAATAATGAAGCTATGAAGGTACCAAGCCAGCTAAGCTAAACTCAACCCGTTCATCCCAGTACATATTAAATTCCCTAACCGAGTGAGGAATATAGCGGGGTGAAATAATTGCATATGATTGATAGTGAGCTGGTGGATTGAGAGCGCCCATAACTGTTAGCTAGCCGTTGGGAGGTGGTAGTTAGTGCGTTAACTACGCAGTGAGAAAGCAGTAGATTCGTAAAGTTTTCACTCTTCGAAAGGTTGGCTGAGGAATGCTAACGCTGCTTCAAGCTATTGCTAATTTATATTGAAAGCAAATTTCAGCAGCTTAAATGTCCCCTAAATTATAATTTTGATATGTTGATGTTTAGCAAATATTTTCAAAGATGACTCCGTATATGCTCTGCAGAAAGAGTGGCTTAGGAACTAACCAGATGGTCTGGTAGAAATGGAGCTGAATTGTGTTTGTACCTGCGGCCGTCATGAGGAAACTGAACTATGTGGGTATTGAGCCAGTGCAAGTAAAGGCCAGACGGCCTGCTCAAACCCTATGAAAGGCGTGGGTGTTAAGGAAGCAGGCTCCCATGACGGGACTGTTTGCTGCACCGTTTAATGTGGAAAACGTAGGCTAACTATCGCTCACCAATAGTGCTGATGGTACTTGGCGGGAGATAGAGGAAGCCAGTATGAAATGCCAGGCCCTGATGCCTGCCGGTGAGGCCACTAACGATAAGATTAGCGATAAGTTAGCTACGTAACCGCAGCGGTTTTTAGCCTGTTGGCTTTCATGAAACTAACTTAATTTAACTAATATAGGCAAGTACTGCTTGGAATGAATGAGGTATTGATGGGGTGTTTGGAGAGCTGATCTTCAACAGAATTGCCAGTGGATGTGCTAACTCGCCCGTTATGTGTTTTGCCAGGTGCATGATGTGTTTGCAGCTGATAGCGAGCATAGAGCGGCATAGTGCGCTAACGCAGTTGGCGCTTGACTGCCGCCCAGGAGCTGCGGCATAACAAGGATGACGCATGACGATATTTTACCTTGCACCAGGCGGGCGCTCTACGTTTCCCATTTGCCGGAAGACCACCAAGAAGTTGCGCCTAATTTTACCATAAGTATGACCCTGGCCCATAATACGCAACTATAAAGAGCCTAAGCGTAGGTTTGACAACAAAACAAATTACTAGCGATCTAGAAAGCGTTGGGTTACCAAGTATTTATTTGTTGAAGTATTTCAGGTGAAAGGAAGCAAATGTAAAAATCCCAACCTGCGATTGAAGGAATATGAACCCTGTTTTAGCTAAGGAAGAGAAGCTTTGTCTTATGGCATGGTTTGTTTTATTGCATGAATTATACTTACGGTGCTATATGATATAATTGAGCAAGTGTGTTGGTCCGACCAGAAGGAGAAAACAATAATTTGGGCATAACTAATTTAAACGACACTAATACTTCAGTTATAACCCAGCAAGGATTTAAGAGATGTGTTGGTGGCAGAAGCGCCCCAAAAGTACTTGTGGTAACTAACTGCCTGGAGACCCTGAAGGTTAACCGTTTGTTGGCAGTAACAAAAGTAACTCAACAAAATAAGCAATGTAACCAAGGAGTTAACAATGTGAGGCAGAGTAACTTCAAGTAACTGAACTATAGTACTGGTTTGAAGGTAACCTGGGTGTAATGGGTTAAGTGTTTGGCTTCATGCCCATTCCATCAACTCTTTTGCCATATCTGCAGCAGCCTTATATACCTTGAGTACATCAGCATCAGGTAGTAAGGTGTTGAGAGATATGGGAAATGAGTAAGCTGTTAGAAGCCCGTATATGCCATTAAATTTAGAGGAAGCAGCCCTTCATAACGGTGGGTGTGATTTAACTTCTAACTTGGTAACCCGATAGCTACCAGCCTTGTAGGGCAAGCCATGTGCTTAATAGTACATTTTTTGGTAACCCTTACACTGTTAGATTTGATTGAAGTTAAAAAGATGAAGCTATTAACTGGTTTGTTATATTTGAGTTATAGCAAAAGCCGGCAAGATGACTATGAAGTATTGTTGTTATAATGGCGGTTTATGAAGTTGTTCTTGGTGCTGTTAGTCATCATTCGAATAGATTCTATATTGTAAGTGTTAGATTGTTTATAGAAGCTAACTGGAAGGTAGCCTAATGCTACTGATTGAGATTTCCATAAAGCCGGTTATAGCCCCAAGTATGAGTGATTCCAACCAGAGCATGTGGTGGAAGTAGTTGGTGGCAGATTTAGGTGCAGGCGGGGCTGTACCTGGGTTTGGCAAGGCTGGGCAGTTGTGCTGTTGCCTTAGCTGTAGCCTGGGTAAGCCTTATGAGCTGAATGCTGAGAACTGAAACTCCAACCAATGCATGCACGATATTTGATGTACGAAAACCCTATGGTACTTTGAGCCCAAAACCCATATGGGCTGGAGCTGGGGGAGGGAATGTGCAGAGTGATTTCGAGGACCCTCAGCCAGATGGGCCACACAGTGATTCAACAATGCTAGAGAAAGCTATAGCGAGTGGTTTGGAAAGCAGTTAGTTTGTTAAAACAAAATATGAGGGTGAAGTTGGCATAATTATTGTGATTAAAGTTGGTAACTTGTTTGAATTTGTAACCTAGGTATTTGTAACTATAACACTTGTATTACACAAGCTATCTTTACATTTCCCGTACATTCTTAGCTTAATGAAAACTGAAATAGCCCTGTGGTGGTGTGAGGTGCACCCAAAGCTCCCCTGGAAAGAATATCGCCTTTGCTTCACTGGGTATATAACACTTTTTAGGGTATAACCCATATTTCTGCCCAGGGGTGGTATAGTAATTATGAATTTTAATGAATGGGTTTGGTAGGTGCAAAAGTAACCCATAGCCCCATTAAGTCATTGAGTAAGGTACCAAAGCCTAGCAGGTAAATCAGTATATAAGGTGTAGCGTAGCAGCCCATGTAGCTTTAGTGTTTGAGAAAAGCTAGATGTAGCACTATGGTGATCCTGCACGTTTTATAAAGGGAAAGCTGAAGCTGGTGATTAACCCTTAAGTTTGCCATATGTGATGTGATTTATTACAATACCCTAGCATAATAAACCCATGGCAGTTATGGTTGTGCGAGAGTGCCCAAACTGCACAGCAGATTATTACCCCTAACCCAAAAAGTGGTATAAAAACTCTCCCTACTTTGATTATACCAAGCCTTTTTTTTTGCTGAGGCAAGGTAAGAAGTCTTCTGGGTTTAGGTAAAACCATTTAAACGTAGCTAAGTAGAGAGATATAAAAGTTACCTATATTTCCCAAGAGTTTAACATTAAAGTCTAATCTAATATTTAAACTGAACACTTTGATTTGCCATTGTCATTAATATATTCATTATAAAGTTACCTGAATACCTCCAAAACCACTCATTATGGTTTGTAAATGACCAACACAATTTAATTCACTAACCCATTGAGTAGCAATATTTGAAGGATAATCGGTAAGCCATACTTTAAAGGGTATTGGTTCAGAACCAATACCTCCAGGGAATTGACCCTCTATTGTCTTACTTATATCGGTTATCTTAAATTGTTTTATAAATTTAGCAACTTGAATACCGTTGATAAGGTAGTACTGATAACCCTTTACATTACTAATCTGAGCAGTACTAGTATTTTGACCAAGGTTTGGGAATGGTATAGGGCCCTAAAGATTGATTGTGAGTAACTGAGCTTTGTTTGAACTAACTCAGGCAAAACTATATTTGGAGCAGGTAATGCTAGTTGTAGCCATGCAAATTGATGAGGTTGTCCCTTGTTTGTTACTTAATTGCTGCAGATTGTGTGTTAGCTTGAGAAAGGGTATAAAATCGATGCGTAACACAGTACCCGGCAGGTGCATTAGCGCAAACCCGGTGCCAGTTTGTAGCACTGCAAGGCGTGAAACCGGTGATTGCGATATGTAATTTTCCCAGAGCACTTCGCACTCGGGTAAGAGCGGGCAGCCTGGTACTTGCGGTATCCCTGATGAGGTACCAGTTTGTTTTGAGGCCTTTTTGGAGGTACAACAGCTAGCGACCCCAGGCTGAAGGAAGCAAGTAGATTTTTAACTACTGGCCAAAGCCTTTTTGGTTTTGTGACAGCCAATTTCTGTTGGTGTTGGCAGGCCAAAATTGCCCGTGGTGAAGCCCGGTTTGAAGTTTGCCCAAGCAGCTCGGCAGCGTAACTACCCTTCATTGAACTCTGGGTAAGAAGCCGAAACTGCAGAGATGCCTGGCAGATGGCTTCAGCCTTTAACAGTATGCTAACCCCACAGACCTTAAGCTTTGAGCGCCACGTGATTTTTTGCTTCGCCGAGCTGCGGCAGCCCAAGAAAGCCCAACCAACTGTGGTAAGCCCTTCAGCAGCTCCCAGGCTAAATGAAGGTAATTACCAAAACATGCCCGTACTTGTCCCTATTGCCAAATTACCTTATCCTCTCCAGCAGCACTTTTAACTCTTCACTTAATGTTTGGATTTAGGGGTAATAAAGTTAATTACCTCATATAAAAATACTTAATTGTTATCAAATTGAAGCCTATGATGAATTTGAAATAACATGACCCATAGGTATGCTGTAGTAGGCCGCCACTCCTCTATTTTCAACTAACCTTGAATTTTGACGGTAACTAATTTTTGATTACGTGACCCTCTGTTGGGTTGAGGTTGTTCTTTGTTTTATTGTAACTGATAGGCGTTGTGAATTGTACTTTTTGGCTTACTGGGTTTTGAGGTTGCGGTGAAATTAATGGGTATTGACTTATTTGAAGCCGTTTGTGTACCAGTACCAAAAGGGAATGAGAGAGAAACTTCAACAACTCTTGAGTTGGCCAACCCCAAGCTGATAGCTTGAGATTCCCTGGTGGTAGTTGCACTTAATTGATACTTGGGGGTAAAAGTAAATGGCAACAGCAGGATAACTGGGCAGCCAGCCTGGTGATGCCTATGGCTCTGAAAGCTCCCCTTATAGTTGCTTGTGAGAGCTAATTGGATTACAAAATGTTGTTTAACTGTTTGGAAGAAACGTGGGGTATTGAGATGTTAAGCTTGAATGCCATTGGTAACAAGGTTGGTTGAGTATACATAAATGCCCAACAATTGTGTATGAAGTATAATTTGAATATGACTAACTGGAAACAGGTATAGAGTTCTACAGTATTGGGAAAGCATTGTATGAGCTAGCAGTTGAAGCCCATAAGAGGTAAACTAACCATTTTGTTTGCTGCTGTTGATATACTGGTACTTTCATAGATTTGGTTTTGTATTGGTGATAAAGTAACAGTAAGTTGTAACTATTGATTTAGATTTTGCTTACCTGCCATTACTGCGGTAGCCATATAAGTGTCTTGGCGTGGCTTAGCAGCCAGCCCCCGTTGTGAAATTGGCCATAGGCTTGGAATAGGTTTGGCAAGAAGTGTGGTAAGCCACGCGCTGACTTGCCCTTGCTGTTGCTCACTTCGTCCGGCTTGCGGTGATTTTATGCTATAGAGTTGAAGATGTGGTTGGCTACTTGGTTTCTTGGGTTGGGATTGCTGGCCAACAACTGCCGGTGGCTGGTAGGTATTGTGTTTTCATAGTTATTTATTGTGTGTGGATATAACTTCGGTAAATAGTATAGGTTGAGGGAATTTGGTTGTATAGTTGTTATTATTGCCAATTATCTGACTTGTGTGAGGTTGCCCTGTGAAGTTTTGGTAGCCCCAGTTGTCCAAAGTAGAAGTGGGGTTTTCCGCGCTAAACTAGCTAAGATTTGAGAAAAAGCTGCAAGCTAGGTGGAAGTAAGCAGGATCCGTTTTGGCGGTTTTGGCCAGTATAGGTTAGTATGAGTTACTGAGGATGAGGGTTGAGGGGTACTGTATGATAGCCAGCCCACAATAACAGTAAATACCTGCAATTGGTAGGGGTTTGGTATGACTATTTATACAGAAGAAGCCATGCTTGCTAAATGACTTTGTTTAGTTGGAGTTAAAACTGTTAAGCTGGTGATACCGGCAGTGAAAGTAAGGTAGTATTTGTAAACTGTAAGTATAACCTTAGGTTAACACCAGACCAGTTTGGCTTTATTATTATTTATGGAGCTGGCATTTGGATGATTTAAGCAACAATTATTTCTTGAGAGTGTGCAGTAATCCTGGTAGGGCAGCCCGGCCCCTGTATAGCCAAAGGAAGCTAACTTTGTTTGAGCAACTTGCTTCAGGTTCTTCATGATTATTTGTTTTGAGATTGCCAGACCTCACTGCCACGCAACTATCTGTAAAGAGAGTTTGCGCTTGCTACCGATTGTAAAGTTTGAGCTTTTCTGAGCGATATTTAGACTTGTTTTGCACGTAACTCAACTACTGTTGATTTAAGAGTTTGAGGAATCCCCCTGGTTGGGTGGCTCTGCAGATTTTAACAGACCCCTATGTTTACTAGCTATTACGATTACAGGCTAGTGGATCTATTGCTATTAGGCATTTCGAATGAACCAGTTTGGTGCCTGGCAGGCCCTGTGAGGTAGCGGTCCAAGCCCACCAATGTTGGATTTGAGTGGCGCCGGAGGCTACTGAAGCCCAGAAGGGAGCGGTAGTACTCAGCAGGAGAGCTAACTGACTGATGACCAGATGTAGCCAACGCTGGATTTCGATGGCTGAATGGGGATTTGCCCTGTCTGGCATGGTTGTGGTATTGAATGCTGAGCGGCAGCCCGTGTAACTTAGTACCAGCCTGGCTAGCGGCCAGAAAACATGGAGACGGTAGATAACTGGTTTTGTGGCAAAGACCATGGCATTGCTAAAAGCCTTTAGTACAATTCTTTCATGGGATTGTTCTGTTGTAATATATTTTAAATTTAAGCCAGTATTCTTTGCCATTGATACGCAAGCGCCAGCCCTGTTACAAGATTGGTGGCGTTGTCTGTTGGTAGCCCCATTTGTAGCCGGTAAGCTATTAGCTTCCCAGAGTTACCAGCTGTGGCCCGTAACATCAGCGGCAGTTTTTGGTTCTTTGCAGGGATATTGCATTTTCTTTTCCAGCCTTCATGTAGGCCTGCCAGTATTGCACTCAACTTCACTAAAATATTTTAGAATGAATGCCCCAAGCTGGTTTGTAGAGTTGGTGGCCGTATTTTGACCAGTAAAGCTATTGGCCAAACTGCCCATGAGGCATTGCCGCTACGCGGCCTTGTTTGTTTGCACAGCAGCCCCTGGTAAGGTTTGAGTTACTTTGTGTGCGCTACTTGACGCCCTTAGGCCATACTTTACTCGCAGGTAGAAGAGCGCTGGGGGTTGAGAGGGATGCTCACTTCACCATGGTTTATAATGTGATGACCAGTGTCCATGGCAGGAGGTAGTTGCTCAAGATAATAGCAGCTGTGTTCGCTATAGCAATGCCTACTGAGTGGGAATGGGCATGGCTTAGGTAGCCCTTTTCCAAGATGCTAATAACACTGCCAAGCAGTAGCCTGCAATTTTAGTGATAAAGAGGAAGCGAGAAGTATTAACTCTTCAATCTGGCCGCTAATTAAGCGGGTGAGCGCGGAGGTTGCACCATGGCACGACATGTAGCCAGCAGCCTGGCAGCTAGGCTAGCGGGGTTTGGTGAGCGCACTGCGCCCCAGCTATGCTGGTGAGCGTGGTAAGGCGGTGGGGGCTGCGCCATGCAGGTGGCATATGACCAAGGTAACCACTGCACTCTAATAGAGGCAGGTAGTTTGGCAGGTAACTCAAAACCGGCGCTATTGGGCAGACAGCTCACTTAGCCTTGAGCACTAAAGGCGCCATAACCCAAGCAGAGTGTGTGTCGACCCTGCGGTTTGGTACTTGCGGTGCCGCTTGGTGCCAACATGCTTGCCCACGCCTTGCGGCCATTGTGCGGTGGCGGCATGAGACGGCTTTGCAACCATAGCAACTGCTTTGGTGAAAGCTGATGTGCCAGAGCGTGCGCCTGCGCCTACTTGCTGTTACAGTTGCACGTTTGGGGCGAAGCTAGCCAGATGCATTAACTAAAAGCAGGTGCGTACCCAGCTGTTGCCAGGCTTGCCAGGCAATGGCGTTGGGCGTACTATGCCACATCAGATTGCGCCCAGGCCAGGCCTCGACAGCGGTATTGCGAAACTTTCAGCGGTAAGCAGTGGCTGGGATTATGGTAGTGCATGGCCTGAGACGTATAATTTGTAAAGCCAACCCCCTAGAGAGAAATTGCCTGAGTGTAGAAGTGACTCGAACTCTTTGTTGGGCTAACTGGCCTGGTTTGCCAGATGAGATGTGTATTGCCCTGGTATGCAGGAGGCCACGCAGCTGCTTGCCCCTCTTTGCGGTTTGTGGCACAAGCTTTGACGGTGGGGCAGGCAGTATGACCAGGATTACCTGTTCTTCTAGCCACGGCCCTTACTTAGCTTGCGCCTGGTTGCAGAGCTAACTAACTGTGTGGTTTGCCCGTGGAATTGCTGGCGTCGTAGAGGGGTGGCGGTGAGGTCACAACTGATTGTGACACTTGCGGTACGCCAGCCATCGGCCAAAACACTTAGTAGAAGACATCGATAGCTGAGGGCGGAAGTGGTTTTGTTGGTAGCGCCCAGCATTAAAGCCACGTTGCCCTATACCAGTTGGCCCGTTGGCCCGTTGGCCTGATTGGCATGAAAACTTGCGGGATGCCAGTTGAGAATTTGCTTTCGCTTCGCTACAAACCACGCGCAGCCTGAACTGCAGGAGCTCAAACTGCAAGGTTTGAGGGTTGGCGAGGTATTGAAGTTGCCAGGCGCTATGTTGGTTGTTGCAGTGCCAGTTTGAAGCAGCTTGCCAGAGAGTTTGGGTAGCGGTTGCTTGTTGCAGCGACTGCGCCAGTAGCCCTGTGGTGTAGGCAAGCTAGCATAGAAGTACACAGCCAACCCAATGCCCCATGGTACGTGGTGGTGCGGTGAGGCTTGTTGCTGTGCGGTATGCCAGCGGGTCCCTGTGCTTAGCGCAGCCGATAGCGGCATTGATTTTGCCTGCTCACGGTAGCGACAGGCTACCGCTCGATGTTGCCCTGGAGGCTTGCCCGGCAGCAATTGCTGCACCCTGTGTTGGTGTAGAAGTGACCCTGGTGATGGCACAAACTGACCTTGCCAGTTTGGCGAGCGGCAATTTACTTTTTAAGCAAGCCAGTGGCGGTGTGGTGGCCATTAGCGACCAACGCGAATACCTGGATTGATGGGTTGGCGTTGGATGTTGTCAGTTCCCTGGTTTGACTAAAGGCATTGGTGGCATTGAGAGTTACTTGCTTCCTAGCAGTTTACTAAACAGATTCAAGCCATTTAACCCCGTTGTGGTAGGGTAGTGACTAAGTTGGTGAAGAGCTGTTTTGAGTTTGCCACTGCCCATTGCCCTGAGAGTTGCGGCGGTAGGCTCATTGGTGGTAAAACTAGCATTATGGTTTTGCATGAGGAGTTGCCCGTCCCAAATGCTGCCAGCAGCCCCTAGCTAGAGTATGCAAAGTAACCAGGGGCAGAAACAATGGCCCCGGATAGGCTCCTAACTGTTCATTGGAAGCCAAGGCCGTGAGTAATCCCTGTACCAACCCATGTGTAGTTTTGCATGTTGCCAATAACCATAAGTTTGGCATAGCAGAAGGTGATGCTGATTTGAAACAGCAATGGTATTGTAATTTGGCGGTGGTCCCTGGCAGGCAGAGCTTTGCACGGCGGTAGCATTTCTGCTCCTTTGCCCAGATTTAACTGAGGAGAGCTTAGCTGCATGTTCTAGCACGTTCCAGTGTTGGGTGATATTTGCGTGCTTGATAGCGAAGGCTAAAGCCGGCTACTTAACATTGGTGGCGATTTAGCGATTTCCCGTTGGCCCTGCTTAGCCAAAGCCCGCGGTTGCCACTGCCTACTGGTTGGGTTGGTGAGTGGGCACCCTGAGGTTTACTGACCCATCTTTGATTGGTAGCGATAGCAGTGGTATCCCATTGTTAAACTGATTTGTAAGTTACGTGAGTGTTGTGGGGCCTGAATAACAAAGCAATTCTAGAGCACGTTTCGTTTGCGTTGGCCCAAGAACTGCTTTGGTGGCCACGCCCAGCACGTGTCCCCTGTGGCAATTTTGCCGCAAAACTTAACCTGGATTTGCTTGACGCCTCGCCTTTGCAGACCTTAGTTTGCTTTGGCCAGTTGCCAAAGCTGCCGTAAGAGCAGTAGCCCTTCAGCGGTGGTTTGTTGTGAGTATGTGCCCCAGTTTGGTTTAGGCAGTAGCCTGCGGCAGTAGCATTTCTTTTGGCTAAGCCCTGCCATCTGTTTTGCGGCGCCCGCTCAGCAATAGCCGCGTACCTGGTTGGCCCCGGTTGGGCAGAGCTAACCAACGGTGATGGTTGCGCCGAGTTGGGGTAAATCAACCAAGGCATGACAATTTGCCAATGTTGGCCCCAGGGCAGGAAACTTTATTTGAATGGCAACCGTTGAAGCTTATTACCATTTTTGGGAAATTATGTAAACAAGATAGGCTGGTATTAGCAATTTGTTTACCAACTTTTCAGCCAGGCACAAACTTTGAGGTGCCAGTAAAGCATCCTTAATTTGACAGACCAACACTGGAGTTGCTAACACCACTTGTTAGCAAGCCAAACTGAGTTTGTGGCGTAGGCTGGCTTGGTTGAGGCCTTCTTGAGGCCGGGTTTTAGCACCAACCTGTAATTTAAAGCCAAGCCCAGGCAGCATGGTAGTAGCTGCAGACCCGATATTCCCTGAATGACAATTTTCTGTGTGAAGTAGCACTTGTAGCAGTAACCTTGAAGGCATTGCCTACGTTTGGGTAGCATTTGTTATGCTCAGAGATTTATTGAGAAGCAATTTAGAATGACATTCTTACCAATTTGGTACAGTACTTGAGAGAAGCTAAAGGCCCTAACCTAGCTGGTGGTGATTTGCCGTTGGCCAGGCCCAGTAGCGGCCCTGCGTTGGTACGATTTTGCGGTTTGCCTGCAGCCCCGGATTTAGGGATGTACGCCATTGATGTGGAGGTTTTGGCCATTGCTGCCAGCCCACCCTTGACGGCAGCCGTCCCGCCTTTTGGATAAGATGCCGAGGTTACCAAGTTGCCGTTACTGATTTTACTGCCTGGGTACGATGCTTGACATTGCCAACACCCTTAACTGCCTAGCCCGATTTGGCAAATTCTTGCCAAGCCGGCCCTGCCTGCCACTTGGTTTGTTTCGGCGCTTGAGGTTGCCCAGGGCTGCTGCGGCATTAGGGCCTTAACCAAATAGATTAGTACCAGTTGGGCGGTGAGGTTGGATTTGATTTGTTGGTGGTGGTTGCGAGGTTGGGTTAAAAGCTTCTATAGCTACTTTGGTAGCAGGCGCCACCACAAACCCCTTATGAAGCCGCTATTGCCCTGTTTGAAACACCCAGTTTGATAATTTGAGGTATATTGAATGAGGATAACTTGGTGATGTGGTTTGTGTTTGCCAATAACCATGGTTTGTTTAGCTTCCTCAGTGAGTGCGTCCCTTAGATGAAATTGTCTTGCCCTTGCTAACATGTCCCTTGGTGGAGAAGTGGCAGTGAGGAAATCATTGCCAGTTTATTAAGCTGAGAGTTGCCATAATAGTAGCTTGTAGCAACCTGGTGAGCCCCTTGCAGGTATAATAACCAACCTCTTTATTTTTAAAAATTTGAGGATTGGTGGCTGCGTTGACTGTAAGGTAGTGTAAGATAAACGATTTTATTATATAAGATTTGAAATTAGTATTGATAAGTTTTTATCATAATTCAGTGATAGTTAACACTTATTTGATGAGGCCAGTTTCTGAAAGCATTGTAGTAACATAATGCTTCGATTTGGATGTTATAATATTTAGGTATATAACATAAAACTGAGGAGGATTTGGTGCGTGCACATTAAAGTGATTGTTTGTATGACACCCCAGCTAAAGGTAGTGATAATTTTCGCAGCACTACCCAAGGCGGTTGCTAGCCCATTAGGGGGTTACATTTTCTAGTGGGGGATTGATTTGTGCTGCAACACTTTGGAGTAACTTAGTTGGGAAATTGCCACACTACTAGTTTGGCTTGCCCGGTTGGCTACACTGAGGACTGCGTTATGATGATGGCACTACCAAAGCGGCAGGTATATTTAGTAGTGAAGCTAACTCTTTTAGAGGTTATCCAATTACCCTGATTAGCCAACCTGGTTTGCATTGACTTGAGAGAGTGTTTTATGGGGAAGCGAGCGCCTAACAGGTGCCCTCAGTATTGCGACAGTAAACGTAGTGATTTTGTTTTGCCCTATGGGCAGAGTTGAGTTTAGAAGTAACCCGCCCTACTCAGTTTGTTACTGGTAGAGGTTGGTGAGCTATCGTACTTGTTGGTCAAATTGAAGCAACCTCCCGTGAGAGAGCCATGTGTAATCGTTACATTGTGTGGTTTTAGTGTTTCCTCCCCTTGATGCCAGTATGTTGCCCTAGGTGCAGTGCCTGTGGTTTAACTAGGTAATTTAATAATGTGTGCCATTTGGTGATGTATAGATTTCTGGTCAACAATTTTGAAGGTGTGTAGTAGTCAGTAAGTTGTATATATTTGTACGAGCTAATGATATGGCCATAATACAAAACTAACAGAGTACCTGCTAACAGTAAAATTTCATGGCAGCAGAGTTGGTGCGTGGCAGCACTGTGTAAAAAGCAGGGAGTTTTAGGAGGCCAGGAAGCACTGCTTGCCAACCGGTGAAAAGCCTTGCCGCCAACAAATTTCGGTAAAGTAGTTTTGAAGCCGGGGCTGGATGTGCAATTTGAATGAGCACCAGAGCTGAGCGTAACAGCGGCAAAAGTGAATTTGTTGTCCTGTTGAGCCTAGCACTTGTGTGGTACATATGTTGTAGCTTTGCGAGAGGGATTTGAGTGCCAGCGAAAACAGACATAGTGTTTCTTTCTTGCTGCGCGGCCCGACAGGCTAACGACAGTTTGGTGCCAGGGGCCAAGTGAAACTTTGCGCAGAGTAGATCTTGCTTGCCAGGCTGGGCTGCTGCCAAACTGAAACTGTTGCTACACATGACACGATCTGAGTTTGCAACGGCTGATAATGGAGTGAAAGCCAAGAGCACCCCTGAGACAGTTGCGCAGGGTGCGAGCCGAGAGGAGTGCCAGCCTGCACGTACGTGGTAATGATTTGGTACATGAAAAGGCTCTTAAATGCAAATTTCCACGTTTCGGATTTCTTGTATTTTTCCAAACCATATTCCCTAAGATTTGAAAATGATTGTGCAAAGGGGATAGGTACTTTTTGGTTAACCCCCAAGGGAGTTATATGGGTGAAGCAGATGCTGTTGACCCTAGGTTAGCCCACTTAAGCCAGATTTGCGTCCATGAGCTCGAGGGAAGCTTAGAATTCTGAGGAAACTTGGCCCGACTAGTCAGCAAGCAGGTTGCGCCCAAATTGCGTATTAAGCGAGTGGTAGCTGCAGCAGATTGTACAGGCCCCTGGTTAGAAAAGCGATCCTTTCCAGATTAGCATAGCTGGTGACGGTAGGCTGGCGGCGGCGAGATGTGGCAATAGCAACAGGCTGTTGGTGGGTGTAGCTTCGGGTGAGGTAAGTGGCATTGCCCCAGGGCTTAGGAGGCAAGCCAGGGGTCTGCCAGTAACCAGGTGAGCGACCCAGAATTTGGCAGAGTTGGCACATTTGATTAACTGGTACGCCACTCCTCAGCCCTGGTTTGATTGCCTTCACTTAACGAGAGCAACGCTCTTAAATATGCAGAAGGTACTTGTAAGTGATAGCCCGTTGGTTGATATGCTTACTCGATTAACAGGGCAGAGCTAAATATAGGGTTGTTAGCCAGTGATATGCGCAAAATGAGTACTTAGGCATAAGCCAATGAGCATAAAATGAGGTAGATTCCCAAGGCACCAGGAAGCTGTTTGGCTCACCAATGAGTTTGGCTTACTGATTTTGAAACTAAACGATTTCTTGAAAACTAACTAAATGGGATGATTTCTTAAATAAAACACTTTGCGGGGCAGCATGGCCTCTTAGCCCTTGGCATGATTAACTGTAAAGTATTGATTGGTTGGTAGATGCAATGATATTTGGATAGAAACGGAAGCCCTAAAACACATAACCTTCAATGTGATAGCAGCATGGATGATTTAGGCAACAAAAGCAATATTCTGTTGGGGGCATTGTAAGATGTTCATACATTAATAACTTACTTTGATTGATAACCGCTTTTCCAAAAAGTTACTCTCTAAATATTACATTTTGTATTAGTAATTCCCAAAGAGTTACTTGCTGAAACAACAGCTGTGAGGCACAGCTGCTTTCAAAAGCTGCCAACCATTTGGCAGCTAATCCATAAAGCCCTAGTACTTAGCTTGTATGCCCTATTTTTCATTTTTATAGCTCCCTCTTGTTTGTTGAGTGACAGATTGACCCCGTACGCATACTGGATTAAAGGGCAGTGAGCTGGGTTGAGATTTAACAGTTGCTTTGCTGAGCCTAACCGTTAAGCAATTCCTGCGAGGTTTGCACACCCAGCTGATATTTTTGTTTGATATTCAGTTGTCAAGCCATGTGCTCCCATAGCTAACTGTTACCCCAACAGGAAATTTGCCCCAGGGGTTGATAAGCAGGGGTTAGCGTTGCCCGTTACTACTTGCTAAAATAAGCAGTAGCTTGCCTTGAGTGCGAGGTAAGCCAAAACCTCGCCGACCAAAAAGCCAACTGGCATAACCTGTAGCATTTTTAAAACTTTAGCGTAGAGAAAACCTGGTGCAATTTGTGTGAGCTACCCTTTTGGCAAGCCACTTCAACCCGAGGGTTGCCCCAAAGAGGTAAGTTGCTGAGGGGATCGTTTAACGTTTTTGGTGTATGAGTTGTTTATATTGGTTGTTTTGATTTTTGTTTGATAGCAAGTTGTGATTGGCATCACTAGTAACTGAGTTCTGAGTTCGTTGGTGCTATGGCCCTGGGTTGGTTTTTAGCCAGTACGCCCAACAGTGAGGAGCATGGTTGGTGATGCCAAGAGCCATTTTGAGGCAGAGTGAGGAGGACATCCCCAAGCGAGCTGGTAGCCTGGTAGGAGGCCAAGGTAGTAGCAGCAGTGACGCGGCATTTGAGGCGACTGCTGCTGCCCACTACACACACTTTGCCCTTAAGCGCGGGTTTCTTGGCATTTTAATGAGAAGCAGTGTGATTACTGCGGTTTGCCATTTGCCAAAGTTAGCTACTTCGGCATTAGAGTTGGTAGCCCTGTTGTGAAGTTTTGTGGTAAGATTATCTAACCGAAGTTTGCAATTCGTTTGGATGATACCAAAGCTGAATGCAGGCAATTGCGGCCCCCCTGATTACTCTACTTTCGCCTACCAGGGGTAGCATGTTGCCCAAAAGGCTTTAGAAATTTTTGGTAATTCCTTCGTTATGTTTTTTTTTTATTTGAATGATTGCCCTTGGCCATGCCCATTAAAACACAATTGTATTGCACATGATTGTGATGTTATTGATTTGTGGCCAATGAAAGTGATGACTTGATTTGCCACTTGTAATCCCTTATAGGATATTAAGTTGCGGCGAAGTTGGGTTGTGGTTTTTGTACCCGAAGCAATTTCAGGCCAGACTGGCTCCCAGCGAAACTGGTGAAATTCAGGTAGCGGCAGCCAACGCTGGCAACCCTTAGGCGCTGCCCAGGTATAAGTATTCAGTTTCATTAAAGGTGTTGCCATTTTGGGGATGAGTTTGCCGACAAATTTGTGGCCAATGGTTAACTATGATTGAGGGAGGTTTACAAGGATGCAGCAGTGCCAGGGTTTGCTCCTTGATTTTGAGACAGCCCGTTGACCAAGCAGATTTGTAGTAAAGTAACCCGGCACTGTAGCAAGGATTCCCTAACGACTTGACGGCGTGCTTTTATTAATGGCACTTGGCCGATGTTTGGTTTATGAGTGCAGTTTGACTGTTTGGGCCAGCAACTTTTTCTCGCAGAGACCTACTGGTAACCAGCCCTGATTAAGAGAGCCTGTTGGAGGACTGGTCCCTTAGATCGCAACCCGTTTGAAGTAGCCTGAGCGACCAGTTTGATAGAAATTACCAGCCAGGGTTAGTTGATTTGCTAGGTTGGGATGGTAAGTATTTATGGCCATACTTACAAAATTAAAATTGAGCATGTGGAGGCCAGTGTGCGGATACATTTTGTGGCCAATTGAGAAAGCAAGCCGCATTTAACCCTCGGATTATATTCAAACCACTAGATGGTCATGCTACCAGTTCTCTCCCTTAGAGGCCAAGATGCACTTGTGCTTGGCAGAATTTGACTCCTTGCTAACTGGTACAGTAAGGCTGAGCGAAGTCAGGTTGCGTCAGCACTGCTTGAGGCTAGTGGTTTTGCCACACAACACTTTGTTTTTGCCAACAGTTGCCACTGCGAATTTATATTGCTCAGCAGGGTAGTTTAAGTGAAAGTGCAGTTTTGCGCCAGAGAGGCCATGAAGCCCCATTGCTTAGGCATTGTGATGACCTGCCTGTGATAGAGGTAGCCCTTAGCAGCAAAATATGGGCTGCAGCCTTACATTTTGGTTAGTTTTGAGCTACGCCAGAAACGCTGGGGATTTAGCCACGCTCTCCAACAGTGTTAGCCTAACCAGGCACCGGTTCCCTAGAGGAATGGTAGGAGAATTGTATTAATGGCATTGCTAGCATTTGGATGTGAAGCCTGAAACTAGCACATAGAGCAACATTATAACTGAGTTTGCAGCCTCCCTTCAGTGGTAGATGATAACGATGGTAAAGCCATTGAAACTAAATTCATTTGGCTTAGATTGTTGGTTACTATTAGAAACTCCCTCATTATTGTGGCTGCAAGTAGAATTTGGTTTGAGTCCATGGTATATCTAGCCATGCAAACTCAACTTTCCTTACTCTCAACTAATAACGTTTAGGGATATTGAAGTTTACATGAGTATATGCGAGTCCTCACACACACCTTTTCATATAGGTACGACGGAGATTTGCCTGCCAAACACCTAAGAGACCAAGCTCCCTTATAAGCCTAATGGTATGTTTTGAGAGTTAGCCTCACTGCCATTTTTGTACTGAGGAAGGCTAATTGCGGGCATGAAATGGAGGAGGCTTCGCAAGGTTATGATCGCCATTGAAGCTCTAAACAAGAAAGTAGGTTTCCCTGGGTTGGAAACAATGTGACTGCTTTGTCTGTCACAAGAGATTTATATTACTTTGGTGAGCATACGCTTCATTTTGAGCCGTTTAGAACGGTGTGTTACAAACTTAAGGAATAATATATGGTAAACAAACCGCCAAACCTGCAGACGGTAACTACTAACGGATTGTTAACCCGACAACAGAAGTTGAGCAGCTATTTTTGATTAAAACTAGAAAGCCCTACGATGGCAGTATGCCAACACAATTTCCCTTGGTGAAACTTTGCCTAAGGATGTTCTACTGCTGAGAAAGCCCATGATAATTGTGAGAGAGAGTTAACTTTCTTGTGAACAATTTGCTACACAAGCTCTTACTTGCGTGCCGATAGCCATGCCAGGATTTGGCTTGTAAGCCGGGTAAAGGTAACCCTTTTTGAGAGGGTTACTTTAATTTTGAATAACTGCTTGTAATGATGTAATTGAAGTTGCCAATACCATTAGCTGAAAGCTTCAACAGGCGAGAGAGAAGGCAGAGGATATGTGTATGAGGAGGACCTACTTCCCAGGCCCTAATTTCAAAATTGAAGTAACTTCAGGTTTGTAACGTTGGGTGGTTTTTACTTGTGGCGATTATGTTGGCTTAAGATGCCGCCATGACATGTACTTGCTTGGGGCTGCATTACTATTGGTTGATTATGTTTTGGCCATTTGCAGGAATTTCTTCTAAATTGCCATAGATGAGGCCTTGGCCAAGAATGGGTTGAATGGTTGGCAGGCCTAATGAGTATCCCTAAGTTTTTATTGCCTTGAGCGATCACTTTGGGTGGTTAGTAGTAGAGGGGATTTGATTTGGGGCTATTTGCTGCAACGCTGGCCTGGTGGTAGTAGGGTTGGGGTGGCCTACTGGAAAACAGAGTTGCTGATAGAAATGGCATTGGATTACGGAGGCTATTGTTAACAGTTAGCTGCCAGTATATAAGTAAAACAGCGCCACCCATTACCAGCAACTTAACTTGTTGCTCCAAACTGCCCTGAAGTAAATGAAGGAGAGTAGTAGAAAACTAACAGTTGCAACAGGCATGTGGAAATGTGCTGCCTTGATTCGGTTGAGTTGTATTGACCATTGAATCTTTTCTTTATTACTGGATAATCACTAAGGCAGTCTTCGATAGCCTTAATATCAGCTAAATCGAAGACTGTATTACCTGATGACAAGAAGTCACCGTCTATTTCTTTGTGGCTGTTGTTTTTATTAAAACTGACATTGGTTATAACAATTTATACCCAATTGAGTGCGCCTAACCAGTATGAGTAAGGATTGAAGGGTTAGCCCCAGCAATGGCGCTAACAAGTTGAATGATAAGAAGTTATTAATCACTTAAGGAGTGGAATTGGCAACAAGCACTTCAGCCAGTGGAAAGGTAGGAGGAAGGCGGCGAGCCAGGTGTGGGCAAACCGCTCACTTCTTTCTTCTAGCCAGTAGTAAAAGGGAAGAGGGTGAAGCAGCTAGGCCCGGATGATGTGAGGACCGATTGACAAATGGCCATTCTTGCCAAGATTGCCATGGGCAGAAACCCATGACCCCCAAACTAACCCATTGATTGTGGGGTTTGAAGGTAACCCATGGAAGGTACCCAGCAAACCAACCTGCCAGAAGCCCAACACTGCCCAGCAGTTAATGTACTGATGGGAGCCAATGTTTATACTTTTTGTTGGGATGTGGTATCAATAATTAAAAGGTATGCCTCGAAATAAGTTCCCTGTAATTCTTAGTGGAATTTGAGAATGATATTGAATGATTGGGCAGCCAGAGGAGGTGAGAGAAACTGATTTGAAATGGGTATAAGCCAAGCCTGTACCCCCTGCTGGTGTATCCTTTCTTAAAAGTAAAAACTCGACTAGAAATCAGGATAGGTTTGATATTCGAGTTAATGTGATTTAGTTTGAGATATTTAACCACATTAACAAAAGTTATAACGTTATTTGAGAATTGATAGCCAGCCAACTATTGATTTTTACACCAGATAGTAAAGGTATTAGTTCAATTTTGTAATTACTTCTGGTATGATTGAAAGAGTAAAGCCATAGTGAGCAGATTGTTGAAGATTTCTGTATTTTATATATAAGCGTAATGGGCCTAAGTAATAGCTTGCACTGCAAAACTTTCACTGAGTTGAGTGAGCCTCTACCAGTTATGGTTGTGACACTAAGTAATTTTTGAGCAAAGCTAGTTGAATGAGTTCGATGTCTGTTGATTGAATGAAGCTAAATTAACATCTTTGCTATAAGCAATTTGAAGCCAGGAGCCTTGTTTTGGCTGATGGCTGGCTGCCTTGGCATGGAATCCCAGGAAGAGAGTTGGCTATTGCTATATGGCCAACTGTGCCCGTAAGGCTAAGATTTTTGGCTGGTTTGGCCCACTGTGGGCAACCACCCTGGTTTGAGAGAACTTGGCCTTAACTCTTCTAGGTTTGTGACCAATTGTGAGTTCGTGCTCCCTCGAGAGAGTTTTGTGAATCCCTGAGCGAGGTAAGTAGTAAGCCCCAAGTAGCAGCACAAGCAGGCATTGCCCAGAGTGCCATGGTAATTTGTGCTTTTGGTGAGCCCTTGACTGGTTGCTGTTTTGCTTGGCAGCCTTTGCCAACACCAGAGTTGATTTGTGAGGTTGTAAACGCTGGCCAAGCAAACCCCTAAAAGAAAAAGCAATAAGAAAAGGGGTTTAAGCTACAATTTCACATTAGTTTTGCTAATTGTTTACTGAGGGCAAGCATTTGATATAGCTAACCATAAGTGAGCCTTGGCGGTGGTATACTATACCTTGTTAGTAATGGTGGTGATACCAAAGCCCTTTTTGAGGTAACCTGGTTTTCATGAGTGAAAATTACATTTGCACGAGAGGCCGCGATTGTGCCAAAACCTATCCCAAAGGATAACGCCTGAGCTGGTTGCTGCTACGCAGGTACCAAGGTTGGTGGAGGTTTGCCATAACTACTGATATAGCTTGGGAGAGTATTCCTGCACCGTTTTTGATAAGATCATTTTGCTGCGAAGCAAGCTAAAGTGATAGCCTTTAACCTTTGGTGCGATTGCACTGGGCAATTTTTGATAGCCATAAAGCAGAGTTTTGCTCTTAAAGGGATTTGATTGGTATACACCTGAAAGAAAAGCGTGAGGGGTTTAAGTAGATTTAGTAATTTAGTAAGCAAATGGTTTGGCATTTAAATAAACTAGATTTTGCCAGCCAGCTGACTGCAAAACTCATGATAACCCATGTGAACGCCCCATTTTGGCAGAAGCTTAGAATGAGAGAAGATATTGATAATATATCAAAGGTGAAGGCAAAAGCAGAAACCTTCAGCCAGAAGGGTATGTGAATGGCCAACCAAGGTGTATTGAAGTAGCCAAAGCAGAGCACGTTAGCTACCCCAACCTGTTGCTTGTTGGATTCATGGTTGTGCCCGCCGGTTTTTGCTATAACTTGAAAAGAGTTTGGCTTGCCTTGGTTGTGCTGTGGGGAAGGGAGAGCACTTTAATTGAAACTGTTAAAAATGTTTCACATAAACCTTATTGAAATTTTATGGCATTTATAAACTTTGGTACAGGCATTGGGCATAACCAGAGATTATAACCTGGCAAAACCATTGTTTTTGGGGTTTAAGCAATGGAGTTGTTATGGTAATGAGGTTAATTTGTTTATGAGTGATTGGCTTGAGAGGAGGCTGGGTTAGGCACTGCCCAGCAGTTGGCCATTGGTTGGGCTTTCTTGAGCTGGGAACCAATGCGCACACATAGTTTACTGGAACTAATTGATTCTTATATTCCAGCCTTTTTCCAAATAATGATTTGCCATTTTGGGGAAGAAAATACGTAGGAGTATATAAAAAGGTAAGTAAACCTAATGAGGGAATTTACCATGTATTAGCCAACATGTGACTAAAGGAATTTGAAAGTACCATTATAAAAAAACAAGCTAACTATTATTCCGTAATTGGGCAAGCTTTAACCAGGGCAGGTTACTAAAACTAATGAATAGCAAGGTACTAATCATTTATTGTTGGTTTATATAAACTTATCGGTTTTGTGGTTCAATTTTGGCTAAAAAGTATTTGCTTATATTCATTTTAACTATGTTTGAGTTTTACCATATATAAAATGGAAAATAATGCAGCTTATGGAGGCAGAAAAATGAGTACGAATGGCAAAAACCATTAATTTAGAGGAATTTGGATGAAACTGAGGAAGCCCAAACCTGGCAAGCTTTAAATTTGTTTTTTATATGACTTTTGAGCTAATGATTAAACTGTGTAAAGGAAACGAGAAGAGGGGTAAGGAAGTGATGACCAGTAACTAGGTGTCCCTCCGCTGGGTAGCTAAAATTGGAAATATTTTGTGGTAGGTAGCCTGGCTTTGGTGGTATTTAACAAAAGCTAAAACTAATGCCAGTGCCTGCAATTTGTTATTGAAGATGAAGCTTTACCGCCACTTGTTATATGCTGTAAAGGCAGCTCTTAAACTTTTTCTAAAACTTTTTAAAAAAGCGGAGTAATTCTATCTCTCCACAGGAATAAAATAACTAGAAGATTAGCAAGGCAATGCCTATGAATTTATAAAAAATAAAATAGATAATGCAATAAATAAAAGAATAATTTCGTACATATTTGCATAAAGAAAATTTCTAAATAAAATAGATATGAAAAAAGAAAGAAACTAAAAACTCAAAGAAGGGGATGAGGATTCCCCCGCTCTGCCCTGGAAAAGCCACTTATTGAAGATTGCTATGGAGACCCCTATTGATAAAAAGGTGGATTCAATGTGCTCATAATGAGTAAAAGTTGCAAAAGCCTGGTCTGATGATACATAGATTGGATGGGCAAAGGGAGAGTTCGTCCTTACCGAAGAAAATGAAAAGAGTATTCCTTGCATATAAGGCCTATTTCTCAATAAGAGAAACATAGAATTACTTTGGAGATGAGGAAGTAGCAAGAAGATAACAGATATTTTGATATGATGATTGAATTTGATAAGAAAACAACTAAGATTGTGCTAAATAACCAAAACAAGCCTTATTATTTGTTATTGTGCTTGATAATTTTAACTTGTATGTTTTAACCATTATGATATTTTTTTTGTAAGAAACAACTTATTTATTTAACTATAACTACTAAAATAACACTATCTAATAATATGACATGGATAGTATTAACTATTGATTTGTACTTATTAGCTAATATCTAAAATTAGATTACTATGAGATAATGAGAGATGGTATTACATGCTAATTTATAATGCAGGGGTGGGAGATTGCCACTCACAACTAATTCGTCTTCTGTGTTATAACACTTTGTATTTATAAATAGCAGTTACACAGAAGAGGATAAAAATGCGAGGAAGAGCACCAAGAAATAACTAAAGTTGATTACTTGTATTGCTTCTTGATGTATGGCATGGATGTTCCCTGTTGCTATTACGATAACATAATTGGGATATTACCTGTGGGATATTATTAAGTTGGAAATACTTTCAATAAAAATTAAGTAATGGATATTTTTGGTAGGTTAAAAGCTAACTGGAGGAGTATAGGGTACCTTAGCAGAGAGGGTTGGCTTGTAGAGTATGAGGAAATGTAGTTGTTTTTGTTGTAAAGTATGAATTACTTGGTAAATTGTAGCTAGGACTAAAAGCATTAACCAGTACCATAGGCAGGAGCCAAAAGGCAACATGTGAAATTTGGAGTTGGCAGTAAGCATGTGGCACTATTTTTGATTTAACAATTATATGGGGTAACCAAGACTCCCTTAGATACCAGTCAACTAATATTGTTGTGCTTGAAAACTTGCACTGATATTCAGTGATGGTTATAGAGTTAAAATGTATTTAATATTACACATTGAGGTAGTAGGTGTAGATTTATTTTATTATGAATTGCACAGACATTGCAAAAACCAGAGAACGCCATTAGTGCAGTAACTGGACTATTGACTCTTGGCCCCAGGCAATTTGGGGTATTGATATTGGCAGAATAAACAAACTAACAACCCTAAACTTAATTTGTCATTTCAATGATACTAAATTTAAGAAACTTGTTTTATAATATATAATGTTTTTTGATTGATACTATTTGCACATGTGACTAAAGCGGAAACCCCTAGCTTGGTGGCATTCGATTTGGTATGTACGTCACATTTGGTGACATCTATTGAGCAGGTTGGATCCCGTGGCATGGGCGGAACACTGCATAGTAGTAGTAACCAGTTGTGAGAGGCCTGGCATGTACTGTTACAGAGTTTACATGTGTGTCCCTGGCCAACTGGGCTAGCTGCAAAGAGATGGTAAACAACCTGGCAGCTGTGGGCAGCCCAGAGAGGTAGATGTTGAGAGCCAGAGCGCTGGAGGTTGGTCGTAACTAAAGGTTGGCGCGCGCAGGTTGGGAGGTATATTACAGAGCTAGCGATTTGGCTTGGTATTGTGCCTGATCATGTGGTAGGGATGGCACTCTTATTGATTTAAGAGTAGCCAAAGTGAGGGCGAGCGGATGATCTGAGCAGCCAATGACAGGGCATGCGCATGGGAGGAGTTTCTTTTTAGAGCCACTAACCATTTAAATAGAGCCATAAGTTTGAGCAGTATTACACTGCTTCTATCGCTAAAGGCAGTGAGTTTTTGAGACTATGTATTATTGCCAGTAGGTAGCACTGGATTCTGAGGTTAACTATTGAGATTGATTTTTGTTATTAGAGCCATTTTTGGGTGTCTTAAGTGGTAGAGCCTGAGGGAATCGGTATTTTTGAATAGTTGGATAGCTAAGTATAGCCACTAATGATAGCTAAGTAAGCCAAGGCTAGTGAGAGCTAGTAAAGTAGAGGGTGTAGAGGTTGAAGCTTCTCTTTAACCATTTAACCCAGTTTGCACGGGGAAGTGATAGCGGTAGGTTATCGTAACCAGCTCTGAAGATAACGCCCTATGCCTAATTTGCATCTAGTTTGAATTGTTTTCCTTATATAAGTTTTTGGTTTATAGAAAGAAAGCTTGATGTTGTACTATACAGAGGGATAAGGTGGATGAGGAAATCAGGGGATGTTTTTGATTGGTTTTTGTGTGTTATGTGGGCATGTGTGTGGTGTGTGGGATACCCTGGGCATGTACTATGAGGTGATTTTTGTGGGGTAACTAAAAATGTGTAATTTAACCAGGTAATGTGGAAACTGAAGTTGTGGTAACTAAA